>CEPX01023333.1_pt1 | contig 10540 bp, 13 predicted proteins | sample 361361 | NCBI WGS metagenome assembly CEPX01 (sample SAMEA2619974, study PRJEB7988) | marine metagenome | biome: marine biome (ENVO:00000447); feature: mesopelagic zone (ENVO:00000213) & marine oxygen minimum zone (ENVO:01000065); material: "saline water (ENVO:00002010), including plankton...
TACGTCCTCGGCAGAGGCGTCACAGCAGCATCATATCGCCGACCGTTTTTGGTCCTGAACGCCGAGGTTGCTGTCAACGAGTTCCCGGCGGTAATAGAGTTCGACGATGATGCTAAAGGATGGACGGCGACAAGCATGGATTTCAAGGACTGTGCGGCGTTTGGTAAGACCATCACTGAGGCGCTGGATGACCTTGCCGGCGAAATTAAGAGACAGATTGTTGGACGGACGTAAAGGCACTGCGGCTCGCCTTCTTGACAATTAAATAGATAGCCTTTTTTGCCTCTTTGAGCCGCAGATTTATTTTTATTATTTAGGAGTGCGCATGAAAACAGTAATCATAGACTTGGATGGCGTATGTTTCGATTCGATTCCACGCCTTGAGAGATGCAAAGATGAAACCGGCCAGATAAATTGGGATAGAGCATTTAGCGATGCAGAGGTGTCTGGTGATTTGCCTCTTGTGGGCGCCGCCGAAGCTACAAGAAAGATAGAAAACGAGTTTATGGTCATTTACCTCACAGGACGCTCAACGAAGTGCATGCTCTCGACGATAGGGTCACTTGGGCGATATAACTTCGCTAATAAACCTGTGATGATGCGGATGTCGTATGACACCAGGCCAGACGACAAAGTAAAGAGGGAACATATAGAAAATCTCAAGGTCTGGAACTTTGTTGCCGCTATCGACGACGATTATTCAGGCAAACTCAAACCGATGTACGAATCGCTTGGGATTCCTCATTTTTGCACCTTCGAGGAATTTTTCCAGAGCGCAATCTGGAAGGAAACTCAAGAATGCACTTACTGAACCCCCGAACCCCAGACTCGACATTATTGAAAGCCAACTACGACAAATTATTGCATTTCGCTGGCTCATTTACCGCATTGGTGTGGTTGAGCAAAATCGCTCCTAAACCAGCAGCCTTTGTTGTCGTGCTCATCTTGTGCCTTCTCAAAACGATATGGAACTATCGTTGTAGCAGTAGGTACAACCCGATAGGCGACTGGCTGGCTAATATGATAGGCTTTGGCTTGTGGTACATTTACTGAGGAGACATTATGCAATTTGGACCAGGCTGCCGAGGCGAACTGGTAAAAAGAATACAGAAAGGGCTGTGCGATGTCGGCTATGACTGCGGCAAAGTCGATGGCATTTTCGGCAAAAAGACCGCTGATGCCGTGCGGCACTTTCATGCAAATCACATCGCCAATCGCAACATGGTATTTTATGACTGCGTTGATGAACAAACATGGAACCTGCTTTGTGGCGAGCAGCCAACGTCCTTTGAAATCTGCCTGCAACTGGTAGCTGCCTTCGAGGGCGCAAGTTATGATACCATCGTCGGGGATTTCGACGGCGCTGGGCTGTCGTTTGGAATCTTGCAATTTAACCTCAAGTCCGGGTCATTGCAGCCGATACTCAAAAGCCTATCGGAACAGGTTTGGGCTGAGGTCTCGGCTGAAACCAACGCCGAAGTTGTCAAGCGCATCCGGGACATGCTATCGAAATGCAAAAAGAGCCAGATGCGTTGGGCTGAAAAAATAAGCCTGCCACCGAGACGATACAAAATCATCGGTGAATACGCTGCGGCCTTTGGCGCTCTTGGCAAGCATCCCGAATGTATCAACGCCCAGTTCCTCTCAGCGCATAGCGACTACTGGCTGTATGCCGTTGGTGAGGCTGAGAAATTCGGCATTACTTCCCGGGCGGGACACGCTCTCGCTTTCGATATTGCTGTCCAGAATGGCGGGGTAAAAGAGCGCATACAAAAAGAGGTCATTGAACTACTCAGAGAGCAGACACACGATGGTGTCAGACATCAAATGATAGCGGTGTTGGTCGCAAACAGCGTAAAAAACGCTTACTTTCGCAAGGATGTGCTCAGTCGAAAGTGGGTAATAGCGACTGGGCGCGGGCAAGTACACGGCAGAGAGTACGATTTGCTGAACTGGGGGATTTGACATTGCCAAATGTTGAGTTTGACTGTGAGACTTGTGGGCAAAGAGTTGTAAAATATCACCAATTAGGGCGAAAGCCTCGTCGCTTTTGCTCAAAGGAATGTGTGCAAAATACACCACCACCGCCGAATTACACGACAAAGTACAACTGGACACCTGAAATGGACAAGGAGATTCGGCTGGCATATCAGAAGTACGTCACATCAAAAAACGCCCTTGATTATCTGGAAGAGCAGACGTTTTTTTTGGGGCGTCCTCGATACACGATTAAATACCGTGCCTGTCGTATAGGAGCGGCAAAAAGTGTTGATGGTTCGCAATGGACACAAAGGGAGCTTGAAATCCTGTTAAGCTCGGTTGGCGAACGCGGAATAAAAAGTATACAAAGAAAGCTAAAGAGCGAGGGCTACTACAGAGCCGAGAGTGCAATACGACAGCAGATATGGACGAGGGGCAAATCGACTAAAAATGGTAACGTGATGTCAGCCCACAAACTCTCTGTGTTGTTGGGGTGCAATGACCATACCGTCCTCCGGTGGATTCAAAAGGGCTGGATAAAAGCCACACAAACAGGCGGAGAGAATTGTGCTCACCAGATTACCCGCCGAGAGGTCAAAAGGTTTGTGACGCAAAACCCTGGGGAAATCGACAAGCTCAACCCTGACCTGCTGTGGCTTATTAGCCTGCTGACAACACAATTCTGATTTGACAACTCAAACAAATGTTAATTGTGTTTCGGTTTCAGCTTTCTCTGCTTTTTTGAGGGTAACATCAACGACGGTTTGAGGGATGTCGATTTTGTGTCCCAACAGTAGTTCACCAATGGTACGGATTTGGACTTTTGGATATTCGTCATTGAAACGTTTGAAGCGCCCGGCTTTAGCGGCTTCGGTTATCATCGGTTTGGTTGGCGATTGTTGAGTGATAAAGATGCCGATGACAGCTTGCTGGTTTCTGATGACGGTGCGCAACTCTCGAATGTCTTTGACGCTGACACGTCCGCTTTTGACCTGAACGACGATTTTATTAGTAATGGTTTTCGTCGGTTTGTCGGGGTCAACGTCCTGATAGTAGATGACGCCATCGACGCCTTCGTCGGGACCTTTTTTCTGTTGTACTGGACGGGCTTTGACTAAGCTGGTCGCCCACCACTGGAACTGATAACGGTCATGTTCGGCTAACGCTTGTGCGCTGGCAAGGTCAGCCGGTTCCCCGATGACTTGATATAAAACGTCATCACCGAAGGTATCGTTGAGACGGTTTTTGATTAGAGCAACGGCAAGGTGTGTTATATCAATGCCTATCCAACGACGATTGAGACGCTGGGCGGCGGCGATGGTAGTGCCGCAACCGCAAAAGGCGTCGAGAACAACATCGCCTTCGTTGGACGAGGCTTTGATGATGCGTTCAAGTAACGCTTCGGGTTTTTGGGTGGGGTAGCCGAGACGTTCTTGAGCTTGAGAATTGATTGGGAGTACGTCAGTCCAGATATTATCAATGATCAATCCTCTCCGTTCATGCAAATAATTTTTTATCCGTGGCTTACCTGTTTTGGTATATTCTATTCTATCTTCAGCAAGAAGGATTTGCAATCTGCTTTCTGAATATGTTTTCAAATTATCTAAGTAATACAATCCTCTATCATCTTTTTTAGTGAAACGTGCTTTATATTTTGCCGAATAATCTGTTCTAACATGCTCAAAAAAATATTCTTTCTCTTTGGAATAAAACAAAAGAATATCAGCATTGGAAGGGTATTTTTTGGCTATTGCCTTGCTACTACCCGTATTGGTAGTTCGTTTCCAGACAATCTCATTCCGAAAATTCTTTACCCCGAAAATCTGGTCAAGGACAACCTTGAGATAATGCGAAGCAGTGGGGTCACAATGCAAATAGAAACTCCCTGTCGGCTTGAGGACACGATTGTCAAATTAGGATATAAAGCGGTTGCATTCTCTGCCAAACCGTATGCGGTTAAAATGTGCGCCGTGTTACGGTTTAACAGCAGGGGGAGATGCCGAGAGGCTTCCTCCTATGCTCATAAGTAAGCGATGCAATGTTGTAAAACTGTAAATAGCTCGACAATGTTAGATTTCAAAGTAGCCCAAAATTCTATCGTAGCCGAATTCGCAAGAATTCGGGTTCTCGGCGGTTGACCGTGAATTTGCCAACTTCGAAAGTTGGGCTACAACTTGATTTGATTCTAATTTAACATTGTCAAAATAGCTCGACTGTGGTAAATTAGAACGATATGACCCGTCGGGGAATGCAATCTACCAAAGTCATGATAGGAGAGGAAATTCATGCCACGACTGACTGAACAGGAACAACAAGAAATCATTCGCTTTCTGGAGGCGGACAAGCCCCTGCCGGATAAGTTTCGCTTTCTGCTGTTCGAGGACAAGCGCGAGGTGGAACTGGTCTGGAACGGCAAGACGAGCGAGGTCAGCAACATTGTGCTGCCTTTTCAGGTAATTGAGCAGGTGGACGAACCGCGCGCCGAAAAGCCGGAAGAGACGGCGTTGCAGTTGGACCTGTTCGACCTGGACGACCGCGGCCGTCAGCTCAAGGGCTGGACGAACAAACTCATCTGGGGCGACAACAAGCTCATCCTCTCATCCCTGAAGAACGGCCCGCTGCGCGAGGAGATTGAAAAGCAGGGAGGTCTCAAGCTGATTTATATTGACCCGCCCTTTGACGTGGGCGCGGACTTTTCCATGGACATTGAGATTGGCGGCGACACCTTCACCAAGAAGCCCAACATCCTCGAAGAAATCGCCTACCGCGACACCTGGGGCAAAGGGGCCGATTCCTTCATCGCCATGATCTCCGAACGGCTGGTGCTGATGCGTGATTTGCTGGCAGAGGATGGGAGCATTTATGTGCATGTGGATTGGCGCCTGGTAGACCATCTTCGCTTCGTACTAGATGAGATTTTTGGAACAACCAATTACCAAGGCTGCATTAGGTGGAGAAGGCAAACATCATCAGGCTATAAGGGCATTAAGAAATATGGCAGAGCCCACGATTCGATTTTCTGGTACTCAAAGTCAGACGCTTACATCTTCAACACACAATACACACCGTACTCCGATTCGTATATCAAGAGCCATTACACGCAAATAGATGACGCCGGGCGAAGGTATCGCCCGCATTGGCTTGGTACCACCACACAAGAAACCATCGACAAATATCTCAAGAGCGGCAGAGTGGTAAAACGCGCTGATGGGCAATATGAAAAACGACTGTATTTGGATGAGCAACCAGGAACACCTGTAGACGATCTTTGGGTGGACATTTTCCCAGTAAACTCACAGGCGCTGGAAGACACCAAGTATCCAACTCAGAAACCCACAGCCCTTCTGGAACGGATCATCAAGGCTTCATCCAACGAGGGCGAGCTGGTTGCCGACTTATTTTGCGGCTCCGGGACCACCGCCGCCGTGGCCGAAAAGCTGGGGCGTAAGTGGATTGTCAGCGACCTGGGCAAGTTCGCCATTCACACTACCCGCAAGCGGCTAATTGGCGTCCAGCGGCAACTCAAGGCCGAGGGCAAGGACTACCGTGCCTTTGAAGTCCTCAACCTTGGGAAGTACGAGCGCCAGCGTTACATCGGCGTCAACCCCAACCTGCGCGAGGCGGAACAGCAAAAGCAACTGGAAGAAAAAGAGGCAGCCTTCGTTGACCTCATCCTGCGCGCCTACAGCGCTGAAAAGACTGAGGGCTTTGCCACGTTCCACGGCAAGAAAACAGGGCGGTTAGTGGCGGTGGGGCCGGTCAACCTGCCGGTGACGCGCCTGTTCGTGGAAGAGGTCATCCTGGAGTGTCGGAAGAAGCACATCACCCGCGTGGACATACTGGGCTTTGAGTTCGAGATGGGGCTGTTCCCCAACGTGCTGGACGAAGCCCGCGCCAAAGGCATTGACATCGGCCCCAAGTACATCCCCGCCGAGGTATTCGACAGGCGGGCGGTGGACAAGAACCAGGTGGTCTTTCACGATGTGTCGTTCATCGAGGTCAAGCCGCACATCAAAGGTGGGGCAGGGCGCGCCCTGCCCAAAGTGGCAGTGGAGCTGACCGACTTTTCGGTCTTTTATTCGCAGGATTCGATTGCCAACGCAGAGACGACGCTCAGGGACAAGCGCAGCAAAATCGTGGTGGAGCGGGGGCAGATTGTCAAGGTGAGCAAGGACAAGGACGGCATTGTCAGCCGCGAACGGCTCACCCAGAACTGGACGGACTGGATCGATTACTGGGCGGTGGATTTCAACTTTGAGAACAAGCGCGAGATCGTCCGCGTGCAGCACGACGACGGCGGTGCGTGGGAAGAGGTCTGGACGGGGGATTACATCTTTGAGAACGAGTGGCAATCCTTCCGTACCAAAAAAGACCGTTCTCTGGAACTGACCAGCGTCTTTTACGAATGCACCCCGGGGCGGCGCAAGCTGGCCGTCAAGGTGGTGGATATCTTCGGCAACGACACCATGACCATCGTCGAAATCAACGTGGGAGGGAAAAAATAATGGCACTGCATAAAGACTTTCCTGAATCGCCCTATGCCATCCTCGACCCGGCCATGCGCTGGTTTCCGGCGGATGAAGCCCTGCGGGAGACCAGCTCTGAAAAGCTGATGCCTCCGCTGGTGTCGCAACTGCGCAAGAAAGTGACGGAATGGCGGGACAGCGGCTACGTCGGCGTGACCGACACGAGCAAGAGCCTGCTCAACTGGTGGTTCAACACCCCGCACCTGCTCCCCAAAACCGATGGCACAATGGCCGAGTTCCAGTATTACTTTGCGCAACGGGAGGCGCTGGAGACCATCATCTATCTGTACGACGTGGTGGGCGTGCAGGACAAGTATGACCTGATGCGCTTTGACAGTTCCGGCGTGGTTTCCGCTGGGATGTTTGACGAGACCTGGCGGCGCTTCGTGGTGAAAATGGCAACCGGCACAGGCAAGACCAAAGTGTTGAGCCTGGTGCTGGCCTGGAGCTTTTACCACAAACTGTACGAGCCGGAGGATGTACCGTTCGGTTCATCGAAAAGCACGTTGTAAGCCTGCGATGAATTAAACGGCGGGTCGATGTATATCAAATCGACCGATTCGCCTGAAACGTAGGTGCGTAAAACCTCTAAGTTGTCGCCGTAGTAGAGTTGGTTCATGGGAATTATATCCTTTATGCGGCTTTGGTCTCAGGACGGACATCTAAGAAGTCGCTGATGGTGATTTCCCGGAGACCGCTATCTTTGAACAGATTATAGAAATACACAAACACCTGTTCTATTTTATCAATTGTGGTGTTGTAATGTTTACGAGGACTGGCGATTTTAGCAACAGTTGTACGATGCAAATCTACCGCATCGGCAATTTTGTCATGAGTTATTGTCTGTCCTGTTTCTCGTTGATATTCCAATATCAAATCTGGTATTTTGAAAACAACCATTATGACACCTCGCTAAAATATTTAAGGCGTTCGTACCGTGACACAAAAATGCAAAAAAAAACCCAAATTGTGGCTTGACAAACCACAGGCGATATGATATAATTATGGCACGATACGGACTTGTGTGATTCAACAACAATAATTATAACATATCAACTTTATATTTTCAAAATAAAATCGTGGCTCTACTGAAGTCTTAGAAAGATTTCTCTCTAAGACTTTAAACTAATATTCAATCACCTTCGGTAGAGCCACCTATTCAACATGAAGTTATCAGAGATAAAGTTAATTGATGAAATACAAGCTGATTGCCCTGAAAACAACCAGTATGAGGCGATAAAGTCTGACATAGCCAAGCGCGGGATACAGGACCCGGTAAAAGTGAATAAGCATCATCAATTACTGGTTGGGTATACGCGCTACCGAATAGCTTTTGAGCTTGGCATTGATGACATCCCTCATGTTGTTGTGAATGTCGATGATGACTTAGGCGCATTAAGAGAATACGCTATACTCGATAATCTTTATAGGCGACATTTTAGTGAGTTGCAATTGGTAGAACAGGGAATGAAATTGGAAGAAATTTATAAAGGGCGTCAAGGTGGAGATAGGAAGTCAGGTGATTTTCAAGAGGGACAATCTGTCCCTCTTGAAAAAGGCAAAACCCGTGACCTTGTTGCGGAAAAGATTTCCAAGGAGACAGGGAGGAATATGTCAGGCAAGAAGTTCGACCGGTTGAAAAAGATTTCGACAAATGCCGCGCCCGAAGTTAAAGAAAAACTCACCGAAGGCGAAATCACGCAAGAGGCTGCTCTGTCCCTCTCTGATGTGAAGTTAGAGGTACAGCAGGAAATCATTTCTAAAACGAAGGAAACAAAAGGCATCAAGTCCGCGGTTAAGAAAGAGAAGGCGAAGGAGAAAGCCAAGTTGAATCAGCCCACTCCTGTCCAGCAATCGTTACCTGAGATACATTCCGATATCGAAATCTTTTGCAAGGATGCAAGGGATTTGTCTTTTATCAAAGATGAGAGCGTGCATTTGGTCATTACGTCCCCGCCATACAATGTGGGGATTGAGTATGGCGAACATGACGATGAGATGCCGGCGATTACGTGGACTCTGATGCTTCGAAAGGTATTAAAGGAATGTGCGCGGGTGATGGTTTTGGGTGCGCGCATCGCTGTTGTTGTTCCAGAGGTTGTTGGCGGGGCTACATCAGAAGTCCCTATATCTCTGACAGTTCGCCAGGAACTGAGCAATTTCTTTTATCGCGAAGAAATTATCGTCTGGGATAAGGGTACAACGGGGAACCGAACATCCTGGGGGTCATTTCGGCTGCCAACAGCGCCAGCTATCAGAGATAGGACGGAGCGAATCATCGTCGCTCAGAAAGAAGGAAAATTTGAGGTTCCCACTGAGCACATCCTCAAGGATGAAAAGGGAAGCCATACGGCTTTCTTACAAGAGGGCGATGTGTTTACAAAGCTCACTCAAGACCTTTGGGCTATCTCTCCGGAGACTAATCGCGAACATCCAACGCCGTTTCCAGTGGGAATCCCAGAGAACCTTATTCGGCTCTATGGCTTCCCGGGCTGTGCGGTCTTGGACCCTTTTGCAGGGAGCGGGACGACGGGAGTGGCTGCGAAGAAATTGGGTTGTAAATGTTTCCTAATAGACATCGACGAGAAGTATTGCAATCTGATGCGAAGGAGATTGGAATTGTGATAAAACAGTGCCGAGAAAAAATACAGGATGCTGGCTTTTGGGTTGTCGCAGATGATGTCTATTTTGCAGATGCTAAAGTCAGGATTGATTTAGTCGCGCATAATAAACATGACCTTGCCTTCTTCTGCAAATACATTTCACCAGATAGCGAAAAGAGCCTGAAACATGCTCTCTGTGATGCATTTCTGATTAGCATTGAGGCGGGTTTCCCGTTCATATTCCTGTCCCAGAACCCGCTTGATAGTGATTGTATTGAAATGTTAAGCGTCGCCGGACGGAATATCGTGACGGATGTAATCGCATTGACCAATAGGCGCGACATTGACCGATTGAAATTTTTTGCCCGCGCTACCGAAAAAGAATTGCAGGCGTGGGTAAAAAGAGATTTTGCATTTTTTGACATCGAGAACGAACTACCATTATTCAAGTCTGCGCCGACGGCGTTGAGTTAATTTTTGGAATGTTGATTTATGCGGCTTCAGATTCCTCATCGACGATTGTGGCAAGGTCGCCGATTTGAACTCCGAAGTATTTTGCAAGTTTTTCAACCACTTTCATCGTGGGGTTATAATCAGTTTTAGGGCTTGCCAGACGAGCGATAGTTGCACGCCCCATTCCTGTCGCTTTTGCAACGTCCTCATAAGTCAAGGGCTGTCCCGTATCAATCTGCTTTTGCCACAATAGCTGTTTTATTTTGTAAATTACCATGAAAAACAATCCTTTCGGAAAGAATATTTAAAATATCATGATTGATACAAAAAATTACTTGACAATACATAAAGCAAATGATATAATTATCAGCATCAATCATGATGATTTAGTTTCATTGACAATATAAATTATATCATTTGCAACATACTTTTAGCAAGTTTTTGCGGTTCCGCAACAATCCAATATCCACTTTATCTCCTTTTAGCGGGACCGCCCAATTCAAGGAGGATACCGATGGAGTATTTAGTCACGATGCCGATAGCCGGGACGGTCAGTGTGGAAGTTGAAGCTGACAGCCCCGAAGAGGCAAAAGAAAAGTTTTACGAGAAGTGCGACGACTTTAAACTAATCCCAAACAACGATGAGGTTGAGACTGAATGGAGTTTCTACGAGTGGGCAATAGCGACTGGGCGCGGGCAAGTACACGGCAGTCATGTTTGGGACACAGAGATGACCATCGAAGAAGTGTAATCAGGCACCCAGTACAAAACAGAGCACCGCAAACGGGTGCTCCCCGGGGGTGATGTTGCTTGGCCGGCGCATCACCTCGTACTGGTTTTTACCAGTAACGGAGGAGACCAATGAATGTAGCAATTTACGAACCAACTCAACTTTCAGGCATGTCCAGTTCGCAACTTCGGAATATCGGACGTAACCTTCAAGTTCCACGTTTTTCGGTGATGGACAAATCAGAGCTT
>CEPX01125620.1_pt1 | contig 10532 bp, 15 predicted proteins | sample 361361 | NCBI WGS metagenome assembly CEPX01 (sample SAMEA2619974, study PRJEB7988) | marine metagenome | biome: marine biome (ENVO:00000447); feature: mesopelagic zone (ENVO:00000213) & marine oxygen minimum zone (ENVO:01000065); material: "saline water (ENVO:00002010), including plankton...
CTTCCTGGAACTCCTGAAGGTGCGGCTGTCCGACCCGTATGGGATATGGCTCACAAAAACCCAGAGAAGTATAAAAGGAAAGGACGCGTTTATACAAGAGGTGCTCCCCCGATGTTGATGCATAAAGTCGACTCGAATAAACCGTGCTCGACAATTACCTCTATGTTGATGCAAGTTCATTGGAATAAAAATCGTTTCTTTACGCCGTGGGAAGTTGCTCATCTTTGCGGCTACCCACTCGACTGGCAATGGTCGGTTCCTCCCGCAAAAATTTATCAAGAAGCTGCACAAGCTGTGACTCCCGTTACTGGAGACTACCTCGGGAAGATGTTTGCAAAAGCTTTAAAGAAAAACCGAAGGACAAAGGGAGTGCTTAACATTGTTGATTACCGAAACACAATCATCGACGGCTATGGTCATTGAGCAGTTTTGTTTGATGATTCGACACGCGAATGGAAAGTCGACTCCAATGAAGGGTCATCTTCAACTGAAGGACTTATTCGATACTTACGAACTCGCTGAGCAGGAGCGTGAAAAAATTACTGAAGCTTTTTCGCATACAAAACTTGACATCGCAAAACTTGAAGTAAGGGAGGTTTCACTGTGAAAGAGTTTTTTATTTATCAACCGATGCTTGATGACTTAGAAGAAACGTTTCGACCGATGACTGAATTTGAGGACATCATACGAATGCACTTAAAGTTCGGGATGCCTTTTCCAAACAAGCCTAAAGTTTTAGGTGAGGAAATGCTTGAGTTTCGAGCAAAGTTTTTGATGGAAGAAGTTCTAGAGTTCGTCATGGCTTCAATGATGGGCGACATCGGAAAAGCAACGGACGCGCTTGTGGATTTAGTTGTCGTTGCGAAAGGCACGGCAGCAAAGATGGGTGTTCCTTGGGAATCGTGCTGGGATGCTGTGAACATAGCGAACATGGCAAAGATTCGAGTTGATAAAGGCGAAGGTCGCAATGACTTCGATTTGGCGAAGCCGCCAGGATGGGAACATCCTGACATTGAGCGAATCGTTCAAGAGAACACTTATCGTTTTGATCCGAATGAAGATTAAACTTCCATTGAGGACTTCGGCGCATGATCACAATTTTTGAAGGACCCGACGGTTCAGGGAAAACCACGGCGCTTCGTCAGCTTTACGAAAAAGAAAATTGTACGATGAAACATTGGGGTTTAGTCGATGAGCCTTTTGACGATTATGTTTTATCAGTACTCGAGGTCCGTTCAACTGGTATCCCAATGATTTACGATAGGATGCATCCTTCAGAACGTGCTTATGGCCTCGGCTATCGAGATGAGGACCGTCTCGAGTTGTCGGGACGCTCAATCGATCGTCTTCTTTTATCATTGCAAACCGTGCAAGTGATGTGTCTTCCTCCTTTCGAAGTATGCCTAGAAAATTGGAAGCAACGAAAAGGTGAAGAGTACATCGAAGACGTCGAAAGTTTAAAGCGTACATATTTCGCTTATCAACAGTATAGTGGGTATTTACCTACGGTATTGTTCGATTATACCAGCCAGAACGCGTCAGAATTGCCCGAGAGGATGGCTGAAATCCGCCCCCGGACAAATATCGGCCCCGGTATCGGGGACCCGACAGAAGGGTCAATTCTTATCCTCTCGTATAATAGTGTTTACCAATCGGTTGCTCATCTCCCATTCCTGGGCCGCAATAAATTTCATAATCATTTTCATCGGGAAATGTATCGTCACGATGTATCTGAGGTTGGTATTTATTGGATAAGCGTGACGAACTCACCAGGAAGTGCTACGGGAAATGAGTTTTTGCAATGGCTTAAACCATTGAAGATTTTTTCGTTAGGCGAGATTGCTCACTCTTGGGCTTTTGATAACGTTTCAGCAACGCAAGATATTATCCGACATCCAAGTCCTTGGCATCAATGGTCACTCGATCCAAACGTTAGCTTTAATTTTTTACAAGAAGTCAAGGAGGCACAACGTGGGAATCACTAAAGTAGCTGGATGTGCAACATTCGCGTGGCAAGAAGTTCTTTTACCGTTGTGCTCGAATCATCCCGAATCAACTGGCACGCGAATTATAAGTCCACGTGGAAAATTAACACGGGAACGACTTCATGTGTCAGTTGCTTTTGACTTAAGAAATCCAGTTGTGGGGATTCGTCAACGGAAATTGAATTATTCTTTCATGGCAGCTGAAGCGTTGTGGATCCTCTCGGGAGATGATTCCGTTACTCCAGTCGTTGAGTATAATTCAAGGATGCTTCAGTTTTCAGACGATGGTGAAACTTTCGCTGGAGCCTATGGCCCGCCCGTCGTTAATCAACTTGATTGGTGCGTGGAGCAACTTCTTCAAGATGTTGATACTCGTCAGTCAGTTTTGACAATCTGGAAACAGAAGCCCGAACCTTCGAAAGATATTCCTTGCACAATCGCAATGACTTTCAATATTCGGCAAGATAAATTAAACTGTCATGTGTTCATGCGGTCGTCAGATACTTATATCGGTCTCCCATACGACTTCTTTGTTTTTTCGATGATTGCTTGGAAAGTGTGCTGTGAATACAATGCTCAAAACGTGTATAAGCGTGACATCTTTCCAGGCGCTCTTTACTGGACGGGGGTGTCGAGTCATCTTTATGAAACGGAATTCGAGGATGCTCAAAAAGTCACGTTCGGCGCGATGGGCTATATGAATCCAATGACGCGCGCTGAACTTAACTGGCATAACATTGAGTCCCAACTGGTTATGGCGCGCGATAAGTCAGAACCTAAAACGGTTTACAGTGAAGCAGGTTATTGGAGGGTACGACCATGGTGGAAGGCATCGTAATGAATTCAGGCGCAAAGATTTCAATGTTCGAGAAGTTCGTTCTCAAGACGGGTGAAGGTCCTATCGGTGAACGAGTCGAGAGTCAAGGACGATGGCTCAGTGATGCTCGAATATTCAATCCTCTTCTTTTCCCGTATGTTCACGCAACAATTCCGAACGGGTATATCATGGAGAGGCTGACGCCGATTCATTTAGCGAGGATCGACAAGACGCTTCTCTTCGTTGATGTTATTCAAAAACTCGAAGAACTTTGGACGACTGGACAAGGCTGGCACGTTCACAATAAGGATACACCTGATTACGACGAACGTTGTGAAGGTCGATGGGAGGAGCACATGTCTTATATCATGTCACGCGCTGCTTCTTATTGTCCCTGGGTCGTTCCACATCTTGTCGGCATGCAAGACAATCTCGACCCAACGAAATTTCACTACTGTAAGGCTCACGGTGATCCAACTTTAGAAAATGTTATGCTTCATCCTCGCGACGGTCGTATCGTTTTAATTGACCCATTGCCACCGTCGAATCGTATTCCCGAATGCAAGGAATCCGACGTCGGGAAATTGATGCAGTCAGCTTCGGGATACGAGGACATAAAGATCAGTCGGACAGCTCACGTGCAATTTGCGAGGAAGCACTTACATACAATCTTCTCAACAGTCGGTTGGGTTGGCCTCGATTATGAGCACGAACGAATGGCTGCTCAATATTTTGAACTGTGCTGCTGGGTAAGGCTTATCCCTTATCAGCAGGAAATGGTTCGTCACCTCTATGAGGAGCGTCTCCGTGCCATTATCGACTTTCGTAATATTTGATGTTGATGGAGTGTTGATCGATTCTCGCGAAGCTGTGCGCCAGGCGTACGCTTCTGTAGACATCGTCGTACCAGAAAAAGCGTGGGGTATTTCCTGGAGGGAATGGCTTCCTGAAATGGTGGAAAGTGAAAGTCGCGCGAAGAAGTTACACGTTGCCAAAAATGAAGCCTATCCTGGAATGATTCGTAAGTTCGCCAGGGAACTGCCACCTATAAAAACTTTGCGCGAATTGTTGATGCTTGATGTTAGGGTGGGAATCCTAACGGCGGCTTCACTCCATGCAGCACGGATGGTTTCGATTCACTTGGGAATCCATCGTGATGTTGAGTTCATTGGAACTGAATGCCGAAATAAAGTTGAAGTATTGGCGCGCCTATCAGATAAGGGTCAATACGTTGACGATCATGATCAATTTTTTAACATAAAGAACTTCGACAAAATAGGTTGGCGCTTTATTCATTATGTGCCGACGATGTCTTCTGACGACTTAATGGAGGTACTTGAGGATGGACGTTATCATCTTAGCCGCAGGGAGGAATGAACGTCTAAAGGGGATCGTTCCTCTTTATCATAAGCCTCTTCTCGTCGTCAATGGAAAGCCACTCATTGTTCGGATGCTTGATATTATCAACGGCTGGACGACAGGTAAAATCGTTATCGTTGTTGCCCCCGAAAATGCGAAGACAATCGTTGAGATGACCCGCGATTGTGTCAACCAACCGATTGACTATATCATCCAGCCATATGCCACGGGTCCTGGAAACGCTTTTATTCAAGCTGCTGAGATTTGTAAGTCAAAGAAGATAATGATTCTTTGTGGTGATAACTATTTTCAAGAAGAAGACTTACGTCAGATGTTTAGTTTGGCTTCTTTTGACGGCGAACGATTCATCATAGGAACACGGACAATTAAGACAAAAGAAGAAGCACAACGATTCACTGTCATTACACCTAAGTGGGGAATACTTGAAGGATTGGCGTTACAGCATAACGACGATTTTTGGGAAAACATAGGCGGCTACCGTTGTTGGGTAGGACCTCTTATCGTTCCTCATCCCATGTTTCGCGATATTCTTAATGAGCAAAGTCATCATGTTTCAGAATTAAAGATCGGTGAACATCTCGATAAGATTGGATTGAAGCCGACTCTTGTCGATTGTGATTGCCTCGACATAGGGGTTCCCGAAGTTGTGGAGGATGCGACAGCGCGATGAAAATTGCTTACGGTAAAATAGGGCGGAGCTACAATCTTTCGTTCACAAAGCAATCGACTTTAGGCGGAGACATCGACGTTACTCGTCTTCTCCGTCGGTTAGCGTGGAAGTATCCGCAGCACGAGTTTATTTTGTTAGGAAGGAACTCGGGCGAGAGACCGATGGACTTGGGCTATCCTTCGAATGTTACGAACCCATGGACTGTGTGGCGCGAACAACTTCGAGAAACTAAATTGCCAGAAGATCTAATGGATCGTTCAAACAAATTAGAAGAACTTGTTCTCCCCTATGTTAAAGAAATCGATCAAGTGGTGATGTGGCTTGGGCAACACGGGACTTCGAACTCCCCTATTCCAAAGATAGGCGAAAAGGATTGGGGTGGTGAACTGACGAACCCACAAATCTCGATGGTGAATTATGGATCTTATCTTTTAAGATTCATCAATCGTTGGCGTGACGTAAATGGTCCTCTTGCGAACGAAGAAATTTGGTTGTGTCCTGACCCACGAAATTATTTGAAGTGTCGTGATTTAAAGTGGCCGCTTCAATATCCGATTCTTGCACAGTATGAACAGACTCGTCAAGCAAAGTTTGAAAGATATGGCGTTACGAACACTATGTTTGAATGGCCAAATAAGTTTAAGAGAGAAGACACGGTCTGGATTGCTGATGTCCAGTACGCAGCAAGCTCATTAGAACTCACGGCGCTTCCCGACCCGTCGGATATACCTTTACGGAATTTATACCCGTCTCAGTCGTTCGGAATGATTGTCAACGAGAACCGAGCGTACGTCGCACGTGATAGAAAATCAATCATCCGTGATTGGGTGCTGTCGTGGGATCCAAGTGCTTGGCTTTATGGCGCGTGGTCAGAAGAAAGTCAAAAAGAATTAGGCCGTGAAATCAATCCAGTCTCATACGACCAAATGATGTCGACTTTAAAGCAATTCAGGTCGACGCTTACGACTCCCGCAAGTGGTTCGGGATGGGCCACTGCAAAACCGTGGGAAGCCTTTGCCGCGGGGGTCGTTTGTTTCTTCCATCCCGAATACGATACACAAGGCTGGATTATTCCAACACGTGACGACTTAAAGAAAGGACGGTTAACAGACCTCGAAGATTTGGAAAACCTATCGTACTTCTTACGCGTCACCGATCCACGTGACCTCGCTGAAAAAGTTGCGGCTTTGGAAGATGAAGAACTTTGGCGTGAGATGATTGTTAAGCAGCGTGCGTGGTATGAAATCGCGATGGAGAAAACACACGGCGGAATGCTATCGATTGAAAAACGATTAGGACTTCTTGAATGGGAATCGGGTCTCGAAGGAGAGGATAATAATGGAACGTCCAAATCAAGATCAAGTTAATCTTCTTGTAGCTTACGCAGTTGCTTTAAGAGGAACTTGTCAACGTCGCCGTGTAGGCGCTGTCCTTGTCGATAAGAATTACCATATTCTTTCGACTGGATACAACGGTACTACTCGCGGTAGGAAACATTGCACTGATGAACCGTGTCCTGGAGTCGGGTATCCTTCAGGGGTGGGTCTTGACTTGTGCGAAGCAATTCATGCAGAACAGAACGCTCTTCTTCAATGTCCAAGTGTTAATAAGATTTTTATTTGTTACTCAACAACGATGCCTTGCATCCACTGTGTAAAGTTGTTATTGAATACACCGTGTGAGACAATCGTCTATGCAGAAGATTATCAGAACCCAGGAATCGAGATGTGGCACGATGCAGGAAGGAACATTGCTCAAGTATCGATGAATTATGGAGTTGTTAGTATGAAAAGTTCGTTTTTGAAGGACACGACCTGGCAAGCATGCTTCACTGGAGGTCTTAGCTGTTGACTCAGTATAGAGGTCATATTTTTATTCGCGAATGTCTTTGTCAGCGTGGAACTATTCTTCCCGATAACGTACAAGACGTCGCGGACGAATGTCTAAAAGTCATCGATCATTCGAAGCTTACTGTTGACCCAGAAATTCTTCAACGATTCGACGATGCCTCTACGCAGAGTCAATTACGAGGAGCAATTGAAGATCTTTACTCGTGGTGTGAAAAGAAACGAGTATGGGTTTAATTCCACATGATGAAAGATTACGATAAGGGGAGCCAATCTTGATACCTCGTCTGCCTCGTTCAAAGTTCGGAGTAATACTTGCTGACCCACCTTGGAAGTACGGCACGTGGAGAGGAACACGTGGGACGGCTGAAAAGTATTACCCCACGATGACTCCCGAACAAATTGCTGCTATTCCGATCGTAACAATCGCAGAGGATAATTGTGCGCTCTTTCTTTGGGTCACTTCACCATTTCTTTTGGAAGTTGTTCCTATCATTAAGTTGTGGGGATTCAAGTATAAGACGATTGCTTTTTGGTGGGAGAAGATGTCCAAGACTGGAAAGAAACCGCACTTTGGGATGGGTCATTGGACAAGGCCCGACCTTGAAATCTGTCTTCTTGCTACACGTGGACGACCGATACGAACTTCTAAGAATACCCGACAACGTATCATTGCCCCGATACGTGAGCACTCTCGAAAGCCAGACGAGCAATATGAATGTATCGAGAATCTTGTGCCCGGCCCTTATATTGAACTTTTTGCTCGTGGACCCAGGAAGGGATGGAAGACCTGGGGAAAGGAATCGAAGTGAATGAGCAATTAGGTTTACGCACCGACGTAATGGTACCGCCGAAGGACACGGGCTGGAAGAAGCCTCAGTCGTTTCCTCGCCTCGAAGACGCGAAGACAATTTGCATTGACGTTGAAACACGGGACCCGAATCTTCAAGCGAAAGGTCCAGGTTGTCAACGAAAGGACGGCTACATTGTTGGAGTGGCCGTTGCGGTTGACTCGAAGAATAAATGGTACTTTCCCGTACGTCATGAGCTCGGTGGAAACTTTGAGCCACAAGCTGTGTTCAGCTGGCTTCGTTACGAGCTAGGAAATAAGGGCCAGCTCAAAGTTGGTGCGAATATTCTTTATGACCTTGAGTGGCTGGGCACTGAAGATGTTTATGTGGAAGGACCTTTTTATGATGTCCAGTGGGCAGAGGCTTTAATCGACGAACATAAGTATATCTTTTCGCTTGAATCGTTATCAGTAAAATATCTTAACGAACGAAAGCATAAGGATAACCTTGAAGAATGGTGTCAACTTGCTTTTGGAAAAAAGAAAAATAAAAAGTTTAAATATCAAAGTCACATCTGGCAAGCGCCTATTGAGTACGTTGGGCCTTACGCAGAACGCGACGTTGACGACCCGCTTCGAATCATGCAGCAACAGATGTCGATTCTCCACGATGAAGAGTTGATGGATATTCTAAAATTAGAGATGAGTTTAATTCCCGTTCTCTTAAAGATGCGTCAGCACGGCGTACGAGTTGATGTTGATCGAGCAGAAAAAACTTGTGCGGATTTAAAGAAGCGTGAAAAAGATTTAGTCAAAGATCTTCAACAAACGGTCGGGTTCCCCATTGACCCGTGGTCGTCTGATTCGCTAGTGAAACTTTGTCGAGCACAAGGGATCACTCATCTTGAAACGGATAAAGGAAATCCGTCGTTCCCAGGCGAATGGCTCGACGATCATATTGATCCCGTGATGCAGAAAGTAGCGCGCGTAAGAAAAGTAAACCGCTTGAAGAATACCTTTATTGAAGGCTACATCCTAAAAAGTCAAGTAGGGGGTAGGGTCTATGCACAGTTTCATCCGCTTAAAAGTGAAGACGGTGGAACCGTCACAGGCCGGTTCAGTGGAAGTAATCCGAATTTACAGAATCTGCCCTCCCGTGATCCAGAAAGTAAACTCATTTGTCGTGGTCTGTTCATTCCCGACGAAGGTCACGTCGAATGGATACGAAAGGATTATTCTCAAATCGAATACAGGCTGATGGTTCATTATGGGAGAGGCGAATCTGCTCGACGAGCACGGCAATTATACAACGACGATCACGAGATGGACTTCCATGATATGGCAGCTAGCTTAACGGGGCTTCCTCGCCCGCTGGCGAAGAACGTCAACTTTATGATTGCCTACGGTGGTGGTCCTTCAAAATATATGGCCATGACGAAGAAGACACGTGCGCAAGCTGACGCTGACTTGAACGAGTATCATCGCAGTCTACCCTTCTTAAAAGATCTGGCTGAGGAAGCTGATAGGCTCGCTGCAAATCGCGGGTACGTTAAGACAATCATGGGTCGGCGATGTCGTTACAATTTGTGGGAACCTTCAAATAATTGGGACACGGGTTTCCCGGGTCTGTCGCGCGAGGAAGCACTTATTCAGTACGGCGACAACATCTGTCGGTCGAAAACCTACAAGGCATTGAACAGCATTATTCAGGGGTCAGCCGCTGAGTTATTGAAGGCTGCTATGGTAAAAATTCACGAAGAGGGCGCAGCTGATTTATTTAACGGCTCACCGCTCGTAACGGTCCACGACGAACTTGGCTTCTCAAGTCCTGGCGGTCCAGAAGCTGATGAAGCGCTTAAGCGTATCAGTGAATGTATGCGAACGGCGATTCCTGGAATAAGAGTTCCCGTCTTGTCAGGCATTGAAAGAGGCCCTTCTTGGGGCGAGGCAAAAGAGGAAGACAATGATTCATAAATGCCCGAAATGTGGTCATACTTGGCAGTACGTAACCGAAGGAGCACCAACTGTTAAGCCAAAGCCAAAAGAACCGGCGCCTACTCCTAAGCGAGACTACGATAAGCATCCTCCTCTTGGTGCAGAGATGGAAAGAGGCCTAAGTATAACGGGAAATGCTTGTAGTCAATGTGGTATGCTTACGATTCAAAGGTTAGGAGGTTGTGAGAGATGCGTGTCTTGTGGTTGGGAGGCTGGCTGTGGATGAGTGAGCATGCGGCGTGGACGCATATGCGAAATGGAATGCGAGGGAAATGGCTAGCACAGCGCCATGAAGATAAAATATCGATAGGAATCCCGGACGTTTCCTATTCCATGCCAGGTGTAAATGGCTGGATAGAAATTGAGTCAATTCAAAGATGGCCTAAGAAGCCTCTTGACATCGTGAAGGTGAAACATTTTTCTGATACGCAGCGTGTTTGGTTAAAGCGTCGTGGAGAGATGGGCGGTTATTGCTTTGCTCTTTTAAAAGTTAATCAAGAGTACTTACTGTTTGATGCTTACGAAGACTTGGGAAAAAGATGTCGTGACACACTTCTTCGTTCGTGCCGTATTCGTTGGCCTAAGGGGATAAACTTTAAGCAACTTGAGAAAGAGCTCACAACATGGAACTTCTAAATCACGAAGCATTAATCATTATGCGTCGCCGTCATGGCTTTCTCCAGTCAGATGTCGCTCGAATTTGGAACGTTGACCAATCGACTGTCTCGAAATGGGAAAGAGGTTTTGGTCAATGTCCAATGAGACAAAAGACAGTTAAGAATTTATCGAATGGTGAGAAGGCTTACATCACACGACGTCGTCTTAAGCTTACACAAACCGAAATGGCGAAACTTTTTAATACACATCGTTATAATATTTGGCTTTATGAATCAGACACAAAGAAAATGACGTTAGATTTTATGGCACGCTCCCGTGCATACTATTTATACATCTTGGATACTTATGAGAAAAGTAAGTAAGGCGCTTGACCCAGAACCCTTGGCCGATGGCTTAGGCTGGTTCTCGAGGGGGCATCATGAGTCGAAGG
>CEPX01415017.1_pt1 | contig 10528 bp, 8 predicted proteins | sample 361361 | NCBI WGS metagenome assembly CEPX01 (sample SAMEA2619974, study PRJEB7988) | marine metagenome | biome: marine biome (ENVO:00000447); feature: mesopelagic zone (ENVO:00000213) & marine oxygen minimum zone (ENVO:01000065); material: "saline water (ENVO:00002010), including plankton...
TTTTAGTGGCTAATATGGGAGGCGGATGGCAAATCAAATTGGCCATCATGTTCGTGCCGGCAATAATTTACTTCGTACTATTCCTGGGACAGAAGTTCCCAGAGGCTCCAAAAGAAACGACAGTCTCGAACGCTGGAAACCTCAAAGCCATCTTCTCCTCTCCTATCTATTGGCTTATGCTAGTTTGTATGGCCCTAACAGCGACTACAGAACTTGGCACACAGTCATGGGTGGAAAGGATTCTAGCCAACTCCGGTGCGCAACCGCTATTGGTTCTGGCATTGGTTACAGGATTGATGGCCATAGGACGTCTTTTTGCGGGCCCACTTATTCATAGACTTAATATTACTGGTGTACTACTAACCTCCGCAGTAATCTCAAGTGTCGCTATTTTTATGATGAGTATGGCCACGGGACCAATGGTTTATGTAGCGGCCATCTTATTTGCAGTGGGCGTATGTTACTTTTGGCCAACCATGATCTCGTTTGTTGCTGAGTACTTACCTCAGACCGGTGCACTGGGAATGAGTTTGATTGGTGGTGTGGGCATGCTTGGGCTCTCTATTTTCCAACCAATTATCGGCGGATGGATAGAAGGTCACAGAGCTGATTTGACTGCTGAAGGTTTAACTGGAGAGGCATTAGAACTTGCTGCTGGACAGGCAACATTAGCCAACATTGCCATAATTCCACTTATCCTGATTGGAGCATTCATCGTGGTATTCTTCTGGCAGAAGAAACAAAAACCTGCACATTAAACTTTGATTTTAAGAAATGTAAAAGGCGATCAATATTGATCGCCTTTTTTATTATAAAGCGTTACTTAAAATAAATAAATAACTCAACGCAACATTCTGATTTAAAATACGATAGAAGCATCTAATCAAGCTATTGGATTATTTATCATCAAAGCGATGTTTAAAAACTTAATGCTCTATCTGGTGCTATTAGCACCTGTATACTCAGCTTCGACTCAAGACTTTGGGAAAGTATTTGTTGCGACAGGAGTAGGTTTAAATGTTCCACTTGGAGAACTGGGATCTAAGGATTTCAGTCAACCAGGAGGAGTTGCAGATCAAGGATATAAATTTGATCTGATTTCAGTGTGTTACCAGTTCGAAAATGGATTTGGTTTAGGAATTAAAACCACCACATCATTTTATCCGGTTAACAACGAACTCATAGAGGATTACATACTTTCTGAAGGTGCAGAGCAATCACATGCTGATGTCAAATCATGGAAATACAGTGAACTTTTATTTCTAGGCTCCAAAAGCTTGTTCCAAACTGAAAAACACTTAATAAATGTCTCGATTGGTGTTGGACCAGCAATAGTAATCAAACCAAAAGAACACTTTGAAGGCACCTATTTTGAAGGTTCGAGAGAGTATAGCTGGACGTATGACAAGCACAAGTCTCTAACTTTAAGCAGCAATTTGGGTTTAAATTACTGGATTAAAATCACTGATAATTTTTGCTTTGCTGCAAGTGTGGATTACTCTTATACTCCGTTTAGCATGCCTTATTTCACAACAACAGAAAATTCCAAACGAGCTATAACAACAAACGGAGAAGAAGTCGCTGGCTTTGAATTTGCAACAGAAGCTTCACCTAAACATTATTCCATTCAAGGAATATCTACAGGTCTAAAACTCGGGTTTAGCTTTTAAAATATCAACAATGCAAGCTGCCTTCTCTAATTGGCAGCTTATTATTTTGTTCTAGGGAGATATGCAAATAAATCAGTTACCCCCATACGGATAGTCTAACAATTGCGTTAAGGTACTACTCGCGCCAGTAACAATGATTAAACGCTACACCTTCAGCTTAGTGACTTTATTATCACTATACACCGCTATTTCTCAAGATTTTGGAAAAGTGCTGTTTTATTCGGGAGTTGGTATCAACTTACCGCTCGGAGAAGTTGGTTCCAAAGACTTCAGTAAACCGGGAGGTATGGCCAATCCTGGATTCAAATCTGACTTACTATTCATTGAGTATCAATTTGAAAATGGATTCGGAGTTGGACTGAAAAGCTCAATTGCGATTAATAGTGTCGACAATAAGAGAATTGAAGAATTCTTAATCTCAAGTGGTGCAGAAAGTGCCAAAGCCCGAGTAAAGTCTTGGAGGTACGGAGATTTTACCATTCAAGGAAGCAGAGCTCTTTACCAGTCCTACTATCAACTTTTAAATTTCAGTCTTGGTGTTGGACAAGCCTTCGTAAGCAAACCAAAAGAATCTTACAATGCGGTATATTCAGACGGATCCATTGAAAACACCTATGAATATGATGGACATTATCAACGGACGATAGCTGCTAATTCGAGTTTGAGCTATTGGATAAAAGTTACTCAGTTTTTCTGTTTGATTGGAACGATAGACTATACTCATATACCTTTTAGAGCGTCATACAGCACCATGACGGAAAATGCTAATAACTCGATTACCGTCAACGGAAATGAAATTCCATCCAATTATCAACTTCCAGTTGAGCGTGATAGTAGACCATTCACTATCTATGGTTTATCTGCAGGAATAAAACTTGGCTTTAGTTTCTAGAGAATTTACGTCATCAGAAAGTTTGATGGCTTTTTATAAATCCTTCAATGTAAATTGATCGATTAGATCTTCATAAGTCTCATACTCATTCATGAGCTCCTCCTTACCAACCATTCGAAAATCTTTGAAATCAAATCCTGGATTTACTACACATCCCATCAATGCAAAATCAGAAGTCTGCCCTTGGCTAATTTCCGCCGCAAAAATGGATTGTCTTGGTAATAGAATTTGGAGACTTTCTCCGTCCTCAGGATTACATCCTAATTTTTCCAGACGATATTGACCATGCTCAAAAATGTGCACATCAACAGTAGCACCTTCATGGTAATACCACAGCTCATCAGAAGTCAATTGATGAAAATGTGACTTATCGCCCATACCAAGCATGAAATAGATTGAAGTAGCCAGGTTTCGTGTGCCTCCTCCACCCATGATCTGAATGGTATTTGGATTACGATAAACTTCTTTGTAATAGCCTCCCTCCGGATGGGCTTCTAAATGCAGCTTTTCTAGCCAGTACTTCTTATCCCGCATTTCAAACAATCTTGGCAGCCAACACCCCTTCTCTTTTAACCCGATAGAATTCTTTATGAATATTGAATGGCTTTTCACCTTCAGCATTGATCATGGTAAATGACCCATCTTCATTCATTTGATACGAATTCACATTGTCTTTCAAGTTGAAGCAAAGAATGTTTATTGCTTGCTGCTTCAATAAAACATCATTTATCAAGAACAATGACTCCAATCGACTATCGAAAGAACGTACCATCATATCCGCACTACCAGAATAAACCAATGGATTTCCATTATTGTGGAAATAGTATATCCTGCTGTGCTCTAGATAATCTCCAACAATCGATCTAACAGTTATATTTTCACTCAAACCTTCTCTACCTGGACGAATACAGCAAATTCCTCTCACGATCAACTTGATCTTTACACCAGCTCTTGATGCAGCGTAAAGCGCCATAATGGTATCTGTATCCTGAAGGGAGTTAAGCTTGATTACAATTCCAGATTCAAGCCCATTTTTTGCATTCTCCTCCTCCTTTTGAATCAGCTCAATTAGCTTATTTCTCATCTCACGTGGAGCAGTGATCAAATTCTCATATTGATCAGGAACTGAATGCCCGGTAATTACATTGAAGAACTCCTGTACATCATTGGCATACGCTTCATTAGAACTCATCAAACCAATATCTGTATAAAGTCGAGCAGTATCTTCATTGTAGTTTCCTGAAGACATGTGTACGAATCGACGTACTTTCTCTCCTTCTCTTCGAACAATCAATAGCAATTTGGTGTGAGTCTTCAACATGCCTACACCATAGATAACGAAACAACCAGCACGCTGAAGTCGCTGTGCTTCTTTCATGTTGTTTTCCTCATCAAAGCGGGCTTTCACCTCAAAGAGAACCGACACGTGTTTACCATTTTCAGCTGCATTTAGTAAAGCAGATACAACTCTGGAGTTCTTCGCCAAACGGTAAATGGTCAATTTAATCGAAAGTACATTTGGATCTTCCGCTGCCTGATCCAGTAGATCCAATAAAGGATCGATACTATTATATGGGTGATGCAACAGAATATCTCGATCCTTCAAGATCTTAAACATGTTCTGATCCTCGTATTCTGACATGCTAATTGGAGGAACAGGCTTAGGAGTTTCCACCGTCTTATCACGAAACTCATCATGCTTCACAATGGACCATAGCCCCGTATAATCCATTAAACCACCCGAGGGAACCTGAATAATGTTATCATCATCTATCTCGTAGCGAGTCTTGAGTTGTCTTAGCAACCATTTGTCATAAGTTGCTTCTACTTCCAATCGAACCACCCGACCAGTTTTACGTGTCTTAAGCTTCTTCTTCATCTCTTCGATGAAGTTCGCTTCCATGTCTTCAGATTCCTCCAGAGTAAAATCGCCATTTCTGGTCACTCTAAATAAAGTCTTGGAGACGATCTCCACATTCTTAAATACTTCATCGATGTGTTGTCGCACCACTTCCTCTATGGAAACGAAGATCACTTTATCCTTTCGCTCCATCTCATAGAACCTGGGTAGGTTTTGAGGGATCTGGATAAAGGACATCTTTTTCTTCTCTTTTTTATCCTGTGTTTTAGTCACCACCCCAAACACCAGAATGTTATTCATCAACACTGGAAAAGAGTGATAAGAATCATACACCATGGGTGTAAGCATCGGGAAAACAATCTTTTCAAAGTAATTGCTTACACGCTCTTTTTCTCTCTTCTGAAGCTTATCATAGGTGGATATCTCAAAATTATTCTCCGAAAACTCCGGTTTAAGCTTATTGATATAAATATCATGTTGTGTGCTGGTAAATTGCTTGTAGTCATTGAGAAGCTTACGTTTGAACGGAACAGCTCTCAAACCAGAATTATCAATACGATCCTTTCCATAATCCAGGTAATTGTACAAACTACCCACCCGTATCATAAAGAATTCATCTGCATTAGACGCTGTGATTGCCACAAATTTGAGTCGATCAAAAAGACTTCTTCCAGCCTTCATAGACTGATCCAATACTCGATAATTGAAGCTCAACCAACTAAGGTCCCTACTGATTAAATCACTCTCTTCTATTAAATGATCGTATTTTTCTATCATGGAGAATCTACTCTTAAGCTTTTGCCATTTGAAACCTCAAAATACAGCAGGATGTTGTCAAATAGCAAATTAATAATTTGTTAGAAAGACTTTACAAACAAAAACCCTGACGAAATCGCCAGGGTTTTTACCAATTTGTTTCAACTCAGACGAATGACTTTTCAGTCTTTGTCAGGTTAAACTAAAAGATTATAACAAACCGTTAGTTTTCTTTACTGCATCAGCACTTTCTGTAAGCTTTGCTTTTTCAGCATCGTCTAGTGCGATCTCAACGATTTTCTCGATACCATTGGCTCCAATAACACATGGCACACCAATGCAGATATCACTAAGTCCGTATTCACCATCTAAAAATGCTGAGCAAGGGAACATTTTCTTGGTATCACAAGCGATTGCCTGAACCATAGCCGACACAGCTGCTCCAGGAGCATACCATGCAGAAGTTCCAAGAAGTTTAGTCAATGTAGCACCACCAACTTTAGTTTCTTCTCTAACATAAGTCAATTGATCATCCGACAAGAACTCTGTAACAGGCACACTATTTCTAGTAGCCAATCTTGTCAATGGAATCATACCAGTATCACTGTGACCACCGATTACCATACCGTCTACATCAGATTGAGGACAACCCAGTGCTTCAGCTAATCTATACTTGAAACGAGCAGAGTCTAGCGCTCCCCCCATACCGATGATTCTGTTTTTTGGAAGACCTGTTGCTTTGTGAGCAAGGTAAGTCATTGTATCCATTGGGTTAGAAACCACAATGATGATCACATTCGGAGAATGCTTAATCAAGTTTTCTGCTACTGATTTTACAATACCAGCATTGGTCGAGATTAGCTCTTCACGTGTCATACCAGGTTTTCTAGGAATACCTGAAGTAATCACCGCAACATCACTATCGGCCGTTTTAGAGTAATCATTGGTAGTTCCTGTGATTTTGGTATCAAAGCTGTTCAAGGAAGCAGTTTGCATAAGGTCCATTGCCTTACCCTCTGCGAATCCTTCTTTGATATCAATTAGAACTACTTCTGAAGCGAAATCTTTGATCGCAATGTATTCAGCGCAGCTCGCACCTACAGCACCTGCGCCAACAACCGTTACTTTCATCTATTTTAAGGATTTGGGTGAGAAAAATTTGTCCCGCCAAAGCTACTACCCAAAGCCACAAAAGCAAAGCTTTGACGACTAAAGCTTTAACTCATTATAGACAGTATTTAAATCGAAGAATCCAAGAGAGCTTTTATAGGTCTGAAACAAGTTACTGGTGTACTCATTGTACTGTTCAGCAAAGGCTGTCATGATTTTGGCGCGTACCTCTGGGTGATTATTCATCACCTCCATGATATTCGCTTTTGGTATGACATAGATTTCAGCCTCTTCTGTTTTGACTATTGCCGTATAAAGCCTCTTGGTTCCAGAGATAAAGGCATTGTCACCAAAAAGCTTTCCAGCACGAAGAGTCATCAACTTCTCGAAACCATCTTTCAAGTCAATATTCAAAGTGACAATACCGCTTTTTACAATGTAAATAGCCTGACTTGGATCTTTGGTGAAGAAGACAACCTCGTTCGCACGGTATTTCCGATTGTACAAATAAGGGGCAAAATATGATAGTTCACCATTGGTTAGCTTCTCAAAAAAGCGATTCTTCCTAAGAAAATTGAAGAGCAATAAGTCGTCTTCTGTGTATTTCTTTTTGAAAAGTCTAAGCATTGGGTAAAAATTCGATTTTCAACATGGCTTTTGTCTCTGAAGTTACTTTGAACCGTTCATCTGTTCGATGACCAATTAGCCACATTATTTCTTTCTCAGACTCCAGAATCAATACCTGCTGTTTCAATGTTACGGGAATTTTGGAATCAATCATAAAATCACTGACCTTTTTTTTGCCCGTCATTCCAAAGGGCTGAAAGACATCTCCCTGTACCCAATTTCTCACAACTAATGGCCACTGAATTCGATCTAAATCAAAATAAGCCTCATTCTTTACAAACTGAGCTGGAAGTGCGCTTCCAATGAACTTTCTCCAGATAATTTTTCCATTTCCCAACTTGCGCTCGCCCACCTCCTCGGTTAGATACACCACATCATTATTGCTTGATGGCTTTGCTGTGATGACCAATCGATCACGATCCAAATTGATCCGGTGAGCATTGGTATTAAACATTGCCCCTACGCTCCTGTTCAGGATAGCTTCATGGATATCTTTAGCACTCTTGTAGGACACATCGAATTTCTTTAGTAACTCTGACAGCAAAACCAGCGATTTCAAATCATCATTAACCCAGTCAATCATCAATTCCTGGTGTGTTTCATGATCAGCAATACCATGCTGGGCTAACTCGTTCGTTGTTATTTGAGCTACTCCTTTGAGTCGATCTACAGAATCTTGAAAGGTAGATTCGAGATTTGGATTGATTTTTTTCAATTCAGGAAGCACTAAATTCCTAATCTGATTGCGCTGATAATCATTCTTCGCGTTACTTACATCCTCTCGCCAGGCTATATCATTTGATTTGGCGTAATCGTATATCTCATCTTTAGATGCAAAAAGGATAGGTCTTACAATATAATTCTCTAAAATTGGAGCAATTCCCGTCAATCCAAAGATTCCTGTTCCTTTAGTGAGATTTAACAAAACAGTCTCCAGGTTATCATTGGCATTGTGTGCTGTAGCAATTTTAGTATATCCAAATTGGTCTTTTAAACTTGAGAAGAACTGGTATCGGATAGTCCTTGCCACCATCTGAATGGATTCTCCAATATCATATTCTTCAGGACTGACTTCTCTTAAGTGAAAACTGACTTCACTATCGTTGCACCATTTTTCCACAAGCGCTTGATCCTGGATAGAATCCTCTCCACGCAGATGATAGTTGACATGAGCCACACCTATCTGGCAGTCCAATTGATTTATCAATGACAATAACACCATAGAATCCACTCCTCCACTCACAGCTACAAGAACCTTATCGGTCGGCTCCAGCATTCGATTGGATTTAATAAATGTTAAAAATTGATTGAACATATACTAATAGGAGTTGCAATCGTTGATAAATATTAGCTTTGCAGCCTTAATGTCGAAAACACTACAATATTATACATTCCTGATCATCTTGCTGATGGCTTCATCTACGGCTCATGCCCAAAAAAAGGGTAAGCGAATAAAGTATGATGCCAACAGAAGTCCTGAAGGATATATGCAGTTCAATAAAACTGCTGAGGGAGAATCGTATCGAGTGTTGGTAAATGACATACTTTTCACGCAGGAAGAGACAGAGGTATACTGTGATAGTACCATTTTCTTCCCGAAAAGAAACCTCATGGAAGCCTACTTCAACATCAAAATTGTTGATGATCCAGCTGTGATTACATCTGATGAATTGATCTATGAAGGAGATCTTAGGATAGCAAGGCTTAGAAAAAATGTAATCTACAAAGAAGATGAACGTAGGCTCTATACAGAATTCCTCGACTATGATTTAGATGGAGAAATAGCCCACTACTTCAATGGTGGAAAGTTGATAGATTCCACCAACACACTAACAAGTCGCTCTGGGTACTATTTTTCTAAAGACAGCTATGCTCAATTCTACAAAAATGTAGTTCTTGTGGCGCCAGATTTCACATTAAAAACAGACACCTTAAAGTACAACACGGTCACCAAGGTAGCGTATACCTACGGTCCTACCGAAATCATAGACAATGAGGGAACAACTCTGCATGCAAAAGGCGGAGAATTCAGAACAGAATATGACGAATCAGACTTCATTGATGGTGATATAGAGACTGAGGATTATTACTTGTATGGTGACGAACTGTATTTTGATGATCAGGACCGGTACTACAAAGCCATCAGCAATGTAAAAATGACTGCCAAAAATAATGACCTAATCATTATAGGTGACGAAGGTTTTTACGATCGTAAAAATGGTATAAGCAAGGTTTTTGGCAGACCAGTAATGAAGCGTATCATGGATACTGATACACTTTACCTTACAGCAGATACCTTGGTGGCTATAGAGAGCAATTATGATTCTGCGAAAAGAGTACTAGCCTATTCGAATATCAAAGTGTTTCAATCAAGTCTTCAAGGAAAAGCCGATTCGATGGCTTATTTCATTAGTGACTCTTTGTTAGTGTTCTACAATGACCCAATCATGTGGAATAACCAAAATCAAATTACTGCAGATACTATCAGTTTAGAAATTAGAAATGAAGAGTTGCACAAAATGAATCTGATGAACAATTCATTTGTGGTTTCAGAAGATACCATTCTGAATTACAACCAAATCTCCGGTATTGAAATGGTCGCGTACTTCGCGGATAATGAAATTGACCACATAGATGTAAATAGAAACGGAGAGATACTTTATTATGCTCTGGAAGAGGGTGACTCTATTTTGATGGGCATGAACAAAATATATTGTGCATCCATGCGCATAAGGTTCAGTGAGCAAAAGCTTTCCAGTTTTTCAGTGTACACCAAACCAGAAGCCAAATTCATTCCTCCTCATGAACTGAATGATGATGTAAAATACCTGGCAGGTTTTGAATGGCGTGAATCGGAACGTCCAGAGTTGTATGACGTGGCCTATTATCTAAATCCCGAATATGATCCAGCAATGGACACAATTACAACCGCTGAAACACAAGAAAAAGATAGAACAGAGGATCAAAATGTGCCACGAAATTTACCTCCATCCGTGAGGCAACGAATAGAACAAAACGAAAATAAGGATAAACAAGCTTTACCACCTTCTCGCAAAAGAGTTCCTACTACAAAAAAGGATGGAATTAAAAGTGATGGTGGAAAATGATCAGATCGCCTAAGTTTGTTGTTAGAAAGAAAGATATGAGCAGAATAGTTAAACATACGGTATTTATTTTATTAGCTGTAGGTAGTATTTCGTGTACGAAATTCAGAAAGCTTCAAAAAAGTACCGATTGGAAGCTGAAGTATGAGGCAGCCCTGGAATACTATGAAAATAAAGATTATTATCGATCTGGTACGCTTCTAGAAGAAATACTACCAATCATCAGAGGAACTGAAGAAGCTGAAAAAGCAAATTTCATATACGCATATACTTATTTCTATCAGCGACAATACATTCTCGCGGCCCACTATTTCAAAACATTCACTGAGGTATATGGTAGAAGTGAATACGTAGAAGAGGCAGCGTATATGAATGCCTATTCCACCTATCAACAGTCTCCGGAGCCTAGTTTAGATCAAACAAGTACATATGAGGCTATCACAGCACTTCAATTGTTCCTTAACAGATACCCAAATAGCAAATACTTCGAAGAGGCAGAAGGGCTCAT
>CEPX01159048.1_pt1 | contig 10525 bp, 10 predicted proteins | sample 361361 | NCBI WGS metagenome assembly CEPX01 (sample SAMEA2619974, study PRJEB7988) | marine metagenome | biome: marine biome (ENVO:00000447); feature: mesopelagic zone (ENVO:00000213) & marine oxygen minimum zone (ENVO:01000065); material: "saline water (ENVO:00002010), including plankton...
GAATTTAAAATCGGAGAAACTATTGTTTTTCAGGGAAGTGGAAGAGACCCTATTATTCACAGAATAATCTCTATAAAAGAAATTAACGGAAAATATTTTTTTTCAACCAAAGGAGACAATAATGATAAGCAACTTGCCTATGAAAAGAACATATCTGAAGAACAAGTAATAGGCAAAGCAGTACTAAGAATCCCTCTTCTCGGATATGTAAAAATAATATTCACAGAAACAGTTAATACTTTGTTGAACGGTGCTTGAAATGTTTTGTGAGAAATGCGGCTCAATTTTAATGCCTAAAAAAGGCAGCAAGAATACTGTATGTAACTGCGGCCATGTAAATAAGAAGAGCGCGTCATTAAAAGAAAAAATTAAGCAAACTTCTCAAAATATTGAAGTGGTAAACAAAGAAACAGAAACATTGCCAACAATTGAAGCAGACTGCTCAAAATGCGAAAGCAAAGAAGCGTATTATTGGACAATGCAGACAAGAGCTGCTGATGAAGGAGAAACAAAATTTCTAAAATGCAAGAAATGCAATCATACTTGGCGTGATTATGGATAATTATTTCTTATTATTGTTCTTTTTCTGGAAGAACTCCTCTAAATCAACACCATCTCCCTTATTTTCTTTTTCCTCATCTCCTTCTTTTTCTTCCCCTCTTGAAATAAAATAAAAAACAAGAAGCGTAATTATCGAAACAATTAAAGCAGCTATGATATAAAATGTATTGTTTCTTGAATCAGTTTCCTCTACTTCTTCAGCCAAGCCACAACCAGTTGCGTCAGTTACAAAACATCTGCAACTTTCCTCTTCGTCAAGATAACAATTAAACCAATACTCTCCTGAAACCCGCTCTTTACATTCATAAGTTTCTTCACAACTTTTTTCTGTATCAATAATACTCCCTTCTGTTTCTACTATTTCTGACTTTTCACTAATTTTTTCTTCTTCTGGTAACTCTTCAGGCACTTCAATTTCCTGTAGTGCTTCTTCTCCTTCAAAAATTCCACCAAATTGAGTTGAAAAATAGAAAAATAATCCAGCAAACACGATAACCAACACAAGACTCCCAATTAAAAGAAATTTTCCAATACCAAAACCTTTCTTCTTTTCCTCTTCTTTTAGAAATTCAGAAACACTAAACTTTGTTTTTTTCACTTCTTTCTTAGGAACATCTTCTTCTTTAAAAAAATCGGAAACACCTTTCCCTATCTTTGAGAAAACTCCTTGTCCTGCGCTTCCTTTTCCTTTATCAACTTTCTTTAAATCCAACTTAACTTTAGCAAGTTCTTTTTCAAATTTTGTATTTGTATGGTCAAGCCCGACATCTAAACGATTCTGAACAACTTCTGCAACTTTTTCTATACCTACCTTTAAAGCGTCAATTGACTTAGAAACTTTTTTTACATCCGAGCCTATTTTATCTATGTCATTCAAGGAAGCTGCACGTTTTGCTAAAGAATTCAATCGTTCTTCTATGTTTAATACGTCAGTAGAAAGCTTTCCAGTAGAACTTGTTTCTTCCAACTTTAGAAGCTTTTTATTCACTTCTTTTTTTGTCACATAATCAGACAAATCAATCTCACTAACAGAACTGTCAAGAAGACTCCTGATAGAGTTTAATTCTTTTTTCAATTCCTCTGATCTTCTATCAAAAGACTCTTTATTAACAGAGCTTTCCTTCAAATCCCCAACTTCTTTCCCAAGCGTTTTTTCAAGCAAATCAAACTTTTTTTGATTCTCACTCTTATGGCTTTCAAAACTTTGTCTTTGAGCTGTTAGTGTTTCTGTATTATTTGAAACTTCTTCCTTCGAAGGAGCAATTTTTTCAAAATCTGCAATTCTTTTATTAACCTTGGTTATTTTTAATTTCGTAGCTTCTAATGCCTTATTTGTGAGCATAACTTCTTTTAGTGATGAAAAATCACTCAGCAATTTGTTTAATTCTTCGTTAAACTTCTTAGCACTTACAGTAGAACCTTCCAAAGCCGAAAGTTTTCCTCTTAGTTTTCTTACTTCTTTAATTTCTGAACTTAAATCGTCTTGCCTGGAAATCTTTTTACCAAGATTCTTAATTTTAACGTCAACTTCCTTTAACTCATCATCGTATCCAGAATAAGTGTCAATATTTGTTTCAAGTTTATCAAGCCTTTCTCCTAACCTTTTAATGAAATTATAGAATTCGTCTTTTGCAAGAACTGTTTGAAGCTTTCCGCTGAGTTCTTCGATTGCAACTAGTTCACGATTTACAGAACGCTTTAAATTGAAAATGTCTTCCTTTACCCTTGAGAATCCTTTTTCTACATCGTCCTGAAATGCTATAACAACCACCCCTAAGTGTATTAATTTAAAAGTAGCAACATAGATATATAAAGTTTTTGGTGGTTTTTAACTACTTTTCTCTAACGCTTCGATCGCCGGAAGCTTTTTTCCTTCTAGAAATTCTAACATTGCTCCGCCTCCTGTAGAAGTGTGAGTGAATTTTCCTTCAACTTTGGCTTTTCTGGCAGCAGAAATAGTATCGCCGCCTCCTATTAGTGTAGTTGCCTTGGATTTTTCTATGCTTTTTGCTATTTCTATGGTTCCTTTTGCAAAATTATCCATCTCAAACACGCCCATAGGGCCATTCCAGACAATTGTATTGGCTTTTTTTAATTCAGATGAAAATAACTTAACTGTTTCAGGACCAATATCAAGACCTAACCAGCCATTTTCGATATTATCTATGGAAACTGTTTTATTTTTCGCTTTTGCATCCATTTTGTCAGCAATAACTACATCGACCTGTAAAACAATCTTTCCGCTTTTCAACAATTTTTTAGCATTTTCAATAAAATCATTTTCTACTAAGCTTTCACCAACACTTATGCCTTGAGCCTTTAAAAAAGTAAAAGCCATTGCTCCTCCAATTAGTATTTTATCAACTCTTTTTAGCAAGTTCTCAATTAGTTTGATTTTATCAGAAACTTTTGCACCGCCAAGAACAGCTATGAATGGTTTTTTTGGATTTTCCAGCAAATTATTTAACGCGTCAATTTCTTTTTCTAAAAGAATCCCTGCGCATGAAGGTAACAATTTTGGCAATAAAGTCATAGACGAGGTATCACGGTGAGAGCTTGAAAAAGCATCATTGACATAAATTTCTCCATAACTAGCTAATTTTTTAGCAAACTTAGTATCTTTCTCTTTCTCTTCTTTGTAAAACAAAACATTTTCAAGAAAAACAATTTCACCATCTTTCATATTATTAACAACAGCTTCAACTTTATCACCAACACATTCGTCAAATGCTTTAACATTTACTCCAACAAGTTTAGAAAGCTTAGCTGCGGTTTTCTTAACACTTAAACGTTCAACTCGCTTTCCTTTTGGTCTCCCGATTTTCGTTAAGAGTATTAATTTAGCTTTTTTCTTAAGCAAATACTTAATTGTTGGCAAGCCGTCTATTATTCTGGTGTCGTCTGTTATATCCCCATCTTCGTCAACAGGAACATCCATACCTACTCTTACAATAACCTTTTTCCCAGAAACATCAATGTCTTTCAATGTCTTAAACATTTAAATCCTCTACAGCTTTCATTGCCTGCAAAAGCAAGTCTTCCTTGAATGCAGGAGCCATTATTTGCAAGCCAACTGGAATATTATCGATTTTTCCACAACTTACAACTCCTGCGCAAATACCTGCAAGGTTAGCAGGAATAGTAAAAGCATCATAAGCATACATTATCTTTGGCTCGCTTATGCGGCCTCCAATTTTGTGAGGAAGCATAGGAGTTGTAGGAGCAATAATAACATCAACTTTTTCAAAAGCTTTTTCAAAATCTTTTTTTATGAATTTGCTTATTGCAAGAGCTTTCCTGTAATACTTGCCTTCATATTCAGATTTAGATATTTCTTTACCGCCTAAGATACGCCGAAGAACTTCCTCTCCGCAATATTCTTCTATTTTTTTCCCATAAGCTCTGCCGTCAAACTTTCTTGTTCCTGAAAAGAATTCAACATAAACCAAGGGGTAATAAGTCTGAATTGCAAGATGTATGTATTTTAAATTTACGTTAATCATCTTAGACTTTGTAGTGGCAGCCATCGAAGTAGCTGCGTCTTTTATTTTATCATAAATCCTTTTATCACTGCATAATCTTTCAAAATCACTGCCCAAGCCTATTTTTAAATTCTTCAGTTTTTTCTTAATAATAGCAGTATACGAAGAAACAGGTTTATCAAAAGTAGTGGCATCATACTTGCTTTTTCCACTGATTACTTCCATCATTAAAGCGCTTCCATAAACATCATTGCTTATAGGACCTATCTGGTCAAGACTCATAGCTAAGTCAACACTTCCAAAACGGGAAACTCTGCCGTAACTTGGTTTTATTCCTACAACTCCGCAATGAGACGCAGGATTTCTGATAGAACCTCCAGTGTCTTCGCCAAGCGATAAGTCACACATTCCAGCAGCCACTGAAGCAGCGCTGCCAGAACTAGAACCACCAGGAATTCTTCCAGGCGCAGCTGGATTATCTGTTGGCCCAAAAACACTGGATTCGCCTGAAGCTCCGCAAGAAAATTCGTCCATGTTAGCCATTCCAATGATTATTCCATCTTCTTCCTTTATTTTCTTAATCACATCAGCGTCAAACGTTCCACTATAATTCTCCAAAGTTCTGGAAGCGCAAGTAAGAGGCAAATCAAGAACAGAAATGCAGGACTTAACAGATATGGCAAGCCCTGCAAGCTTTCCAGCTTTCTTCTGCTTTATCTTTTTATCAACAGCAGCAGCTTCTTTCAAAGCGTTTTCATTGACATTAAGAATAGCGTTTACGTCTTTATTTTTAGCTTTGATTACCTGAAGAAAATTGCGTATATTCTCAACAGCAGAAAGCTCCCCTTTTTTTATTTTGGATAATTTAGTTTCTAGCATTTTTCTATTTCATGACATCAGTCTTCAAATGCAGCTCTTTTAACTGCTTTTCATCAATGTCTGAAGGAGAGCCGTCCATAGGACACTCTGCTTTTTTGTTTTTTGGGAAAGCGATTACCTCGCGGATATCATTAAAACCAAGCATTAAAGCAACTGTTCGGTCAAAACCCCAACCAATGCCTCCATGAATCGGTCCGCCGTATTTGTATGCTTTGAGCAAGAAGCCAAACTTGCTTTCAGCCTCTTTTTCTCCTATTCCTATGACTTTAAGAACGCGTTCCTGCAATTCTGGATTGTTTATCCTGATAGAACCAGAGCCAAGCTCAATTCCATTCAGCACTAAATCGTAAAGTTGTGCATATACTTTTCCAGGATCTTTCTCCAGGAACTTAATGTCCTCGGAACGAGGCATGGTAAACGGATGATGGGTAGGATCCCAACGCTTCTCATCTTCATTCCAGTCAAACATTGGAAAATCAACAACCCAGCAGAATTTAAACTCTTTTGAGTCAATTAACTTGAGTCTTTGAGCTAGCTCTACCCTTAGTTTGCCAAGCACATCAGCAACTACTTTAGGCTTGTCTGCAACAAAAAACAAAACACTGCCTTTTTTTGCCTTTGCTTTTTGCAATAATTGTTTTTGAATAGGTTTACTGAAGAATTTAACAATTGAAGAATCTAATCCAGATGAAGTTACTTTCATCCATGCTAGCCCTTTAGCTCCATTTTCCTGAGCCCATTTAATCAAGTCATCAATTTCATTCCTGCTGAAATCTTTTTCTGCAACAATGCATTTTACTTGTTCAGCACCTGAAAATACCTTGAAGTCAGATTTCTTTACAACATCAGTAACATCCACTAGTTCCATCCCAAAACGCAAGTCTGGCTTATCTGAGCCATACTTGTCCATAGCATCCTTGTAAGTCATTATCGGAAATGGTTTGCTTTCTTTTTTGCCTGTTACTGTTTGAAGAACATGCTTACAGCAACCTTCAACTAATTCCATTACATCATTTTGCTCAACAAAGCTCATTTCCAAGTCAATCTGAGTGTGCTCTGGCTGTCTGTCCTGGCGCAAATCCTCATCCCTCAAGCATCTGGCAATTTGGTAGTATCGGTCAAAGCCGGCTATCATTAAAATCTGCTTATAAAGCTGCGGACTTTGAGGAAGAGCATAAAATTTGCCTGGATTAACGCGAGAAGGAACAACATAATCGCGAGCACCTTCAGGGGTGCTTTTTATCAGAAGAGGAGTTTCAACCTCAATAAATCCTTGCTTGTTAAGATATTCACGGGCAGCATGAGCAGCTTTATGGCGCATCATCAAGTTTTTCTGCATTTTTGGACGCCTTAAATCAAGATAGCGAAACTTAAGCCTTGTATCTTCGTTAGCCTCTATATTATCCTCTATTTCAATTGGAGGAACCTCGGCTTTTGTTAGCTCTAATTTATCTACAATGACTTCAACATCGCCTGTTTTCATCTTTTTATTGACCATATCTTTAGGCCGGTTTCTTACCTTTCCTTCAGCAATAAGAACAAACTCTCTTCCAATATGCTCTGCAGAAGAATGAACAGCTTTGTTATGGGACGGGTCAAAAACAATCTGGGTTAATCCATACCTATCCCGAAGGTCAATGAAAATAACTCCGCCATGGTCACGTCTAGTCTGCACCCAGCCAGCAACCTTTACTTTCTTACCAATATCCTTTCCAGTAAGCTCTCCACACGTATGAGTTCTAAGCATGCTTCTATGTGTTCAATAATATTTTATAAAGCTTGTTATACTCCAAAAAATATATAAACATCCAGATTTGCTTTAAACTGGTGATGTAATTGTTAAGAGTTGCTATCAACGGGTTCGGAAGGATTGGAAGACAAGTTCTCCAGATTGGCATAAATGAAAAAGATATAGAATGGGTTGCTGTAAACGACTTAACAACACCAGAAGAACTTGCTTACCTTTTCAAATATGATTCTGTACATGGCAGAAGCTCTGTCGAAGTTAAAGCAGGAAAAGACTGCATAACAGTAGCCGGTAAAAAAATAAAAGTTTTGTCAGAAAAAGACCCTGAAAAGCTTCCATGGAAACAACTAAAGATAGACGTTGTTGTTGAAAGCACAGGATTCTTCAGAAAAAAAGAAGACGCAGAAAAACACATCAAAGCAGGAGCAAAAAAAGTTTTGATTTCAGCACCTGGAAAAGGAGATATTCTTACCCTTGTAAAAGGAGTGAATGACAAAGACTATGATAAAAAATCACACCATGTTATTTCAAACGCAAGCTGCACTACAAACTGTTTAGCCCCTGTTGCAAAAGTTTTGAATGATAACTTTGGAGTTGTTCATGGAGCTATGACAACAACACACAGCTATACTGCTGACCAAAGCTTAGTGGATTCCCCTCATAAAGACCCAAGACGCGGGCGTTCTGCTGCTTTGAATATTGTACCAACATCAACAGGAGCTGCAAAAGCTGTTACAAAAACAATTCCTGAATTAGAAGGAAAACTTAACGGCCATGCATTACGAGTTCCAACTGCTGACGGCAGCATGACTGACTTTGTTTGCGTGGTTAAAAAACCAACAACAGCGGAAGCAGTAAATAAAGCCATTAAGAAAGCTTCAGAAGGCTACCTAAAAGGAATAATCGAATATACTGACGAACCTATTGTGAGCACAGACATTGTAGGCAATATACACTCTGCTATTTTTGACAGCAAACTAACAATGGTAATTGATGGAACTTTAGTAAAAGTAATGGCATGGTATGATAACGAAATTGGCTATAGCAAAAGAACTGTTGACATGCTAAAAACACTGATTTGAAAAGGTTTTTAAACAGTCACCACCAGTTATAAATAATAAAAAGAGGTAAAAGTGAAAAAGCAGTTAAGAAAACTCAGATATCAAACAATTCCGCTTTCAGGCGCTTTTATGCTTACAAGCATGCTTGGCTTTCTGGTAGTCACGATATACACTATTTATGAAAGAATAAGCCTAACATGGGGGTTTGCTTTTGACTTGATATTTGTTATAATGTTCATAGCTTCAGTTGCATCAATAACACCTGTTTTTCCTTCAGAATTGGATAAAAAAAGAAGCTAGTCAGAAGCTTCAAACTTTTCCTTGCACTTTTTTTCTTTTAGAAACACAACATGGCTTGCTCGCTTGTCAAAAAGACCTAAAGCAATGCTTATGCTTCCAGCGTCATCAACTTTTTTCGCATCCTCAACACAATCCTTAAACAACTTTACATGCTCCTCTCTGGCTAACTGCTCAACTTCTTTTTCCTCTTCCTCTGTTAAGCTGATTTCCACCCATTTAGGATAGACAGAGCCTTCTGTTGTTTTCGGAAAACGCTTTGAAAATACCATAAGAAAAAGAGAGTTGCTAGTTTATAAAAATATTTTCCATTGTCAAGGCGTGCATACCTCATCAACTCCCATCTCAAACCAGTTTAGCGCAAACCTGTATGTTAAATCTTTTGAACCATCTTCTGTTACTATTTTTTTAAATATTCTTTCACCAGACACAGATATGTCATCAATAACTCTTACTGATATAGAGGCTGTTTGGTCGCAATAAGGTATCTTCCATGTTCCCATTTCACACACTTCACTGGTTGAACATTTTGTTATACTATCATCACAGTCAGGATCATCTTTTACAAATTCACACTTATCTGTTTCGCATACTTCCCCGATTCTCATTTTACACTCTCCTCCGCATCTCTCTACAACATTAATATCCCATTGAAGATTGCCTTCTTCAAGTACTGTAGTGCCTGTTCCTACCAAAGACAATGCTTTGGCAGTTAATTTCTTAAAATTATCATCAAAATTAACGTCAATACTTTCTCTAAAATTAGCGTTGCTTTTATAATACAAAGTGTAATGTTTCTTAGCAATAGGCTTAATATTTATTTGTTCAGAAGTTTTACCAGTTATTTCAAGCTTCCCACTTTTACTTAATTTAAAATCATAATTATTACTTACATCCTCTACCAACTTTGGCTTGCCTTCTTTATTGTAAGAATCAATATGAGACTCCAGCTCAGCTGCAAAATAATCCTTAAACACATCATAGTTTGGCGGTATGCATTGAGTTAACTCTGCATCACAAATACTGTCTGTAGTAGAGCCTTTGCTCCACCAGAAAGGATCACCAATACCTTTAGTGCTACTGCAACTGTTTACTCTAGCATCATAAAAACCATCATTAGCAACATCATAAACAGCTTTATTCAATGAAAGCTTGGCAGCCTCATCCAAATAAAGCAAAGCATCATCAACATTCTGATATGTTTGATAAATAGCTATTGCCTTTCCGCCTAAAGGTTCAGGGCTATGTTCTTTTATGTCATTATATCCTATTAGCACAATTGCGAGAACACTCCATAATAGAATTATTCCAAAAACTCCCACAAAAAGCGGAAAAAGTGAAACAGCGCCTTGTTTCATGGTTCTGGCAACCTCATTAAAATATTACCTAACGGAATATCAAGTTGTACTAATGTAATCTTATTTCTATTCGATGGAAGCACAACTGTTGAATATGTAACACGATAATTTGCCCCCTGCACAGCTCTAGGCCCTAAATCTCCAACACTTCTTACAGAACCCTGGATGCCTCTGTAATCAGTGTCCTCGATTTTATCAGCATCGTACTTGACATAAATTCTTGGGCTAAAATACACATCACCTATTATATACCGCCCCAAAGAACCTACTCCTGATTCCTCTGCTTTTTCAACAAATACTGTGCGAGTAACAGCATCAAATACCTGTTTTGTTGTGTCTTCTTCTTTTTCATAGAACGGTTCTAAAGCAATTATGAATTCACCGTATGTTTTGCCAACATAAACTTCTGGATGTTCTTTCAAGAAAGAAGCAGCATCGTCAAAAGAAACAATAGCTATTAAATTCCAAATGTATCCTCCTGTTGCAGCACTAGTTAATTTATCAAATTCTATAAATTCACCTTTATCAAACTTCACTTTAATTTTATCTATCTTATCGACCAAATCAGTAGGTAGTGGCGTTCTTAAATAAGAAACAAGCTGTTCATCTGTTCTTAACTGTAATAACTCTTCACTATCACTTTCTATGGTTTTTTGAATTTTGTCGCTATTATTACAAAAAGGAATGTTTAAAATAATTAAGACAAGCATCAACATGAGAATGTAAGCAAGAATAGAGAACACTCTTAATATAAAACTGCCTTGACCTTTTTTATTCATCTTGGCATCAACACCACTTGCTCAATCTTTACAGGCTTGTTATCATAAGAAACTTGCTTGAGAACAGGATAATGCTCTATGCCTCTTCCGCCAACATCATCTGAAATAACTGCAAAAACAGCCCATGTATCATATTTTTTCTTTTTAAGGTAGGCATCTTTCTTTACTGTTTCTTCTTCTATGGCTCTTAGTCTTGCGGACATTACAGTATTCTTGTAATTCAAAACATCTTCTGTTTTTGTAGTATCAAAATTTGCAGAATCTATTTTACCGGAATAAACACGCTGCAAATCATCATCTCTTTCCGAAAATCCAGTAGGAGAGAAGTAAAGCCTTTCCAAAGCAATATTAGCTTCAGCCT
>CEPX01141218.1_pt1 | contig 10524 bp, 17 predicted proteins | sample 361361 | NCBI WGS metagenome assembly CEPX01 (sample SAMEA2619974, study PRJEB7988) | marine metagenome | biome: marine biome (ENVO:00000447); feature: mesopelagic zone (ENVO:00000213) & marine oxygen minimum zone (ENVO:01000065); material: "saline water (ENVO:00002010), including plankton...
TCCCCTATTTGCTGGTCATTAGGAGTATACTTAGGAATATATGTGTGAAATAGATGATATTTTAAGTTTTTTTATTTTAAGTTTTTTGGAAATATTTTGAAAACAATACAAAAATATGTTTAAATATTTTAAAGAAAAAGAAAAAAAGAAAAAGAATTTGTTAAAAAACATGAAAAAATGTGTAAAATTTCCAAAATTTATAAATATATATATATGTTTTTCTTACGATTTTGAATTGTATATAATATATATATTTAGTGACCCTCAGACAATTCCTACCATTCTGTCACTACCCCTCAGGAGTGAGTATTACTGCCCAGTACAAACGAGTGTTTAAATAAAAGACATACCATAAAATAGTGGCTTCGTGAATACGAAGAGGAAGTGTCACTACAATGAGTATACGAAAAAGACCCATAACAGAATAGACTTCCCAGGCGGTAATAATGATTCTCCGTCGAGGGAATTGTAATAATTTGTCGTTAGAATATCCCTTGATATATACATACGTACCCATACCAAATCAGATGTGCGTTTATTTCATAAACAGCTTGTTTTGACTTAAGGTGCATTCTAAGGAAGCAAGGCTTAGCCAGAAGTATAATGCATAAGGTAGCTTTAGCTAGCTAGAAGGAAGAGAGGCAGGGAAAATTTAACCAATACGTATATATAATACAAACATTTATATATAAGTAGTTCTAAGTATTATTATGAAATCAGTTACAACAACTACTATAGATACGGAAATAAAGAAGGCAGCGAATAAGGCAGGGATATTGTTTTCCAAGGCATTAGAGTTTGGGATTCTGTTCAAACTCGCAGAGAGAGGATATGGAGAATACCCTAGGAATGCATTATCAAGTAAAATAGAGCGGATGGCCGAGCATCTGAACCAGAATGAGTGATGGCCCGAAAATACTCACGGACAAAGAAAAGGTCGAAGTCTTCGAAAAAAGATTCGTCCAGCTCTTCGAGTTATTTAAAGACTTTGAGCGAGAACTCAACCGCTTCAGAAAAGGGGGAGCATTTGTGGAATGCGGAGGATGCAGTAGAGTACGTTTCCAAGAAACTGGGGATTGAATTAGATCAATGGCAGAAAGATTATATTAATGCGGAGGGAGATACGGCAGTTAGGGCAGGTCGACAATCCGGTAAAAGCTTCGCACAGAGCATTAGAACGGCTATTTTCTGTATGAAATATAAGAAAGAGAAGGGTATGGCCGAACCAACAGTCTTAATCACTGGAGGTGTAGAGAGACAGGCCTATGAACTATATATGAAGGTCCAGAGAATAATATTAGCGATCGCACCTAAGATGGAACGTGGGAGAACGACAATGCAGCGTATGACATTATCAAATGGATTAAGGATCCTTGCATTACCTTGTGGGAGAGACGGAGCAGGGTTGAGAAACTATGCAGTTATAAGATTAGTTGTGGATGAGGCACATTATGTCCATGATGATGTCTATACAGCAGTTGAACCGATGCTTGCGACAACAGGAGGATTTATGGATTTGTTATCGACTCCTAGAGGTAACAAAGGACGGTTTTATGAAGCATTCCAGGAAGGATCCGGATTTACAACATTTCACACAACATCAGAGGAATGCCCAAGGATCCCTGAGGACTTCCTAGAAAAGAAGAGAAAATCAATGACAAAATTACAATATGCTCAGGAGTACTTAGCTGAGTTTTTAGATTCACTACAGCAATTCTTCCCCCGTTCTATGATCGATGCGTGTATTAGGCCAGAGGTTACTCCTTTCTCCTCTGGTAGATTCTTCCTAGGTGTGGATGTTGCTCGATATGGTGGGGATGAAAATGCCTTTGTTGTGGTGAGTTATATTAGAAACAAAATCCGAGTGGTCCACATTGAAACGACGGAGAGAGTGGCAGCGACGGACACCATTGATAGGATCATAGATCTAAACACAAAATATAATTTCAAGAAGATATACATAGATGATGGAGGAGTTGGAGGACCGGTCCTGGATGTATTACTAAAAAACAAAGCAGTAAAGAGGAAGATGAAGGGATTGAACAACGCAAGTCGATCTGTCTTGGCGGATCCGAAAAAGAAAAAAGGAAAGAAAATAATGAAGGAAGATCTATATGGAAATACTCGAAGAATGATGGAGAGAGCGCAGATCATACTCCCCGATAACATCAAAATGATGGAGAGTTTATTATCAATACAATTCGAATATACAGATAACAACAACCTCAGAATCTTCGGAAGATATTCACATATTGCAGAAGCAATGGTAAGAGCGTGCTGGTGTGAGGTGGAGAAAAGCTTAAATATATGGTTCGCATGAGAAAACAATGGCTTATACAGGAATAATTGCAACGGAAGCGGAATTAGACGCTATGGCTGGAGAGAATGTCGACACTACAGGCTGGACAGAAGCGAATAAAAACCTCTGGATGGCACAAGTAGAAGGAATGTTATCTGTATGGGTTCAATACGATATAGCAACAAATTTCGGATCTCTGGATGGTGTAGGGAAAAAAATACTTAACGAATACGCCGCTCGTTATTGTGGAATATGTGGGATAGCATATAACTTTCTCGGAGATGGAGGAAACACAAAAACAAGGATTGAATCAGAGGATCAAATCAATATACATCTCTTCCGGATGGAGGGGATCAAGAAAATCATAGACGAAGGTAAAATGCAAAAATTCTTAGGGGTAAGTTGATGGCGTTAAGCTTTCCCACAAAGTTCGATATAATAAACATATTCCCCAATTCAAGAGATTATTCACAGGGAGTAAGCGAAAGAACGGAAGTGCGTCCAGTTTATGACAACATCGGAGGAAGCGGAATAACTATAGTTACCGACGATGATTTATTAACAGAAACTTTCTCGGCAGACACAGGAGCTATCGATCACAATGGTCTACTAAATACACACAATCTAACAACAGACATAGATCATAATTCATTAACTAATTATGCAGCGAACAGGCATTTTTTAGAGTCGAGCATAGATCTAGATAATGTAACAGAGGGAACAACAAATAAATTCTTCACAGCGACGGAAGAAACTAAACTTGCGGGAATTGAAACAGGAGCAGAAGTTAATAATATCTCAGACGTTAATGCAACGGATTTGACAGATGGAGGAGAGACAAGCCTTCACACTCATGCGGGAACAGTAGACTGGACACAAGATCAAAGCCCTCTTGTAATAAATGCGGCAAATTATGTCGATAACGATACAACAGACCACACCTCTTTAAGTAATATCGGAACAAACACTCATGCACAAATCGATACAGCAGTTACAAATTCAGGGAACCACATAGCGGCCGCTAATCCACACAGTGGACACGTAGACACGACAGGGGATGAAACAATAGCAGGAATTAAGACATTTTCAAGTTTTCCAGTAACTCCAAGTTCAGCACCAACAACAGACTATCAAGCTGCAAATAAGAAGTATGTTGATGACAATACACCCGGGACAAAAGCACACTCAATAATCGCCGGAGGCTACAAAGGAAATAACATCTTCGGCGATAACGACACATGGTATAGCTACCCAAATGTTGGAGGGCATGACGACGTTGCGACCGTTAAAGGACTAACGTCAGAAACAGAAGGAGAAGTTGAAATGATAATGCCTATTGCCGGAACTCTTCAAAATCTTTACGCAGACCTCGAAACAAACAGCCTAAGTCATACAACAACATTAACTATAAGAAAGAATGGGTCAGACACAGCATTAACTGTAAACTGGACGACAACTCAAACAGGGACAAAATCAGATACTGGTAACACTGTAAATGTGTCCGCAGGAGATAGAATTTCTGTAAAACAAGCTACTGGAACAGGGTCAGGATCGGCCGAAGACGTAAGATGGGCTTTTGAAGTGGCATAGAAACATATTTAAACATCTTTTCACACGTTTTCACATGCCAGGCACAAGAGACTTCGATAACACGACATTAGCGGATCCTGAACAAACCTTGGAGCTAGTAGCAGATCCAAACCAAGAAGTAGATAGAGCACAAGGTCCTGGAGAGACATTTTGGGTAAATCCAGAGTGGACAACGTACAACGGATTCTATAGGCAATACCCAGAAGTTAAGGCTCAGATTGACAAACTAGGGCTGTGGACTGTTGGGAAGGGATATGATGCTGATGAAAAGACAGAGAAGAAACTGAGTAAAATTAGAGGATTTGGGAAGGATTCATTCAATTCAATCATGGAGAACATGGTTAAGATTAAGAAGATTAACGGAGATTCATTCGCTCACATAATCAAAGACAGTGCTGGGAGATTAATAAATCTAAAACCATTGAACCCAGGTAGGACGAGGATTGTTACAAATGAAATGGGCATTATAGATCGATACGAGTTGATGGATTCAAACGGGAAGGAAGCATTAATGAAATTCGCACCTGAAGAGATATTCCACCTAACGAATGATCGTACAGCAGATGAGGTCCACGGTGTAAGTATATTTGAAGCACTTAAGAGTGTACTGAAAAACATCCAACAATTAGATAACGACATGATGATTGTATTTCACAGATTCGTAGTTCCTATCATCCTATGGAAGTTAGATACTGATGATCCAGACGAAATAGCCAAGTTCAAGACTAAGGCGGACAAGGCAAGTAAGGACGGTAGAAACATGTATGTTCCTAAGGATGCAACAGATGCTGAGATATTAAACGTAGCTCAGTTTGCAAGCTTAAATCCATTGGATTGGCGAAGGGAGTGGGTTGACCAGGCGGTAAAGTCCACGGGAATCCCAGAGATTATATTGGGCTCAGGACAGGATGTAACAGAGGCAAGTGCTAAGATTGTGTACCTAGCATTCCAACAGACTATTGAGAAAGAGCAGAGGTTTGTTGAAGAGCAGTGTAAACTACAATTAGGAATAGAATTAGTATACGAGTTCCCAGCGAGGATAGAAGAGAACTTGGGAGAAGATGAAGGCAAGGACGGAGGAATCAACCAGACTAAGAAGAGTGAGGTTGCAATCACCACAATAGATAAAGGAAATAAACCTAAGGCAGTGAGTCCTAAATGACGAAGGAAAAACACAAACCAATAATAGAGACAATCATAAACACAACAGCTCTGGCTTTAACTTCAGCTGGGGTAATGCAGGCTACAGGTGAGGGATTTACGTGGGATCTTTTGATTAAAGGTTTTGTTTTAGTGATGTTTGGTGCAGGATTGGAATTCTTTAAGTACTGGGGAAGAAGAGAAAAATACTGGTAGCCGGTAAGTTTATAAAGGTAGTAACTAACTATATTCTATGGTAGAAGAAACAGAAAACAAACCTGCTGAGAACGAAGGCACAGAAGAACCTACGGAAACTCCTTCGGCTCAGGAGGAGCCTAGTGATTCTCCATTGATTGCGGCAGCGAGGAAAGAGAACGACCGGAAGGAAGAACTCTTGAAGAAGGAAGAGGGTCTCATTGCAAGGAGAGAAAAGCTCCAAGCAAATGCTATTCTAGGGGGAGGCTCTCAAGCTGGACAGTCAGTTGAGAACAAAGAAGAAACAAACAAGGAATACGTTGAAAGGATACAAAGAACCGGAAAAGTCTGAACCGAGAAACCCTAATCACAGGAATTGCACGGATTAGGATTTCCGCACCATTTAGTAATATCGTATGACAGCAGGAGTTATTGGGTTAAACGAAAGATTTATATACTAGGATGAAGTAGATTATCCATGGCTTTAGAAACAACCTTGGTTTACAAGACCGGACAAGCGATTCCATTCACTGTAGCAAACGGAACAGGAATAGAGAAAGGTGCAGTACTTAAACTTACAGATCCTATGACAGCAGCAACCACGACTGGTGATACTGATGCATGTGCAGGTATTGCAGCTTCTGAGAAGATTGCAAGTGATGGTAAAGTAAAGTTGGGTGTTTTTAGGGAAGGAATATTTAGAGGATTTGCTGGAGCGGCAGGTGTTACAGCTGGACAAGGTATAATCACTGATACAAGTACTGGAGCGGCAAACGAATTAGTTAATGCTGATGTTAACTCAGAGAACATTGTGGGTGTTGCACTAGAAACAGCTACAGATGGTCAGAGCTTCTTATTTGAATTAAAACCATTCGGGATTAACCTAGCATAATGGCAGACGTAAGCGGACAAGCTGACTTAAGAGGAATTGATGTAGACAAGGCAGCAAAAGGTTTTGCAGATGAAGCAAGCGTTTTGAAAGGAATGTGTTTAAACTCTCCTACAAGTGCTAGAGAGATAAGATGGTACCAAAAGACTTCTGGCTTCTTAGCAGGAACAACTACTACTGGAATAACAAGTGATCTTGGTTCAAACACAGATCAATTAGCTTTACCTACAGTTATTGAGCAATCATGGACAAGGCAAACTTCTTATGTAAGGAAGTACTTCTTTGAATCTCCACCTTTGAGTATTGAAGATATTGCAGATACAGACGTTTCAATTCTATTGACAAACATTAGAGATATTGTTAGAGCGGTAGGAAACCTAGTGGATACAAGGATTTACAATGTGATCACTGAGAGTTTATCACCATCTACAATTAATACTACTGCAGCGACAGGAAACGGATGGGATGACACATCTAACGGTAATCCAATATTAGATATTATGACTGGAAACCAGAAGATAAGAAGTTACGGATATAATCCAAACGGAGCGATTCTTTACATCAATTCAATAGAACACAAGAACTTAATGAATTACTTAATAACAGTTAAGGGTTCAAGCATTCCTGCTTTTTCAAGTGATTTGATTACAAAGCACGCAGTTATGGAGTTACTAGGAAACAATGTTGTAGTGTCTGAGAATGCTACTACAGATTACGCACTACAGTTCTTGAATCAAACATCCTGCTCATGGAAGAGTTTCATAGGAATGAAAGCGGTTACAATCAAAGATCCAGGTATTGGAACAACAATAAGAGCGTGGGAAGAAGGTGAGGCATTACTTACAGATCCTAAATCGGTACATCTTATTACAGATACGGTGACTTAAGATGACATTTGAAAATGGCTTCAAAAGATACCAGTATTATATTTCTAACGGACTTCAATCAGAGGCTGAAGCAGTTCTTGCACGTTACCCAGAGATTGGAGAGAAAGCTGAAGAAGCACAAGAGGAAGAGGCACCGGCAAAGACAAAAAAGAAAAAAAAGAAGTAGTCATTAAATATTTAAACTTCATATTCTCTAAGTTACTATGGTAAACGTAGGTACAGGTACATCAGGTACAAGGTTTGTGAAGAGGAATTGGCCTAATCAGTCAGGGTTAGAAGCTGGTACTAAGAAGCAGGAAGGAAGGCAATCTCATCTAATTGTCCAAGAGGATGATCTAACGGACATAAATACAAGGGTCGGACTATAATGGGAGGTAAGGGTTCTGGGCGTAAGAAGGGTGTCAACGCAATGATTAAGGAGTTGAGAAATCAAGAGTTCACACCAATCGCAAATGTAGGAAAAGAAGGATTATACTTACCAAATAGAGGAGGGGATCATAGTGCAGGTGATGTTATTAAAACCCCAGTTAATGATAACGATATTCCTAATAAAAAATATGTTGATGATAACGCTGGACAAGATCCAGGCGGAGCAAATACACAAGTACAATTTAATGATAGTGGAAGTTTTGGCGGAAATTCTAAATTTACTTTCAATAAATCAAGCGGTGAAGTGAAGATCAATGATGGGACTAGGAATGTTGATATTGCAGATGGAACTTATGGAATTGAAGTTACCGATGGAAGTAATACTGTTAGGATTGCAGATGCTACAAACAACACAGGAATTGAAGTTTCAGGTGGGGCTTGGACTGTAAAAGTAGCTGACCAAGATGAACAAATTGGAATGTCTATTACAGATGGTACTAGAACTGCCAAACTATCAGACAGTATGTCAGTAGATGCAATAAATTGCACAGATGGAACGAGAACAGTGAGCATGTGTAATGGGACAGAAGCAATTAAAACTGGTGGATCAATCAATGTAAACAATGCTTTCACCCTACCAACTGTGGACGGAACAGCAAACCAAGTAATAAAAACAAATGGTTCAGGTGTATTATCATGGACAACACCATCTGCCGGAGTTACTGACCACGGAGCCTTAACAGGACTCAGCGACGACGACCACACCCAATATAGTTTAGTTGATGGAAGCAGAAACTACACAGGAAACGTAAATATTTCTAAAGCTGACCCAGAAATAAGACTTACAGATTCAGGTAATTCAGAGTATACAAGACTAACTCTAACAGATGCATCTAATAAAGCAACAAGATATAATAGGGTGTCAGTTCCCGGTTCTGCAGGTAATGCGATAGATTTGGATGGAAGCACCGATTATATGACAGTGGGGGATATTGATGCAAATGTTTCTGGTGCATTTACATTCAACGCATGGGTAAAATTAGATGTATTACAATTAGGAAGGATAATTCATGGGTCAGACGCAAATCATGGAATTTCTATATTTTATAATGCAAGTAATTTAAATTATAGAATGGGGACAGGAGCAACTTATACAAACCATGCAGTTAGTTTCACAGATACAACCTCATGGCACATGGTGACTATAACATGGAATGGCTCAACCGTAGAATATTTTTTAGATGGAATAAGCAAAGGCACAGATAGCTCCGCAACTTATGGAGATACTGCTTCTTATGCATTTGGAAGAAGGCACTCAAATGCCGACCAATTTTGGAACGGAAAAATAGACGATATGGCATGGTGGAATAGCCAACTATCAAATAATGATATTTCAGACCTATATAATTCTGGGAATGGTTTATATATAGATGGAAGCTCAAATTTTCCAACAGATGGGGGTTCTATGGGTACTAATTTAGAGGGAAATTGGCACATAGACGAAGGAACAGGAACAACATCAACAGCAGATAGTTCAGGAAATGGACACACAATAACACTACAACATATAGAAGAAGGAGACTGGGTTGCGGGTCATATTAATGTCCCAGGTTCAGAACAAGAAGCAGTAATCTGGTCAGCAGAAGATGGAACATCAGCTGGAGCATACGGAAAAGTGACAATAGGAAACAACACAGCAGATATGATCATAAATGCTGGAGAAATCAACCTAAAAATAGGGGGGAACACTAAATGGACTATAGATAATTCAGGAGCATTAAAACCACCAACCATAGCAGACGCAGACGCACCTAACAACTCAATATATTATAGCTCAACAGCTTCAAAATTAGTTTATAAAGATTCTGGAGGTTCGGTTAATAACCTATATTGAACAACTGGCTGAGTAAAGTATAACTAAATAATAGGAGAAAGCAATGGAATTTAAAAAAATTAACAACACAACAATAGAAGTAAAAGAAATAATAACAAAAACATACAAGCTAGAAGAACTTGAGAAACAAGCAGAATATCATTCAAAAGAACTAAACAGATTAAACGACCTAATTAAAAAAATAGGCGGATAAAACTGATATACCGAAAGGTTTAAATACTAAGTTACTTACTTATTAGCATGATAAAAAATAAAGAGTTAGGGTTGAAGATCGCCGAGAGTGAGGAAGAAAAGGTGTGGGAGAATGTGAGGAAGGAAGCGGAAATGTTGATCAAAGGCTCAAAGCAGAATGTAATGGTTCAAACTGCAATAATGGAAATGGCTGAGAAAAAGCTGGAGCAATGGCCGGAGAAGGACGCAGATAAGAAGGCTCCAGTGGGGGTGAACTGATGTTAAGGATTAATGAGGTGTTTACAGACGAGGAGGCAAAGGCACTGAAGAAAGTTAAGAATGGTTTCACATGGCGAGAGTTTATGCTTAAAAAGGTGAAAGGAGGTGTAGGAAATGGGAAATCAAGTAATAATACCAAAAGTCGTAACAGATAAGACTACAAAAGCGGATGTTCCTTTCTGGGTTATCGAGGCTGAGGATGATAATTATACAGTATGGGACGCTGGGATTAAGGATACTCTCCTGGCTAATTTGAACAAAGGTATAGCAGTTGAGATTAAAGTTTCTGGTGATTATAAGAACATTAGAGCTATTGCAGTTCAGGATGGTCTTGAGGTTGCACAGGAAGCGAAGGGGTCTAAACCTGGTCCAAGCAGAGATGATATGAAGCAGAAGAGTATAGTTGCTCAGTGTTTGACTAAGTTAATCGTCGGTGAAGGTGGTGCTGACGTAAAGAAGGTTGTTGATACTTATCACGAAGTCCTTGGGTTGATATGAATGGGAAAGCGGAAAAAATCCGAAAAGGCATTTGTGAATTATCGCAGAGATTATTGTCGAAATGTACGAGGAAAAGTGAGGGTTACAGACGATACGATATTAGATACCCTGTCTTCTGAACTTCGTAAATCGAGGTTTAAGGAGGAGGATCGTATATTGAGTGAGCTGGCCTCACTTAATCGGTAAACCGAATAACTTTATTATTGTCTTATTGACATCATGCACACGATTTGGTGGACAAAGGTAGCCAAAGGGAATACTAGTTAGCAGGTTCGAATCCTGCCGTGTGCTTCGGTCTGAGTATACACCGATA
>CEPX01164921.1_pt1 | contig 10510 bp, 10 predicted proteins | sample 361361 | NCBI WGS metagenome assembly CEPX01 (sample SAMEA2619974, study PRJEB7988) | marine metagenome | biome: marine biome (ENVO:00000447); feature: mesopelagic zone (ENVO:00000213) & marine oxygen minimum zone (ENVO:01000065); material: "saline water (ENVO:00002010), including plankton...
TTTTTACTATGATTCAACAAAAAGAACATATAGATCTAAGCAGTCTCAGAGAAAGTCTGCTACAAAATGTCCTAGCGACACAACTGAGAGAGATTGGTGCCTTAAGAGGGGACTTTTCATGATTTGGGATGCAGGTAAACGTCGTTGGATATATAATATTAAATAGATATGGAGAATATATTTAAATTGTCTCAACAACAGGATTCAACATCACTGTCTGGTCCAGAAGTGGATGATCTTATATTTGTTGTGCACGAGATGTTTAACCTTGGAGCTCCAGATAGTGAGGATCACCTTGGTTTTGATTCTGATAATTATTATAGCAAGACGATGAAGTATATCAGGGGTATTAACACAGGATCAACAATTCCCACAAATATTGCTATTGATGCAATCAATAGACTAAATAGACATAAAAATACTCAACTTCATAAATTCACAGATTATGAAGCTTTGAAAGCTGGAATAATTAGGTTAGTGCAGAATTTAACGCAGACCGAAGAGGGTAATAGACTAAACTACAGTGATAAAATCATCCAGCATACCGGGAGAGGAGGGTATGGAAAAGAAGAATTTCTTATTCCTCAATTTGGAAGAGTGGAAAAAGTGCCAACAAATAGAGCAGTGAGGGATAAGATGAGGGAGTTATCTGAAGGTGGAGACTCTAGGTATGAACAGGTAAGTAGCACATATGGAAAAGACTATCCTGTATTTAAAGCGTTTTCTTTTGTTCGCTCTAAGGTGGATCATTATGAGATTCATCCTGACTTTATGTCTGAGATCGCAACAGTATTAGAAGATAGGGGGTATGATGTTTCTGTTCTTAGGAGATTTACTGAACAGGCAAATCAGCATTATCCTTCAGTAGAAGATAAGCCCAGTAAGGCAGAGGGAGTAGAAGATAAGCCCAGTAAGGCAGAGGGAGACGAGAAGAAACCAAAAGCAAAAATGCACAGTGTTTTTGATGAGACTGAAGGAAAATGGATGGCTTCAGTTAAAGTAAAAGACTTTGATTTAACTGCCAAATATCAGGCAATATTTAATGAAACTGTTAAATATATCTTCTTTGGAGTTACAAACCAAATGGATGAACATGAGAATCATATGCAATTAGCTTCCGTTAAGGAGTATGGCAGATATGATCCCTCAACTAAAAAAAGGAAAGATTTAGGGTGGAAAGAACCATATGGAGTCCCAAAATATACAAAATACCTTAGGGGATCTATTAATAGTTTTATTGACTTTGGTCGAAACTTACATAATAGGGGTTTTAACGTAGATGAGGTAAGAGATACGTTTGCATCATTGCGTCAAAGTGGAGCATTTAACGATATTATTCCTGGAGTCGGACCTCGAGAGCAAAGGATAAGAGGGTCTCTTGACGGATTTGAATCAAAGACTCACGAAGAGGAAGTAGAGAAATTTAATTCATCAGCAAAATCTTATGAATCATCATTTTTTGATGGCAAGGATTTATCTTTTTATAAAGAACAACTGGAGGGGATGGAATTTCTTTATAGTAGGCAGTCTGCAATATTGGGAGACGACACCGGTGTTGGTAAAACAGTTCAGTGTGTAGTTGCTGCAGATATGAGAATAAAGCAATCTGGAGGAAAATGTATTATTGTCACAATGCCATCGGTTGTAGATCAATATAGGGAAGATATTATAAAAATAACTGGAGTTGATGAGTCAGAAGTTTCAGATAGTCCATATTCTGATGCAAAATATAGAGTGTTGGGGTATAGTGCGTTCTCTACTCCATCAACAAGAGAGGAGACGGTCGCTCATTTAATGGAAGAAGCGATTGCTGGAGCTATCACTGTCATGGTTTTAGATGAAATTCACGCAACAAAAACTGTTTCAAGTAAGAGGTCTGAATTAATTGGAAATATAACAAAAATGGTTCCATTTGTGTGGGGTGCTTCGGCTACTACAGTTGCCAATACTCCAGCAGATCTATATAATCAACTAAGAATTATTAATCACGATTTTGGCAAGATGCCAGAAAAACAATTCAATGCTTTGTTTGGGACGAAAAGTAGAGGAAAAAATCTTCCTAAAATAGAGCAGTATAAAAGGGCTGATAAAATAAAAGAAATATTATTTGAGCAACAGGTATATACAAGAAGATCTAAACAGTCAATTCGTGAAGACATGCCTGAGCAAAAGACTTTAACGAGCTATTCCTCTATAGATCATGAACAGATGACTTCGTTGATAGATGAAGATCTAAGAGGTAAGAAATCAACACCAGTTGTACAACTTGGAGCCTTTAGGAAAATTATTGCTCAGATGAAGGTTCCACACACTATATCTATGGCTAGAGAGATATTATCTCAAGGGAAGAAGGTTGCTATTTTTACAGGATCCATAAGAGCAGGCAATCTGTTGAATCAGGGTTTGTCAGACTTGCTTGACGAACTAGAGATTCCAGGTGGAGTTGCAAGAATCAAAGGGGGGATGACTCCCGAAACTAGGAGGAGAGTCATAGATGGTTTTAAAAATACAAATAAGGGTTCTAGGGTTATTATTATAGCTATTAAAGCTGGCGGCACTGGGTTGGATTTTCCAAACATCCTAGAAGATGTAATTGTAAATGATTTTGAATGGTCGGTAAAAGATGATGACCAGTCCCTTGGTCGATTCTATAGAATAAACAGTAAAGAAGATATTAATGTTACTTATAATGTTGCAGATGTAGATTTGGATAAACTTTTATATCAAAAATTATCTGATAAAAAAGAAATTGCTTCTAGAATTAAGAACTGGGAGGCAAAGGAAACAGATTTACTGGTAGCTGGCATGAGGGAGGGAAATGCGAGGCTTGCTGAGATTCGTGAAGAAAAATATAAAGCTTATGAAGAGATGGAACAGATAAATCAAGAAGATATTGACTTTGGAGGGTCATTTAATAATTTTGATAATGGAACTACCTTAGCTAGCTCTCACTTCTCTCTAAGAAAATCGTGGTATGGTATTTTGAAGACTCAACACAAACATTAATTAAAAGTCTCCCGATAAAACATACATGAAGTACAAGAACGTATCAAGGAATACAATATTTCTTGGAGATATCGACATTCACGTCCCATATGAGGACGGAGAGGTAAGAGAGATATCTTCGGATCAAATATTAAAATCTAATGCTTTTCAGATGAGCGTCATACAGGGATTGATAGAACCGATTGAATTTGGGGACTCTAATATTGAGATGTTTTTAAAAAGGAAGCTTGATAAAAAGAAGACGCAATCTCCTAAAAATAATTTATTAAATAAAGATGACGAATCAAGTGAAGGATCTATCTCTAATGAAAAAACTGCAATGGTTCGTGGTCATGTTTTTGATCAGACAGGATATGGCAAGGTAAATAGAAATTTAGCAAAGATACTATCACAAATGGGTTATGAGGTAAACTTAGACTCTACTAATACATTTAAGCTGCAATTAACAAGGCAAGAATTAGAAGAAATAAAGAAGTTTACTATTGGGGTTAAAAATGTTGATTTACAAATAGACTCTATTATCCCAACTTTTAGTGAAACAAGAACATTTGGAAAAAAGAGAATTTTATATACAACAGTTGAGGCAATGACTGTTCCGGACAATTTTGGCGAGTTATTTCAGAATTATCATGACATTTGGGTGACTAGTAATTTTTGCAAAAATGTTCTTGAAGAACAGGGGGTTGCTACTAATATAAAAGTAGTTCACCCATTTATAGATTCTTCATTATACAATGAAGATGTTGATCCATATCAGTTTGAGCCATCTTTAAATAAGTTTGTATTTGTTAGTGTATTTGGATGGAGTTATAGAAAAGGGTATGATGCTTTGCTTAGGGCTTATTTTGAGGAATTTAACTCTAGAGATGACGTTAGTCTTTTAATAGTTTCTAAATATCAAAATGATCCAGATAGATCTGAGATAATAAAGAGAGACATCCAAGGTATTATAGAAAAATTTGATAGAAAAGACCTGCCACACATAACAAGGTATAGCAAGTTAATACCAGAAAAGACAATGCCATCGATATATAAGGCTTGTGACTGTTTTGTATTACCATCACGAGGAGAGGGTTTTGGTCTTCCAATAGCTGAGAGTTCTCTATGTGGACTTCCCTGTATCGCAACAAAGCATAGCGGAATGCTTGATTTTATGGATGATGACAATAGTTTCTTAGTTGAACCAGATGAGTTTGCTCCGATGGCTCCTGGAAGGATGCAGGTTCATTATTGGGATAATCATGTTTTTCCAAAGCTAACGTCAGATAAGTTTATTGGAGATTTAAGGGATCAAATGAGATATGTATATGAGAATCCAGATGAAGCAAAAGAAAAAAATAAAAAACTACAAAATAAGCTTAAGAAAGAATATAGCGCTCGTGCTATTTCTGAAGACATAAGGAGAGCAATCGGTGCTAATATTGAAAAGTGAAAATTCCGATTCTGCAATAATAGTTAAGCAAGAAGACTGTCATGTGGTTAGCGTGGATGATCTTAGTAAATACTTATCTTCACATATGGATGAAAGTCATTATTATATTACAGATATAAACATTATGACTTCAAGTGAAATATTGCTTGGAAAAAAGAAATCAACATCAAGTATAAGTAGGAAAAAGCACCCAAAAGACATTAATGAGATTTACTACAGAACTGCACAAAATCAAATAATAGCAGTTGACGACATGGAGGGACTAACCTTTAATAGCTCTAATGATATGAAGAGTCACAGTAGTTTAATCTCTAAATATAAAACTCTTAGTGATAAGTTTATTAAAATGATAGAGTTAGGGTATATAGAAGAAATAAGTTATGAGGAATTTATGAGGGTGTCGAGTGATATTGCAAGCAACAAAAAAACAGATGAAGATATTATAGTAAGTGGGTCTGTGTCTGACTTTATGGATAGCCTCCAAGACTCTGGAGCTCCAGATGACGGACCAGCAAGGATAGATCTTTGATATGGATATTTTAATTTCATTTGATGATACAAAAAAGTTTTGTATGCTTATCTCTGCAGTTATTAAACCATTAAGAGTTAGACTTCCAAGTGCCTCTATTGAGGTTATTAGTGGTTGTGATTTGTGCAGGAAATTACTGTCTTATATACCAGGCATAACAGATGTAACCGGACAGGTTAGCTTAAGTGAATATGATAAGTTTTATTGTTTTGATGATAGAATCTCGAATTTAGTAAAATATAAAAATATAAAATGTAAAGAATATGTTGGATATAAAATGGAAAATAATACAATAGAATTTCATAAAGATGAACTTAGTTCTTTTTTTAATTGTTATTGCTTAAAATTTGATTGTAGCGAAAATATATTAGATTCTTTTTTTAATATATTTGGTCTTAATTGGAATAGAGAAGGTTTTAATATTAATTATAAACCTCGATCTAGATCAAGTAATTCAAGAGATGGCATTGCCATTTCAAATGGCAACCTTAGATCATTTGTTAAAAGTAACTTATTTAATAATGGAGAGAAATTGTGGCATATTCCAATTAGGCAAGACCCATTAAAGTGTATTGATGAAGTTAATAAGTGTTCGAATATAGTTACTGATAATATTTTTTATGCTTTTCTTGGGTCGTTTTTAAGAAAGAAAGTTATTTTCTTAGTTGAAGATGGGTGCTCTTTTAATCCTAATATATTTGACGATACGGTTATTCAAAACGTATCTTCTCAAGTTCTCTATGACTAGTTTCGAAAAAAAGTTTACAAAAGATACCATTGTAAAGCTGGCATCAAATATTGTTTATAAGCCATCTGATTTTGAGTTTTCGATAGATACATGTGATCAAACAAGGGTTAAGGTTGGGATCGTAGATGGTGGTTCTGTGGTTAGTGAGTATTATGAATTCTCCAAATCTCATTCACGAAGAAGGGCTGCAAGTTTTTTAGAAGACGATCCCGGATTGTACGATCAGACAGGACACTCTACCGCTGTGTCTGGAATAATTGCTGCAAACGGAATGGGTGGCATTACTGGCTTAGCTCCACATGCTACTATGTATTTTGCAAGATGCTTGGATGGAGATAATAATGGAGAGCTAGATGCCCTTATGTCTTCTTTGCTGTGGTGTATGGTTAAAAAAGTAGATATAGTTGTAGTGTCTTTGGGGTTAAGATATAAATCAAGGTTGTTACAGGATGTTGTAAAAAAACTTTATTCTAAAAATATATGTATTTTTGCCAGTTCTGGGAATGACCTTGGTGCAACAAGGGATGCTGAGTTTCCTGCGAGATTTAATGAGTCATTTGCGTGTGGTGTTGGCTCATCTAGCTCTTGCTCCAGTGAAGAGGACATTAAGTCTAAAAGCTATTTTTTAAATTTAAAGCATAGAAAAATAACATCTCTTGGACTGAAAAGCGGATATGTTAATTTCTCAGGTTCCAGCTCTGTTTCTCCTGTCGTTGCAGGTGTGGCGTGTCATATTATAGAATCCTATAAAAGAGAAAAAAAGAAATATACAGTCGATGATGTTTATAAGAAATTGGCTACTAATTTCTCTGTGAAAAAATAATGACTATAGATATATTATATAATTCCCATGGTGAAAATTTAGTATTGTATGCTATCATTTTAGATAAGTCTTTGAACAGCTATTCTCCAGAATCGAATTCATTTATTAATTCTTCTAACATTTATCTTTCCATGATTCCTCTCGTGGGCGAAAAATTTAATTCGTATAGTGCATCAGTGGATTCTTCATCTTTTTCCACAGGTTCTTATATTATACAAATATATCAGAGAGAAATCAATAATGATAACCGTGGTTCGACTGAACGAAGTTTAGAAGAGGAAGAAGATTGTTCTTGTTGGATTGGTCCAGGCGGACCGGGTAGTTATGATGACGATGGTCCTTGGGAACAGTTAGATGGTGTAGATAGTGCTGAAATGTGTTATGAGATAGGTGGAGAATGGAGATGTGGCAGCGGACCAACCAATGAAGACCACAATAACTGCAGAAGAGTTGCCAAACAGTTTCATGATGAGTGTATGGAAGCAGTGCCAGATTCCTGGTGGGATAAACTTACGCCAACGTTTGAGGATGCCTGGAAGAAATGCCGTTGCGAAGAAGTAATGAGAATGCTCAAGTGTGAATTATTAAACCCACATTGTGACGAAGAATGCTTTTGCAGATATTGGAAAAAGGCATGGGCATATCTTAATGGTCCACATAATGGATGCAACGTCTACCTTGGAATTTGGCCAGACACAATAGAACCAATTTATGATGAACTTTATCGTTTGCGTCCAACGGATTGTGGTATTGATCATGAACAGATGACTTCGTTGATAAATGATGGAAGTATCACCTTCAAATCAGCTTCGTTTCCTGATATTGTAACAACCACATTGCTACATGTGTCTGAATTCAATTGGGACGCTCAATTGCAGAGAGAGGTCGACTCTTTGGATAGTAAATATTACTTACCAGAGTTATTGTCATATGATGTTGATCAAATTTATATTATAAAGGTCGATTCTGATGCATTTTACATAAACGACAAAAAACAACCAACAATAAATCTTAAAAGAGGCGGAACATATAGATTTGACCAGTCTCATTCAACAAATACGGGGGATCATCAATTCAGAATATCTACCTCTGCAGACGGAATCCATAATGGCGGAATAGAGTATTCAAGCGGAGTTTTATATTCATCTGATTCTGGGACATTAAGGTCTTATACGACTTTTGAGGTTCCAGCTGACGCTCCCTCTAAATTATATTATTATTGCAAAAATAATATAAACATGGGTGGGGTGATTGAAATCACAGGAGGCAATATCAACGATTTTGGAAATAATAATATAGAGATAATTACAAGAAGGGGACCATCAGATGATGATGGAATTAATATAATAACTAGATAACTATGCCAGAAGAATATAACGTAAATACAGATTTTGCAGGAGTTTTAGCTCCTGGGACAACAAATTCATTATTTTTAAAGGTCACTGACTTCAATGGTGATCCTAAAAACATATATGATATAACTATATCTATTGATGATGCTATTGGGGAGGAGGCTATAAGTGGGGTTCCAGAGAAGATACAGTCTGGATATTATGTTTTTGAATGGGATATGAACTCCGATGTTGCTGCTGGCGTTTATTTTATAACATGGTCATATACTGACGAAAACGATGACGATTTCACTTCATTACAAGAAATTGTAATTTCTGACGACGGTGACAATAGCTCGATATACTCTGGTAGAATCAACGACTTAAGGGTTGCTCTGGAATTTCATATAAGGGCAGCAATGAATATTCCAGTATATCAGGAGCAGTCAAAGCCAAGCACAAACAATAGATTATATAGTTTTACATTTCCTAGATGGAACCAAACTGCCGGAGTAAGAATTTACAGGAATCAAGAGCTGATAAACGAGGGATTTGAGATTAACTATTTCAAGGGTAGCGTTATGTTTGATGACCCTCTTACTGATTTTGACGTAATAAATGCTGATTATAATTTTAGATGGTTTGATGATGCCCAGCTGATTAGATTTTTGCAAAATTCATTAGATACTTTAAACTTTCATCCTCCAGCATCTAGGTTTACTTTAGTGGGTGCTCCAATGAGGTATATTTCAGGTATATTGTATGGAGCCGCCAGGGATGCCCTTAGGGAGCTTATAATGTCTCTTGCTTTTCAAGAACCACAACAGGTGTTCGGTGGTCAGGAAAAGGCATCGGCATTATCATCTAACTTAGATACACTTAAGAAAAATTACGAAGAAGACTTTAATAGCATGCTTGCTGCTAAGAAGTTTGGACCCTACGTTGGTCTTACGAGGGTTGTTGTTACTCCAGAGTATACACTTCCAGGTGGTAGATCTAGATATTTCCGATACCTATTTAGCGGTTCAAGTTAAATAGGAGAATAATATGTCAGATAAGATTAAAAAAATAAAAAATGCTATTAACAACGAGGATGTTGAATTTTATTTCCTTCCAAACACTAGGCTAAAAGACCTTATAATGCAGAATTCTCATCCAATTATTCAAGAATTGCCTCAAAATATGAAGCTTACATTCTTGGAGGGAAAGGGGATTTCTATAGCAAACGATATGGTCTTGAAATTTATTGAGGGGAATTTAGACAAAAAGAATAAATTAATATTAGATAATGGAGAAATTAGGGTTATTAATAATAGTGATTTGAAAATTTCTGTGGCGGATTTGAGAGTTAAAGGTGAATAATAGTTCTAAGTTCGTTTTTCAAAATTATGCAGAATATTTTAAGTTAACAAGACCTCTTAGCTTATTTCAAAGAAAGAAGATATTTGGAGACCTAAGTCCGTCTGAGAGGGATTTTCTTGAAGGCGATTTTGACAAAAATAGATGGGAAGATTTATTAATTAAAAATGAAGTTAACAGAAGAGCTGACTCTATTAAAAAGAAATATAATAAAGATTTATTTTTAATGAAAATAAAAATATTGTCCGGAAAGAAAATTAGGGTAAAAAAATCATTTTGGAGACATGTAGTTAGTTCGTTCTCAGATATTCCAGGTGAGTATTTGTATCAATTGCTAGGTGGGGTAGCTTCTTATGAGGACGAAGAAGATGCATCTACTTGTATTTTAAAATTAGACAGAAAAGGATATAATAGTGAGTAGAAAAAAAAAGTCAAGCACTTCTTCTCAGACTCAGAGAAGTATAGATTTTTCTCCATTAGATGATCATCAAAAAGAAGCATTAAAAACAATAAAGGATAATTCAGTTACATTTCTTCATGGATGTGCTGGCACTGGAAAATCAACGCTTGCTGCAGCTTATTCTTTACGAGGGCTGTTTACTGGCAGTGTTAGGAAGATAGTTATAACAAGACCATACGTTTGTGCCGGAGAGCAACTTGGACATTTGCCAGGAGATTTGAATGATAAATTTGATCCCTTTTTTGCCCCTGTTAAGATAATATTTGAAAAATTCTTAGTAAAAACGGTTCTAAATAAATTCTTTAAAAATGAACAAATAGTGGCATATCCTGTTGCTTTCATGAGAGGTGTAACTTTCGAGGATACGGTTGTTATTGTTGATGAGGCGCAGAACTGTACTAGAGAACAGATGCATATGATTTTAACAAGGCTTGGTCATAATAGTAAAATTATATGTACTGGTGATGAATTCCAGTCTGATATCCCAGAAAACAATGGACTTAAGGATGCTATAAATATATTACAGGCGGTTGAGGGGGTGGGTTTTTACGAGCTTCCTCCTACATCTTGCTATAGGCATGACGTTGTTGCAAGGATAGAAGAAAAGTACAGAGCCAAGAGGGATTAAGCCCTATATGATTGAAAACATTAATTATAGAAACTTTTAATTTGGAGTAAAATATGAAAAACTGGTTTATTAAATTAAAAATAGCATCATGTAAATCTGGGATTAATTCTTTAATCAAATTTTCTGATAGTTACGAGGATGACGAGTCAGAATATGTCTCAGATTTCATGTTGGGCGAGAGGTTTCAAGAGGAA
>CEPX01197200.1_pt1 | contig 10510 bp, 14 predicted proteins | sample 361361 | NCBI WGS metagenome assembly CEPX01 (sample SAMEA2619974, study PRJEB7988) | marine metagenome | biome: marine biome (ENVO:00000447); feature: mesopelagic zone (ENVO:00000213) & marine oxygen minimum zone (ENVO:01000065); material: "saline water (ENVO:00002010), including plankton...
AATAGCATTAATATATGTCCAAAATTTATCAAGTGTCAACTCAATTATAATTTATGGAATCATCTTAGGATCAATATTTGGCTCAAGTGGAATTATTGCAAGAGTTATTTATGCAAAATATTTCGGTAGAAAACATCTAGGAAAAATATCTGGCACAGCATCTACTGTCATGGTATTTGGTTCCTCTCTAGGACCAATGCCTCTTGGTATAGCTAGAGATATTCTAGGAAGTTACAACACACCATTAACTATTCTAGCCATTATTCCATTAATATTAACAATACTTAGTTTATTTGTAAAAAGACCTACCAAGAATTAACCTCTCTCATTCTTTAAAATATTATTTACAGAATGTATAGCAACCTCAATCTGATCATCTGCTGGCTCAGACGTAGTAATCTTCTGTAACAATATACCAGGATAAGCTATTATTTTAAAGATAATATTATCTTGAAACTTATCACTTATTCTTAAAATCTCATAGGATATACCAGCAACTAAAGGAATTAACGAAATCCTCGATACAAATAATATTCCTTTCCTCAAAACTACATTTAAAGTGTTAAAATCAGAATAAATTAAATTCCAAATAAAAGGAACAAATGAAAACACAATTACACTTAATAAAAATACCAACAATAAAAAAGAAGTTCCACATCTAGGATGCATTGTTCTAAACTTCCTAACATTCTTAATATTCATACCCAAGCCTTTCTCTTGACAATGAATTGCCATATGTTCTGCACCATGATATTGAAATATCCTCTTTATATCTTTCATAAAAGAAATTCCCCATATATATCCTAAAAATAATCCAATTCTAATCAATCCATCAATTATGTTAAATAAAATGGGCTTGGTTTCTTCCTTAAATCCCAATAAGTTTGTAGCAAAATATGGTAAAATTATAAAAAATACAATAACTATCAAAATTGAAAAAGCAACAGTCATAAATATTTCTTTTTTTGAAAATTCACCTTCTTCACCTTCAACTTGTTCAGCTGACCACATTAATGCACCCATTCCAATCTTCATCATATCTATTAAATTAAAAAAACCACGTACAATCGGTAACTTAAAAAATTTTGACTTGCCTTTCTTCAATTTCTCAACTTTAGAAACAATTTCCTTTCCTTTTCTAACAGATACAGTGTAATAATTATCACTTTTTATCATAACACCTTCCATAACAGCCTGACCACCCATTCTTACAGGCTTTAACTTATCATCCATTTAATAGCAAAATTATTATACCAATATAAATTTATGCTTATATAATGAAATGTTCATTTTGCAATCATGAGGAAACCCAAGTAATAGATTCAAGAGAAACCGAAAATTTAGAAGTAACTAGAAGGAGAAGAGAATGTCAAAAATGTCATAGACGTTTCACTACATATGAACGAGCTGAATTTTCAGAAATAGTTGTTGTTAAAAAAGATGGAAAACGTGAACGATTTGAGAGACAAAAACTAATCAACGGTTTATTAAAAGCATGTGAAAAGCGACCTATCACCTTAGAAAAAATAGAAGATATTGTAGATTTAGTTGAATCAGATCTAAGAAAAAGAGATTCTGCAGAAGTTCCTTCTAAAACAATTGGAGAACTCTCCATGAAAAAGTTAAAAACTTTAGATAAAATTGCATATATCAGATTTGCGTCTGTTTATCATGAATTCGAAGATCTAGAAAGATTTGATGAAGAAGTTGATAAGCTATTAAAGAAATAACTTCTATAAACGTAAAGATTATACGTCCACATATCCGAAAGATTTATAAACAATGTAGACGTACACATTAATATGACCTATACTGAGATCAAAAAAAGGAATTTAAGGAAATATTATTATAGAGTAAAATCAGTAAGAGTAGGGAAAAATGTCAAGAAAGAGAGAAAATATTTAGGAGTTAATCTAAATAATAAAGAACTAGAAATAGCTGAGAATAAAGCAGATAAAGAACTAATTTTTCTTCAAAATATTTTGACTTTTGAAGATATAAAATTTTTAGAAAAATTAGAAAAAGACCACAACCAAGAATCAAAAGGAAATTTTCAAAATAGATACGAGTCCTTTTGTGCATTATTTACATATAATTCAAATGCAATTGAAGGTAATACATTAACTTTACAGGAAACAGCCCAATTACTTTTTGAAGAGAGAACCCCACGCAAATCTCTTAGAGAAATAAATGAAGCACTAAATCACAAACAAGCTTTTGATTATATCTTAAAATATAAAAAAGATATCACAAAAGATTTTATATTCAATATCCATAATTTAGTTGTGAAGAATACATTAAAATCTGAAATGATATCTCAGATTGGTAAATATAGGAATTTACAAGTATTTATCAGAGGTGCTGAATTTATTCCTCCAAAACCTAATGAAATCATTAATGAAATGAAAAATTTACTATCTTGGTACTCTAAAAATAAAAATAAACTTCATCCTCTAATCATAGCATCCTATTTCCATATAAATTTCGAATCCATTCACCCATTTATTGATGGCAATGGAAGGGTTGGAAGATTGTTATTGAATTTCATCCTTCATAAAAATAAATTTCCTATGATAAATATTCCAAGTAATATGAAACATAAATATTATACTGCCTTAGAAGAAGCTCAGATGAAATTGAATTTAAGGCCATTTATAGATTTTTCAATTAATTTATTAAAAAATAATCAGATCAGATTTTAAATTTTTTAAACAACAAACAATATAAACCAACCCAAAATACTTTTTTCTATGATTATTGGTTTAACTGGAAAAAATGCTTCTGGTAAAGGAGAAGTTGCAGAATTTCTTAAATCAAATGGATTTGAATATCATTCCCTCTCAGACGTTTTAAGAGAAGAAGCAACTAAACTAAACATAGAACACACTAGAGACAATTTAATCAATTTAGGTAATGAACTTCGTTCAAAGCACGGTTCAAATTATTTAGCAAAAAAAACCTTAGAAAAAGTAAAAGATAAGGCAGTAATAGACTCTATCAGAAATCCAGAAGAAATTAACGAATTAAAAACCAACAAGGACTTCAAATTACTTGCAATTGACGCTCCTATTGAACTAAGATTTGAAAGAATGAAATCTCGTTCCCGATTAGGTGACGCAACAACAATTGAAAAATTAAAAGAACAAGAACAACGAGAAAATACAGAAACAAAATCTAGCCAACAACTAGATAAATGTATTGAACTTGCTGATCAATTAATAATTAATGATGGTTCACTAGAAGAACTACATAATAAAATTAAAGATATAATTCAATGAGAAAAAGAAGCTGGGAAGATTATTTCATGAAGATAGCAATTGAAGTTTCAACTAGAGCTACTTGCGATAGAAAACATGTAGGATCATTAATTGTAAGAGACAAAACAATTCTCTCTACCGGTTACAATGGTTCTATTAGAGGCATGCCTCACTGTGATGACGTAGGCCATTTAATGGATAATGATCATTGTGTCGCCACAATCCATGCTGAAACAAATGCAATTCTCCAAGCAGCTAAAAACGGAACATCAATTGAAGACTCTGAAATTTACATCACAGCTTCTCCTTGTTGGAATTGTTTCAAAATGATTGCTAATGCAGGTATTAAAAAAATCTATTACGGAGAATTTTACAGAGACGAACGAATTTTCGAAGTAGCTAAAAAACTAGGTATAGAACTTCACCATATCAAAGTAGAACAATCAAAACTTTAAGCTTTCTTTTTCTTTAATTTTCCCCTTATCTTCTCAACTACCTTCTTACTCCCTTTCTTAGCACTCTTACTACCAGTCTTAACAATCTTCTCAATTGAAGGGCTCCACATACCTAATCCTGTCTTTGGACCTTCAATTCTACCCCACCACTTATTAAAGAACATCATATGTTCAATCCTGTATTTTGGAGGCATATCTGGCTTTTCATCTGCATATCCAATAGTAACAACAGCTTCTACAAATACATGCTCAGGCAATCCACAAACTTCCCTAATTAATTCTTCATCAAATGATCCAACCCAACAAGCACCTAATCCAATAGCATGAGCTGTTAACAACATATTCTGAATAGCCGCCGCTCCACCCTGAATTGTATATAATCGTGCACCTCTAGCACCATAATACCTTTCTGCCTTTTCTGGTTCACCAACAACCACTATATGAACAGGAGCTAATGCCATCCAATGTTGATCAGCACAAGCATCTGCAATAGCATTTCTCTTATCTTCATCTTTAATAACTATAAACTTGCTATTCATTATATTCCCAGCAAAAGGTGCATACTTAGCAGAATGTAAAATTTTAACTATCTCATCCCAAGGTACCTGCCTATCTTGGTACTTCCTAATAGAACGCCTACTCCTTACTGCATCAACAAGATCCATTTTACTCCTTTAAGGATTATAGAAAATTTAACTATATAAAGTTTTTTAAAAAGTTTTTACACAAATTTTAAATATAATCACATAATATAAGTATTCATGGTAATTGATAGTACGAGGGAATTAATTGCAGCATTAAGCTTTGGAGGGATTGTTGTAGGAGGATTTGTTGCTGTTGGTTATTTTTTAAAAGGTAGTGGAGAAACTAGATTAGCTGATCAAAAAGCAAAACATGCTCCTCCGATTGGAATAGAAGAATTATTAGTTGGCCCTTCATCAGCACCATCAGTAAATGATCCTCATTTTGGATACACTGATAACCCAAGCCTAGATGAAATTGAAGCTATTAGCAATGGATTATTACGAAGAGTATTAGTTGAAGGAGTAATTGAAAAGGCTACACCTATGAAAGAAGACACTTTAATGACAGAGCAAGATACACCTTGGAGTAATGTACAATACCAAGTTCTTACAATAGATGGTCATGAAGTATACTTTGCTATCGGTGATGTCACCTGGCCACGCCTGACCAAAGATCACCTACCAGATGTTTATAGAATGGATAGAATTGAAGACCACACATTTAGTGTTGGTGATAGAGTTAGATTTATGGGTACATATGTAACTGAAGCAATCAAAGACAAATATAGAATAGCTCGTGGATTGAACTCATTAGAAAGTGGGACTACCTTAGTCACAACCATGGTACCTTGGCATTCTGTCGAAATTGATGAATCTCAAGATGCAAATAGAATGGTTAGAGCAAATATAGATTGGTATGGTAGAAGTAGATCCTTAGATAATGTATCTTTTCCAGGATTCCATTCAGCTTAACCACCACAATATTTTTATACCCCTCACCTTTATTCTTACCTATGGAATATTCAAAATTAGCAGATCTTTACAAAGAACTAGAATCAACTTCAAAAAGATTAGCCAAAACTCACATCATTTCAGAATTTATTAAAAAAGCTAAAAATGAAGATTTACCTACATTAATGCTTCTAATCCAAGGAAGAATATTTCCACATTATGATCCAAGAGAAATCGGTGTAGCATCCCGTTTAGTTTTAAAATCCATAAACATTGCCACTGGTTTATCAATACCTAAAATAGAAGAAGAATGGAAAAAAACAGGTGACCTTGGAATTGTAACTGAAAATTTAATCAAATCAAAAACCCAAGTTACCTTACAAAAAACTAATCTAACTATAGATAAAGTATTTCAAAATTTAAGAAAATTAGCTGAACTTCAAGGCTCAGGAACAGTTGGCAGAAAAACCCAGCTTATTGCTGAACTATTAACTTCCTCAACCCCATTAGAAGCAAGATTCATCACCAGAACAATTCTATCCACTATGAGAATTGGAATTGGTGAAGGAACATTAAGAGATTCAATAACATGGGCTTTTTTCCAAGACAAAATCAATATCAAATTTAACAAAAAAGAAGTAAAAATAGAAGTTGAAGACAGAACAATTTACAACAAATACTTAGATGCTGTCCAAAGAGCTTATGATTTAACTAATGACTTTGGTCCAGTGGCAATTGCAGCTAAACAAGGATTATCTAACTTACAACAACTAAAACTCAAAGTTGGCATCCCCATTAAAGTAATGCTTGCTATAAAAGAAGAAACAATTGAAGATGCTTTCAAAACAGTAGGCAAACCCGCAGCCATAGAATTTAAAATGGACGGTTTTAGATTACAATGCCATAAATCAAAGGACAAGATCACATTGTTTACAAGACGTTTAGAAAACGTAACTGCTCAATTTCCAGAAGTTGTTAATTATATTAAAACAAATATAAAAGGATCAAATTTTATTATCGATTCAGAAGCTGTCGGCTTTTCACCAAAAACCAAAAAATACCTACCATTTCAAAACATCTCACAAAGAATAAAAAGAAAATATGATATTGATATTATTGCCAAGAAATTCCCTGTAGAATTAAATATCTTCGATATTATATTTTATGAAGGTAAAAATTTAATCGACACCCCATTTAAAGAAAGAAGAGCATTATTGGAAAAAATTACAAAACAAGAAAAAAATAAGATCATTTTAGCTACAAATATTGTGACTGATAAAATAAGCATAGTTGAATCTCAATTTAAAAAAGCAATTAACGAAGGAAACGAAGGATTAATGATTAAATCTCTAGATGCACCCTACAAACCTGGTTCTAGAGTAGGGCACATGATTAAATATAAAATCGCTAAAGAATCATTAGATTTAGTTATTATTGCTGCTGAATGGGGTGAAGGTAAACGTTCCAAATGGTTAAGTTCTTTTTCAGTTGCTTGTGTAAAAGAAGGAAAATTTTTAGAAATTGGAAAAGTATCTACAGGTTTAAAAGAAAAAGAAGAAGAGGGTTTAAGTTTTAAGGAAATGACAAAAATTTTAAAACCATTAATAACAGAAGAAATAGGAAAAACCGTCAAAGTAAAACCAAAGATTGTTATAGAAGTAGGATATGAAGAAATACAAATATCTCAAACATACTCTTCCGGATTTGCATTAAGATTTCCAAGAGTAAAAAACATTAGACCAGATAGATCAGCAAATGAATCTACATCACTAACAGAAGTTGAAAATTTTTTCGATAAACAAAACAAATGACTTCACCAATAATCCAGACATTAGCAGTAATAGGTTTCATTCTATCTGCCTACGCACTATACTTAGAAAGACAAAAAGCCAAAAACTCTGAGTTTAAAGCAGTATGTGATATTTCTGATAACATGTCTTGTACAAAAGCATTTTCCTCTTCATATGGAAAAAATTTAGGTTTATCAAATTCAATTTACGGTCTTATTTTTTACACAATAATTTACTTTCTAGACATATTTTCATTAAACAACTTTACATTTTACTTAGCCATAATATCAGTAATAGGATCAATATACTTAGCCTACATTCTTTATACAAAAGTAAAATCATATTGTTTAATATGCAATGGAATTTACTTAGTTAATATCTTACTCTTAATTTTTAGCTATCTAAACCTTTAATTTTTGTTCAACTTGCTTTCTATCAAGTTCATAATCCAATATCAGCAATTGCATTACAAATGAAATTAAATTTCCAACAAATATTATTTGAAATACAACTTCAAAATTAAAAATAAAATATAAAAATAAAGTTATCCTCTTAAATCCCAAATCAAATTTAGCTTTCTTTCTAAGCGAAGAGCTTAAAATTATTGCATAATATGCTAATAATAACAATTTAAAATTCACAAACCCACTTAAGTACAATGATACAAATATAATTAGTTCTGACAGCCTATCAGAATACAAATCCATATATTCTCCTTGCTTACTTACAAAATTAAAATTTCTAGCAAGAGCACCATCAAACATATCAAACAATATACAAAATGCCAAAAAAATAAAGCCAATATTTAAAATTCCAAAATAAAAGTATAAAGCTGAGCTCACCCCTAACAAAAAAGAAATCATGGACAAATGATTTGGTTTAAGTTTTAAATTATAAAATATAGTTACTATAGGTCTAAAAACATTATCTGTTAATTTTGTTAAATTAGATATAAAATGATACATATTACTGACACCACAACTTGAGATATAAAATCTCTACTGTGTTTTTTAGTATTTTTAAATTTAAATTTCGATAAAGGAAAAAACGGTTTTTTCCCAAAACTAATCATATAATCTAATAACAAATGTAATGCTAAAAATACAACAGGAACATAACTATTTATAAAAATACTCAAAGGAACTACCCACAAAAAACTTATAGGTTCTTGTAAAGGAGTTCTCCAATTTAAATGCCTTATAGTTTTATAATTTTTTAATTTAATAAAAATAGGTATCTTGAGAAAATGATCAATATCAACTAACACACCAAAAATAAATGCCAAAACCCATTCACCAGAACTTAATTCTAAAAATTTACCTAAAACTAAAACAGACAACATATGTGTAAATGTATTCATAAAATTAGACTTAATCTCTCATTTATATTATTATCTAGAATACAAAACTTAACATGTAAGCAACCCCTCTAAGAGATAAAAAGTAAACAGATAAAGAGATTATTGAAAATATTGGCAGATATTTAATTCCTGTACGAACATTACCTTTCTTAATTGTAGCCACAACAACTGCTGAAAAAATTGAAGTAATCAACAATGACAAAATTGCAAATATTTTAAAATCTTCAGAAGTAATCCCAACCCCTCCAAAACTTAAAGGAATAGATCCTGTTGCAGCACCAGAAACTAAACTAAAAGTAGTTGACAATTCAGTAACAACTCCAATCAATGCGCCACTTAACGCAAATAAAAATGGAGCAGCAATTATAGCCGAAAATGTTATAAAAATCGAATAAGTAGTCACACTCGCTGATATTTCCTTCAACATTATTTGGTGTTCTTGAATATTATCTGCAATCTTAGTCAATAATTCTCCAATCTCACCGCCAGCATCAATTCCTTCTATTAACATGTTTATAGATCTCCTTAATATTATCGAATCATACTTTAAACTAAATTCTCTCAAGGCATTCTTAAAACTTTCACCGCCCATAGTCTCTTTAGCAACAAACTCTATCTCCTTTGCTAGCACACCAAACCTAGGCCTAACAGCATACCACAACGCTTTATCAATTGGCATTCCTGCTTTAATATTAGAAGAAGTTAATTGTAAAAAATCAGGAAGAACTTCTTCAATCTCTAACTTACGATTATATATCCTCAAATCAATTAATGTATAAAATACAACCCATTCCAAAATAATTATTGCAATAAAAATCAATACCCACAAAAAGAAAACAGCTATAGCAACAGTAGCCAAAGGAACAACATTCTTAGTTAAATAATACAGTAACACAGCAGAAATTCCTAAATTAATTAAAATTCCAATATTGAAAATTTTTTAATTAATTCATCTGACCTTATATCAAATCCAGCTTTATTCAAATATAGTCTAAGTTGTTTCTTCCTACCTAACCAATTAATCCCTTTTAATCTAAACTTTTTTTTGAATTTTTCAATATCAAATTTTTTTGCCTTCTTCTTAGGCTTAGATCTATATCTAACCTTATACTTTAAATCTTTAATTTTACCCAATAAACCTGATTTTTTGAATTTCATTTTAAAAATCAATTGGAGGTCTTGAAAATTTAATTATTGATACAAACATAAACTGCATAAATAATGAAAATCCAGCAAACACCAATAATATATCTAAATCTAATGTAATTTCAACAAATGAAGATAATACAATTAACATTGTAATTCCTAAAGTTGGAATAATAACAGACAATATCATATAAAACATCGCCAATGGATTTAATTTCTTTCCATATCTATTAATTTCAATTTCCTGTTCTTTTGTAATCTGAGATAATACACTTTTCAAAGAATCTGCAACATTTGCTCCAGTCCTAATAGAGTTCATAATTTGCCATAAGATTCTTCTAAAATTATTTGAAGGAATTGTCTCAGATGCCTCATTTAATGTATCTTCCAAACTTGTCCCTAACTCAACTTTATCAACTAATTCTCCCACATACTTCCCAATTATCTCAAAATTCTTAGATACATTTACCAGAGCCTGATACAAAGGAACACCAGATTCTATTTCAACTATTAAAAATCTTCCAGAAAAGATTATTTCTTTGCTAATCTCTTTCTCTTTCTTAATAACTCTATATTCTGGTAATTTTTTCATATAAGAATATAATATTAAGAACAAAATTGGCGGAACAATCAATAACATTGAATTTAACACTTCCATCTTAGCCAAAACTAAAAATGTAGAAAAACTTAAGCCAAACGTCAGATAAAAAGCAGATAAAATCGTTTTTTTAACAAACTCCTCTGGCTTCATATCCATCCCAGCTTGTTTTAATTTAGGTTTCAAAATAGGAGATGCTCTTGCAATCTGTTGAAATATCGCATGTACCATTTAAATTTCAAATTTTTTATTTTTTAAAACATACTTCATCAAATTATCTTTATTTGTATAGTATTCAGCAATAATTTTACCAACCCCATCAACAGTATTATTCCCTTGCTTTACTAGCCACTTCAAAACTGTTTCTCTCTCTTTTAATGATTTAAACAAACTTTGCTGGCTTAAACCAGTGAACATTTCAATGGTATT
>CEPX01198179.1_pt1 | contig 10502 bp, 6 predicted proteins | sample 361361 | NCBI WGS metagenome assembly CEPX01 (sample SAMEA2619974, study PRJEB7988) | marine metagenome | biome: marine biome (ENVO:00000447); feature: mesopelagic zone (ENVO:00000213) & marine oxygen minimum zone (ENVO:01000065); material: "saline water (ENVO:00002010), including plankton...
AATTGGCACCAGGGAAAACAAGGTTTAATTAGATTTTAAATCCTCACGCTTGGCGATTCCTGCCAAGAGCCTTCATGGTGATCAAACCCACTAAATGTCTCGTGATTCAGGCCGGTGGCCTCTTTGTTCGTCAAGACGCGGCCCTTCACCCGTGTTTTTGAAATACTTCAGAAAACGAGTATAAAGAATAAGAAATATGACCGAGAAGCTAAGAGGGGAGTTGGGTTGAATTAGAAAACAAAAGTTCAACTTAAACCATTGCAAAAAGATTGACTCGCCCAATGATAAAAAAATTGATCAATTCGATAACGCTTTCTATTTTTCTAACCTTGGTTTCGTTTTACATCTATTCGCTCGACCTAACATTCTTTCAGCAACTGGAACTTAAAAGCTATGACCTGAAGGTTCGTTCTCGAGGTGAACGCCCAATATCGAACCAAATTAAAATTATAGCGGTTGACGAAAAGAGTTTAGAAAAAGAAGGGAGGTGGCCCTGGTCCAGAAGAAAAATGGCTCAACTCGTTGACCGCCTGATCGAAGCTGATGCGAAAGCAATCGGTTTTGATATTTTTTTTCCGGAACCTGAAAACCACAATATCTCCCCGGAGCGGTTTAAAGAGGGCGCCAAACAGAAACAAACCGAAAGCATGAATGCCGAGGAACTCACCGAGTGGTACCGGGGGCTCAATGATGCGGACCAACAATTTGCCAGATCTATTGAACGATCGGAGCGTGTTATTTTAAGTTTCTTTGTCAATCTTCCCGACAAAGGACTTACCCTTGAGGACCTAGAGCAATTAGACTTTTCCCAGTACTCCATCGTGCAACGGCTCGATGATAGAACTCAACAGATACCATTAGGATTGAAAGATCGACAGATATCTTCCGTCGGGTTGAGCATCCCTGAGCTGATGAATGCGGCCAACGCTGCTGGTTATGTTTCATTTGTTCCGGAAATGGATGGTGTGCTCCGCTGGGTGCCGACCCTGATGCAGCATGGTGAATATATGTTTCCACCATTCAGTCTGCAGCTGGTCCGCGAGTTCTTCAAATCCCCATTAGCCGTGGATATTTTGGAATTCGGTATTGATAAAATGGCCTTGGGTGAATCCCCGATTCCCGTAAAGGAAAACAGCGATATTCTAATCAATTATTACGGTCCTGCATTCACGTTTGAACATATTTCTGCATCTGACGTGCTTTCAGGAAAGGTGGGGCAAGAGGATCTAGCCGGGAAGATAATCGTTGTCGGGGCAACAGCGGCAGGGGCCCACGATATTCATACCAGTCCGTTCGGACCTTTGTATCCAGGGGTTGAAATTCACGCGAATATAATGGAAAGCATCCTGCAAAATGATTTTGTGATGCGTCCTGAATGGTTGCGTATTTTGGATCTGCTGATGATTGCTGTATCGGGTCTTCTGCTTGGTCTTGTGGCGCAAAAATATAAAGCTTACGGCGCGGCCACATTTCTGGTCATCGGCATGCTCGGCTACCTGGCTTTTGATTTCTATCTTTTTACGCAAAAAGGACTATGGGTGAATACCGTATATCCAATTTTTACTCAGATATTCGTCTACTCAGGTTTGACACTCTATCATTTTGGTTTTGAACAGCGCGAAAAACGTTTCATCAAAGGTGCTTTTAGCCAATACATGGCTCCAACGGTAGTGAACCAATTGGTAGATAATCCGGGTCTCTTGAAACTGGGGGGAGAACGCCGGGAGATCACGGCATTTTTTTCTGATGTGGCGGGCTTCTCATCGATATCGGAAAAACTGGATCCGGAGAAGCTGGTCAAGTTGTTGAATGAGTATCTTACCAAGATGACGGACATCGTACTTAAGTATGAAGGGACAGTCGATAAATTTGAAGGTGATGCCATCATTGCTTTTTTTGGAGCACCTCTCGAATTCAAAGACCACGCGCTGAGAACCTGTTTGGTTGCAGTCGAGATGCAGGAGTGCCTTGATTCTATGCGGGCTGAATGGCGTGCTCAGGGTGAACCGGAGTTGTTCATGCGAATTGGAATCAATACAGGCCCTGCTGTTGTGGGAAATATGGGATCAACAACCCGTATGGATTACACCATGATGGGCGACAGCGTTAACCTAGCGGCACGCTTGGAGGGAGTAAACAAGCAATACAAAACTTACACAATGATCAGTGAATCGACTTATGAGCAGGCCAAGGATGAAATTGCAGTGCGTGAACTCGATTTGATCCGGGTTGTTGGCAAACTCGAGCCGGTAAAAATATATGAACTGCTCGGTAAAAAGGGAAAAATCAGTAAAATCTCAAAACAAGTCCTTCCTATTTTTAATGAAGGATATGAACTATATAAAAGAAGAGAATGGAACAAAAGTGCCGATTGTTTTCAGAAGATCCTGGAAATCGATAAGAAGGATGGCCCCTCCTTGACCTACTTGGAGCGTTGTATTACATTTCAGTCTCACCCGCCAGCTGACGATTGGGATAGCGTTTATGTAATGAAGTCAAAATAGTAGGCGCGAAAGTAAAAGCTCACAGTAGACACCCAATAATGAAATTTTTTTTAAAACAAATTTTATTTGTCGGGATAATTAGCACTACTTTTTTATTTCAAGCCTACGCCCAGACCGCGGTTGAGCCTGGAATCCTTGAAAAATCTCTAGAGCAATCACGTCCCGTGTTTGCTCCCCCACCGGAAGAAAAACCTCCCGAAATCATAATTGAGGATAGTAGAAAGCTGGAGGATCCTGGAGCGGGTCCGACTTTTTTCGTAAAAAAAATCATTCTAGAGGGCAATACCCTGATCGATGATGCAACCCTTGCTCCGGTGGTGGACGTAGAGGACGGCATGGAGCTTACTCTCGGTATTCTGGCGTTAATGGCTAATGAAATTACTGCGCTCTATGCCACCGAGGGGTATTTTTTAACGCGGGCATTTGTACCTCAACAGGAGTTGATCGATGGCACGGTCAAAATCCAGATTTCCGAAGGCAGGATAGGAAACGTAACCATAAAGGGAAATAAAAGATACGATTCAAAAGATTTTCTCGAAAGGATGAAGCCTGTGCAGGAGGAAAAGGTTCTCCGTGAGCAGACCCTGGAAGACATCTTGCTGGAATTAAATTCCATGCTGGGTATTAAGGTTCGTTCCATTTTACGGCCGGGCGAATTACCCGGGACATCCGACCTGGTTCTGGATGTTACAGAATCTCGCCGCTATCTATTTTCCTACGACCAGGATAATTTCGGATCAAACTACACGGGTGAAAACCGTTTTGGTTTCAATGGAACCGTTGGTAGTGTTTTAACCCTGGGTGACCAGTTTTCAACTCGCTGGGTCACCTCCGACATGGTTCTGGATTCTTACAGCCCGAGTTATATTGTTCCAGTAAACCTTCTGGGAACAAAACTTCGACTTGCGTACACCTTTTCAGAAAACGAACTGGGAAGAGCTCTTAAAAACCAGGCTGCAGGTGGAAGCAGTCACAGTTATACATGGGAACTGTCTCACCTGCTATCCAGGGCAAGGGATTTTCAAATGACTGTTCGTGGCGGTATGGATTTTAAGATGTTTGAAAATGAAAAATTGAGCGAAGCATCAATTACTACCAACGAAAACCTTCAAGATATTTATTTTGGAGTGGGAGGTAACTTTACAGATCACTATGCAGGACGTACCTTTTATGATTTAAAACTGCAGCTTGGTCTTAGATTAATGCCCACCTACCTACGCATTCCATCACGAGTTCTTGGCAAGGATAATGCTCTTACCTCAAACTTAAGTGTCACTCGTATCCAAAAAACACAATTTTTAAAGAGTTATTTCACGATCAAACTGAATGGCCAGGTCACAGACAAGCGTGTGCTCTCTCCCTATAAAAAGTCCCTAGGCGGTATGGGGACTGTTCGCGGCTATACACTGGCAGAGATCTCCGGTGACATGGGATACAACGCTTCAATCGATTACACGATCCCATTTCCAAAACCAATTAAACTGTTTAAAGATTTTCCAACACTCGATCAAATCCTGTCATTTAATATGTTTATTGATCATGGAAGAGTGTTTACTCGGGATAGACTGCCCACAGAGACAACAGATGACGAGATCAGTGGTTTTGGAGTAGGCGCTACACTGAATATCCCAAAAAAAGAGAACAAATATCCTGGATTCAGTTTTGCCATCTCCTATGGCCATCCGATGCCCAATGCAGACGTGCCGGCACGTAGCACAGGTGGGTTTGGAGCCTCGGTCCCGCACCTTTATCCACGAGGTACAATTTATTTAAGCGGCATGACCCATTATTAAAAGATTATGTAAAATGTTCCCCCCCCATTATTTTTCGCTAAATGGCTAAAAGTAATACTATAATTGAACTATGATTTATTTTACTTTCAAGTTCTTAAGGCGGTCGCGTTTTTTTACTGCAGCGTGCTTCTTTTTTTTCTCGCTGAGCTTTTATCCAACCGATCTTCTGGCCGAGGACAAGCCAGTGGGGAGAATACTAGCTGTAAATGGGACAGTTAAATACTTTGTCGGAAAAGATTCCTCGGCATCAGGGGAAAAACCAGGGGAAGTCAAACTCGTTGCCTTCGAGCCATGGCAAAACGTCAAAAAAAGGCAGCCCGTATATGCTACAGATAAATTTCGTACCGGCCGAAAAAGCCGATTGAAAATTTTATTTTCCGATAATAGTTTGATGGCGCTTGGCCCCGGCGCTGAAATGTTAGTTGACGCATACCGCACCCAGCCAAAAAGTAAACTACGCCAAGGGGTTGTTAATGTTAAACGGGGCTTGGCAATGTACCTCGTAAACAAATCACAAAACAACAAGAAATCATTTTTTAATATTGTTACCCCTGCCGCGAATCTTGGCGCACGAGGGACTCAAGGATATGTTGCGGTATCAGACGGCCAGACTCTCGTGGCCAACCAGGCCGGGGCCGTGGCGGTTAAAAGTAGTGATCCAGACATTGACGTTCAGGTCAATGTCGGTTCCATGATGAAAACTAAGGTTAGTGTGGGTGCTCCACCCGCTCCTCCCACGCCACTGCTGGCAAATGAACTCGCCACATTTCGAGCTCTTGTTGTGGGTGATATCGCCTTTTCAGGGGGGCCTGAAAACTCACTAATTTCAGTCGAGGAAGGTAGAGAAAAGAAGGAAAAGGAGGAAGAGGAGAAAGAAGGAGATGAAAAAGGAGGATCCGGCAGCGAAGGCGAAGGAGACAGAAGAACAAAGGCTTTCCGTGACATGACGCGTGAAGAAAAAGAGGAAATGAAGGAGAAAATGGAAAAAAGAATGGATATGAGGGACGAGAGAAGGAAGAAACAAGGTTTACGTCCTCTCCCGAGAAACGCGGAGGCGATGGAGCAATTTGAAGAAGAATTCACAACAGGCGGGAGGACATTTAGTTTTTCTTCATCTTCGTCTTCATCTATGACGAGTTCTAGCTCTGAGTTTAACTTTGAAACGCTTAGTACGTTTGAGACTGGTGTGTCCGTGAAGTTTGGAACCGCTGCCGATTTTCAGGAGAGCTTCACGTTTTTTTCGGATGTTGACGCAGAGAGCTGCAGTTTTTAAGTTTGGTTCTGTTTTGCTATCAAGCGCCTTTTTAACGAATCGCCTGCAAGCTGAACCCGACTTTTATAACGGTTGACATCGTATGGCCTATGACGGAAGAAATTTTTAAAGTTGATTTTCATGGAGTCAGAGGATCTATTCCAAGTCCTTTGCTAAGTGAAGAGATTGAAGAAAAGCTGGTTCAGGCCTTTCAAAGAGCAAAGCCTGAAAATCTAGCCGATAAGGATTCAATAAAATCGTTCGTACAGGGTTTGCCTCATGAAATTCGTGGAACGTTTGGAGATAACAGTTCCTGCGTGTCCATGCAGGTGGGCGGCGAACTGTTGATCTTTGACGCAGGATCCGGAATCCGGGTGTTGGGAGAATCCCTGATGAAGACCGGATTCAACCGTGGACAAGGAAGGGCAAACCTTTTCTTCTCCCATACCCATTGGGACCATATTTTGGGAATACCATTTTTTGCTCCTTTTTATATAAAAGGAAACCGGTTTACATTTCATAGTCCTCTCCCGGACATCAAGAAGAGGCTGGAAGGACAACAAAAATCTAAGTACTTCCCCGTTCCTTTCAGTTATTATGCTTCGGATATTGATTTTATTTTCCTAAAAAACAAGTCGGAACATAACATTGGGGATATCGCAATCACCTGGAAAGAGCAGTATCACCCGGGCAAGTGTTTTGCATACAGGGTGGATTACAAAGGTAAGTCGGTGGTTTATGCCACAGATAGTGAATATAAAAAACCGGAATCCAAAAATTTTAAGTCCGCTGTTGAATTTTTTCGGGATGCCGACCTGCTGATATTTGATTCTATGTACACTCTCAGCAAAAGTATGGCAGAAAAAGAAGGTTGGGGGCACAGTACTGCTTTTACCGGAATCGATCTCGCCGTAAAGGCCAATGTGAAGCAGATTGCTTTCTTTCATCATGAACCTACCCACAACGACTTTAAACTGGTGGATATTTTATGTCAGACGGAAAAATACCTAGAACAGGTAGCCCCTAATCAATGCCTGAAAATGTTTCTCTCCTACGAAGGCCTTTCGGTCAACCTGCTCAGCCCCACCCCTCAGAAATTTCCTACCAGGCTATAGGAATTTTCCTATTTCCAGTAAAAATGCTATACTACCGCTGCTTTTAAGTGTGTGAGTGTTGAGTTGTTGGAAAAAAACCGGCGCCAAGGGCGGTACCCGCCCGCCGGATGTAAAAGTGAGCTATGTCCAGAAATTACAAAGGTCCTATTTGAAGATAGCTGCCGAGGTCTCTGGTTGTTTAAGAGAGCTTCTGGTCGTCATTCTGGTTTTCGTCATTGGAGTGTTTCCTGGCCTGGTCTACGCACTACCGCAGGATGGGAAGATCGTTTCTGGAGCCGGAACTATCAGCAATGACGGTGCTGGCAACCTGACGGTCAATCAAGCTTCTGATAAAATTGCCATCGACTGGCAGAGTTTCAGTATTGGGAATAACGAATCGGTTATGTTTTTGCAGCCGAGTGCGAGTGCCTCCGCACTGAACAATGTTATTGGCTCGCTGGGAAGCGTAATTCAGGGAACACTCAATGCCAACGGCCAGGTCATTCTGACCAACCCGAACGGGATCCACATCAGCCCGACTGCTAATATCGATGTGGGCAGCCTGATTTCCAGCACCCTCAACATTTCCACGCAGGATTTCGTTAACAATCTCTACCGATTCGCCCAGAATCCGGACCAACCGCTGGGGTACATCCTGAACGAGGGAACCATCCGCGCCTCGGATTTTGTCGCTCTTATTGCGCCGGGTGTCGAAAACAAGGGTGTTGTGGTTGCTAACCTTGGGACGGCCAGTGTTGTTGCCGGTGAAGAAGTGACCGTAGACTTCGTCGGGGATGAACTGATCAATTTTTCTATTACCAAGGCCGTCGCAGGGACTGTCCTAGATCGTGAGGGGAACCCCATCAGTGACCAGATCAGCAACAGTGGAGCGATCCAGGCCAATGGCGGACAGGTTCTCTTGAGCGCGCTTAGCACCTCGGAGATCATTAAGAATGTGGTGAACAACGAGGGTATGATCGAGGCCAACACCGTTGTTGAAAAAGATGGCAGGATCATGCTGATGGGCGGGAACCAGGGTGTCGTTCGGGTGTCCGGTACACTCGATGCGTCGGGCGACGACAGCGGAGAACAAGGGGGTACGGCGCATGTTCTGGGCGAGAAAGTTGCCCTGGGTGAAGGAAGCCTTGTGGATGTTTCGGGGGATGTTGGAGGCGGGGAAGCCCTCATAGGCGGCGACTACCAGGGGGGCAACGCGCTGGTACAGAACGCATGGAGGACCTACGTCGATAAAAGTGCGGTCATCAACGCCAGCGCACCCACACGGGGCGACGGCGGCAAGGTCATCGTCTGGGCGGACGATGTCACCCGATTCTACGGCAGCATTAATTCAAGCGGCGGTACCACTGGCGGCGACGGCGGTTTTGCCGAGGTCTCCGGTAAAAATTTTCTCGACTATCAAGGCATCTCCAATCTCTCCTCGCGGTATGGGTCTCTGGGTACCCTGCTGCTCGACCCGCTCTTCGTAATAGTTGAAGATGGAGGTAGTGCGGCTGCTACGGCTGTTGACGAGTTCGGCGATTCAGGCGGCACCGTATCAATTGATGCGGCTACTCTTGATGATGTGGAAGGAAACGTTACGATCCAGGCCAATGTTGATATCACCGTTGATGAGGCGATCGCTCTTTCGACATCGGGAGCGACTTTAACGCTTACGGCTAAAGACGACATAATACTTAATAGCAATATAAGCACCACCAATGGCGCCATCAATTTAACCCCGGGGGATGACCTCACGCTAACCGGTACTGTAAATAGCGGAAGCGCTGCAACGACAATCCAGATGAGAAACGGTGGTTATATTGCCTTGGGTACAGGGGATTGTGACACACACACCTGCGACGTAACTCTGAATTCAGCAGCCCTCGCACAGATAACATCAACAGGCCTGACGATTGGCGGTTCTAATACCCACCATGTTTATATAGGCGGCGTGACTGAAGCTGCTACCAATAACGTGAGTGGCACGGTCACGATAAATGCGACGAAAAGGAGCTCGAGTGACATCATATTTGGAACTGGCGCATCGGGCGATACGGCTTACTTCAAGGCATTGACCACAAATTCTAATGATAATACGAGCCTGGGCCACGATATTATAATTACAGCAGGTGACTACATTGGCACCGCGGATGCTGATGGTAACGGGGATGGGAACCTTACTCTGGAATCTGGCATTACCCTTACCATGTCGGGATCAGGGGATCAGGATGTGACATTCAAGGGTACCAATATTTATGAATTGGGAACAATATCAGGCGAAGCAACGTATACGACTAATGGCACGGTTCTTTACTCAACAGGCGGGACCAACAGCAGTAGCACTCGGATCCTAATAAAGACTGCAGAGAGTTCCCTGTTCATGCAAGAGGTGGAATCAATAATGACGGAGGTTGTGGGTGCGGAGGGCGGAAATTGTTAATGGGATTGTAAATGCTTTTCTCTGGTTACCCGTATCATACTTCAATCTCGGGTCGATTTTTTAGCTTTGATAAAGACTTTAGATCATTAAGTCTTCAGCTTTAATACTCATTGATAGTCTGTTATTAAAATTGTGGTTTGATTACAAAAGGGGGATTGGCATGAACATGGAACTCACCAAGGATAATTATCACAAGTTTGAAGATTTGAGTGTTTTTTCGCCTGATCAACTCACCAAGTTTTTTATGTCGATCCCAAAAGCTCAAGCATTAGGATTTTTACGAAATTTCGAACAGGACTTCTTACAAAGCTATTTAGAAGCTTGCCCTGATGACATTTCAGAACAATGGGAAATGGGTCTAAAGCATAAAAAAGATACTGTAGGTGAATTAATGCAACCCGCTCCCCTTGTATTGAATGAAGACCAAACCATTGAAGAAGCAATAACTGAAATGAAAAAAATCCCTAAAAAGGTTCTTTTTACATATGGGATGATTGTTGATAGCAATAAAAAAGTTACGGGCGTCTTGGTTTTTAGAGACGTTTTTTACCATGAGCCAAACGAACTTTTAAAAGATATTTGTTTTAAAAATCCGATTTGTTTATCTGCCGAGGATGATGTTCTAGATACTTTTATGGCTATAGCTGGTAAACAAATTCCGGAGTTTCCCGTTGTCGACTCTGAAGGCGTATTAATCGGTACCATTAGAGGAAGCCATGTTAACGATGCGCATGCATTGGTGCTAAGTGCTCAAAGTGGTTTAATGGTCGGCGTATCCGCAGAAGAGGGTCTTGATTCGTCTTGGGTAAAAGGGATGAAATTACGGGGGCCCTGGTTGCTTGTTAATCTTGCCACAGCTTTTGTTGCTGGAGCAGTAGTTGGAATATACCAAGAAACTATTGACCAAATTGTTTTACTTGCCATGTTCTTGCCGATTCTTGCGGGTCAATCGGGAAATACGGGTGCACAGGCACTGGCAGTACTTATCAGAGAAATGACCTTGGGTGATATTGGTACAAAAGTTATGAAGCAACTCGTAAAGGAGGCAATACTTGGATTAATTCACGGTTTCGTAACAGGGGCCATTTGTGCCATAGTAATGTACATTCTCGCGGTTCAACAAGATAATCCACACGCTATCGCACTATCATTAATAATATTAACGGCCATGACAACAAGTTGTATTGTAAGTGGATTAATGGGAGCATTTGTTCCTGTCACCCTTAAAAAACTCGGGGCCGACCCGGCTGCGGCATCTAGTATTTTTCTTACAACCGGAACTGATGTTGTGAGTATGGGGCTGATGCTAGCTCTTGCAACCAAATTTATAATAAATGGTTGAAAGATTAAAATAAAAAATCAATATAATGTGGAGCACGACTTTTTAAATACTTATTGATCTTTTTTAGCCAAAAAAAA
>CEPX01132458.1_pt1 | contig 10500 bp, 9 predicted proteins | sample 361361 | NCBI WGS metagenome assembly CEPX01 (sample SAMEA2619974, study PRJEB7988) | marine metagenome | biome: marine biome (ENVO:00000447); feature: mesopelagic zone (ENVO:00000213) & marine oxygen minimum zone (ENVO:01000065); material: "saline water (ENVO:00002010), including plankton...
CCCTGCCGGTGCCAATCGCGAGTTCTAAGATAGAGCCGCCGTCGGCAAGCTCTGCGAGCACAGCCACCGTCTCTTGCGTCTCTTCCTGAGATGGATTCTGGAATGATAGGTCGTAGTCATCGGCATTGTACTCACCGAACGATTCGGGTCCGTAACCCTTCATGCGACCCTCCACATGTCAATCTTCATGATGTTCTCTTCCGGCTTCGTCCAAGCACGACAGATAGTAGCGCAAAATGGGACCCATGGCAGCCAGGTACCAGTGCAAGCATGTGCTTTGCTCTGAACAGAGAACCCCTGTACGATGCTTCACAGAGCCGGTGATCCACTTTTTGTCAGTCAGGTCGATTCATGTAAAGGAGATAACATGAAGACAAATCTCAACCGTATCGCAGCACAATGCTTCAGCACGCTTCGCGGCACGATCGAAAACTGCAGTGATGAATCATGGAAAAGCGGGCCCACCGACTACTTGATTCCTTGCAGGTTGACCTTCCACCTGCTGCAGGCAACGGAAGCCGCCCTTGGCGCAGAGCCGGACGCATATGACTGGGAGCAATACGGCTTCAACTGGGAGACGAGCCCGGCGGCAAGCATGTGGGACAGAAACGAGATGCTCAGCTATCTGGATAAGGTCGCAGAGATGTTACGAGACTACGTCGAGCGCGACGATCCGTATGCGGACGACGAGCAGCCCATGTACTTTATCAATAGGGCCGATCGCCCCATGAAAGCACTGCGCCACATCGCCCAACATACCGGCGAAATCCATGCAATTCAAAAACTGCACGCCGAAAAAGTGGGCAACTTCATTTAGATCAAAAATGTCGCATCCCGGTTACAGGGATGTACCACTCGACAGCCGTGTTCTTTAATCTCGGAATACGTCTTCCCCGCAACCATGGCTGTGGCAGCGAACCCGCAGCCTGTCGTCTCTTCTTGCAGGACAATGTTCATGGTTGGAAGTCAGCTCATTCCTGGAGATGTACGTTATGCGACTGTATCTTGGACTCTTTTCATCACCGCCTCAAACCAGATCGTCCTGGTATCCTGGCGTATCAACCCATACCGTTGAACTGAGTTCGTACCGAAACACCAAATGTCAGTATTTCGCTCCACTCGGCCATCTACATCAGCAGTGTACTCGAGGGTGATGCTCTTATCCCCGATGAAAATCCTACCTTCTCCAAGCTTGTTCGATATGCGGATTGGTCGATCATGCGATTCAATCTCATCGGAGATCTGAGTTTCCTCGGCGCCCGCATAGACGAAATAGAGCCTGCTGTTATGGAACCTGATCTCCTGAAAGTTACCCATTAGCTCACCTGAATTCCCATCACTATCTTTCCAGGTTCCTACTTCTTCATACTTGCCTACGACCATATCAAGGTCCATCTGATGCCCCATGGCGCAGCGTGATGCCTGACACTTGCATTACCGGTCGCCGAGAGCGGCGCGAAGTCATGGTCGGTTGCCATCACAGTCCGGGATCACGATTCTCTCATAGGGTCCGTTGATCGTGAGAGTCCGTGACTCTTGATCAGCATACTGAGGCCTAGTGAGAGTAACATCTTGGTAGGGAAATTCGCCCGTTACCGATACCCCAATGCGACCAGTGGTACCATCCGTCTCTGCACCGAATGCGTCGCCGCCGCCGGGTGCCGCAGAGACGCCCTTGGCATCGAACCGTTTGATCCAGCCTTCAACAGTATTCGGAACGGTGTGTTGCATCTGCAAAGCGAGTTGGGTATTGCCTTTGACGAAAGTGGTCCACACGACCTTACACGCTGCTGCAAACCCGTCTACATAGGCAGATGCGGTAAGCTGCGGAAACATAGCCAGCAGTACAATCAACATGAAGCAAGTTTGCCGACTGCAAGGCATCGTCATGAGGCCCTTAAGCTCACGAGTAAACCTAAACCAAGTTAAGCGGCAAGCTGCGCAGCAGATTGTCCGAGTGGCTGAAAGGATCGACTTAAACTTCATGTTAGGCGTCCTTCTTATAGATAACACTATCTGCGCTGTTTCTTTCACCAATCATGATGTAACGAAATGGTTCGACAGAGATGTTTTCGAGATGATGGAATATCTCTTGTTGCGCTGGAAAATGAACATATGACCCCTCTGTTAGCTCGAAGGTCTCTGATCCAAGATGTAAAATGGCGACCCCACTGAGTACAAACAGATGTTCTTCTTCATGCGTGTGATAGTGGGAGGGTAATGTATTGCAGGCAGGTGCTAACTCCAACAACCCAACACCAACATTCGATTTACCGCCTACGTCGCAGAGCGCTTTACCTAGAATTTCCCTATCTGTACCCTTGTACCAAATTCTCCCGCGTAAGCTAGCTTCTTGGATTGGTGTCTTCATTCACACACCTGACGCTCGGGGCCGAGCGGCTTGAACTGCATGTTAGGCGACATCTAGATTCATCCCAAGTTCGATCATTTCCTCTCCCCTATTGTCTACGCTGGATCGACACGAAGCGGCGATCCGACGCTTTGCTGGCAGTGTATATGTTGATGTCAGGTGATGCTTTTGGATCTCCATCAAGGCTGAAAGTAGTGCCTTAAACTTCATGTTAGGTATCTCAGTCAGACGTCGATATTACGAGGCAGGGGCACGTCCTTGGAGGCACTCGGCGTTCAAACCCCGGCTTTCGCTGCGGAAGTCTGCGCCTGAACAGCCACACCACGACGGTCGAGTCGCTCGCGTATTCGAACCTGTCGCGCCTCGGTTAGCGGATACTTCCAGATGAAGGGCAACGCGATGAACTTGAAGCCAGCCGGCACGATGGAGTAGAGCAGTGCGAGCCACAACAAGGCGCTATCCGAATTGCCCTCGGCAGTCCCGGCCAGCGCCGGATCCGCGAGTGGATCGAACCCAAAGAATGCGGCAGCGGCAAGTCCAATGGCACCGCCCAACGCGTTGGCGCCTTTCTTGAGGAGACCCCAAACCGAAAAATAAAGACCGGCACGCTGTTCGCCGGTTCGCGCCGAGTCGATGTCCACGGCATCGGCCGCCATCGCCGCCGGAATGGCAAGCAGTGCCCCGATGGCCGAGCCTTTGAAGCACATGATCACCAGAAACAGACCGAAATTACCGGAAGGAATGAATGGTATCCACGACGCCCAGAACGCAAACCACAGCACCGCCACGATAAAGGCGCGGTGCTTGCCGATGCGGTTGGCGAGCCGCGTCCAGATCGGCAGGCCGAGAACCGAGCTGAGATAATAGACCAGCAGGTAGATGGGATAGAGCTCACCGGCGCCGATCACGTGCTTGACGAAGAAGTAGGACAGTATACCCGTCATGCCCGCACCCAGCACGCTGACGGTGTAGCATATGATCAGTCGCACAAACGGCCCGTTGCGCACAACGACTTTGAGACTGGCGATGAACGTGGGTTTGCGTCGCGGTATGACCTGTTGGGCCGGTTCGGACACGAACAGCAGCGCCATCAAAAAGGTGACCGGAATCAGCACCATGACAAAGTTGGCTATCCAGTTCAGGATCACGTCGATGTGCCCTGCCCTTTCTTGCATGATGCCGACGAATTCCTCGTTGAAGTTGTCGAGCAGATCCCATATGGAACTCAAGTCGGCACGGGACAGATAGATAAGCGTCGCAGCGACCAGGGGCAACAGGTTGAACGTGATGGTTCCGGCAAAGTGAAACTGTTCTCGGCGCGCCGTGATCTTGGTGCGCTCATCGTATAGCGGCGACAGTTCGGCGCCCCAGGCAAAATAGGGCAGGTCGACGATGGTGAAGGCGAGATACAGCGTCACGATCCAGAAGCCGAAGTACCAGGCGGAAGGGTTCTCGGGTGGCACGAACAGCATGTACAGCGACAGCATGAGGAGCGGTGCGCCGCCCGCGATCCAGGGCTTGCGCCGGCCCCAACGGCTCTTGGTCTTGTCGCTGAGGACGCCGATTAATGGATCGGTGAAGGCATCCGAAAGGCGTGCGCCGAAGATGATCGCCGACATGGTATAAAGGCTGATACCGAGTTCGGCATAGTATGGCTGCACGTACACGCCAAGCGGTAAAAGGACCATCGAGACCGGCATGTACATGGCCGAATAATTGACGATGGTCAGCTCACCAACGCGACCTTTTTCCTGTTGTTGCGGCATTTGCATTCCCCAGGGTGCGAGAGGATACAAGACTGAATTAACCACGTTTTTGCCACAGTGTCAAAATGCACGCCGGCCATTACGTAGCGGTCCCTACAGTTAGTTACGCGCGAACGCCTAAAGGTGCAGTGGTGTCGCCGCGATATCGAAAGACCTGACCCTCGATTCCTGCTATCCTGCGGCTCGTGGCGAGTAGTAATACACTCGGGTTGTCAGTAAGCAGGAGCACCATCATGTCCAACGAAAGTGCACGCGCATCGGTCGTGCTGGCAGCCATGGCCGACGGCATCGGCGATCTGACTTATGCCTCTCCCGAGTGGGTGGTGGCCGCCGGGGAAGTGCTCCGCGCTACTGCTGCGAAATACGCCGATGGCCTTACTAATCTGGGGGCTTTCACCCTGTGCGAAGTTGCACACAATCCACCAGCCTATATGCACTGTGGTCCATCGTTGGCGTGGCACACCAAATTCAACGGATCGACTGTGAAGGTGCACGAAGGCGAACTGCCGGATGAAGAGTGCGACTTCAAGATGCAGGGTGATCACTCCATCATGAGCAACCTGGCGCGGATTCAGTACCATGGCAAAGATCCCAAGATCGTTGCAGCAGCTAAAGAGCGCCTCTTCAAGCTCTCCAGATGGGAGCTGCACGGCAAGATGTCCGAACACAAGGTGCTGGATGCCGTGACGCGTTCCGTGCACGACGCGCTGGCCGTTCGAACAATGCCGCGCTTCGTCTTTATGAGCCCCGAGTGGGTGAGTTCGGCGCGGCACGTAGTTTCCACGCGGGCCGCCTCGGAGAAGTACGCGGACGGAATCAAGGACACGGTGTTTACGTTCTCGGAAGAATTCACCGACACGCCCCAGTATGCGTTCCCGGACGGATCTCACGGTGGCTTCTGGGTGCACTGCGACCACGGAATCATCAGCGTCGGCGCAGGCCCTCTGCCAAAGGAACTCGAACCCGCGGATGCCCTGACCAAGGGAATGTACACACCTGTCGTCCCGGTGGGTCGAACGGTCAACTCCGCCATGACGGAGGAGGAGCAGGCGGAGCAGGCAGAATACAGCAAGACAGCCTTTCGCTATGACAAGGAAGCCAATCGAAGGCCGGTCGACCAATCATCACCATCCGGAAAGGGTGCCATGCCGGACGCGCTAAGCCGCATAATGGTGGTGCTACATGACGAGTTGTCCAAGCGGACGTCGGGTGAGTTGCCGGCAGACTACGACCAGACCATCAAGCCGCAGTGGGCTGCTCCCCAGGGGTTCGATCGACGTGCGGATTACGATGGGTCGTGGCTGCGCTACGATCGCGTTGACATCTACGGTGGACCATTGGGCTAACTGCCGGGCACAAACCGCTATGGCAACTGCAAAGCTGATTTTCAACCACAAAAGAAGGGTGCTGCGAAGAGACCTGATTACCTCGAGCGAGAACTTCAGCGCCCTGCTGCTGCTCCTGGCGCTGCTGTTGGCTGGTTTGTGGTTCCTGAGCCAGGAGGACGTCTATGACCCGTGGGAGCGGGACCTTAGCCAGGAGCAACTGCTGCAGTCGCAGCCGGCATCGACACTGTACTCCCCTCCCCTGAAACTATGGCAGGATCCCACTTCCCCGAGTCCACGCAGCCAGCTTGATATCGAACCATTTCCCGAGCGCATCGTGGACAGCAACTGGCAATCCAGGGGACGGATCAGCCGCTTCGACCCGGGCAACCTGTACGAGAAGATCAACGGGGAAGCGGAGAAGTTCATTCGGCAGGGGTTCAGGCAGCTGCACTATCTGGTGCTCCGCTCCGCCGCCGGGGGAGAGGAGATCGCGATCGAACTCTTCGACCATGGTGACATCGCCGGGAGCAGCGGGATCTTTGCCGATCACCGCTCCGAATCGAGTCGGGTCGTCAGTCGTGGTCCGGTGCACTACTTTGAAACCGGCGTCGGTATGATCGGCAGGAAGGGACCGTACTTTTTTCGCGTAGCGGCCGACCGGGAAGGGAGTGAAATCAACGCGAAAGTACAGCAACTGGTGGAGGCATTTGCAGACCTCGCCGAAGACACGCAGGAACTGCCCCTTGCGTACCGGATTCTGACTGACAGCCTGCAACTGCCGGACGAAGCGATCAGCTTCCAGGCAAAAAACGTATTCCAGCTCGGATCAGTCGATAGCTTCTGGTTCGCGACGTTGGATCCTGAAGAAAGTGCCAGGGCTTTTCTGCACCTGGGCAATTCCGCACAGGCCAGCCAGGAGCTGTATCAGGCGATACTTGCGGAACAGCAGTACGACTATGAGATCGTGCAGGAGCTGGAAGATCTGGTCATCCTCAAGCACGGGTTCCTGAATACCTTCTTTATCATGCAACAAACGGGAGCGTTCATCCTCGGCATGGAAAATCTGACGGATGTGGAGGGCCGCGACCAAGTGATGCAGGCCCTGCTGGAGGGGATCGATGACGCGAGGGAATGAGCGTTACCGCCCCGACAGAATGACCCGCAGACAGGCACTGGCAAGGGGAGCTGGCGTGCTTGTCAGCGGCAGCGTGCTCGGTTATCTGGCGCTGGCCCCGGAACACCTGCCGTTTTCAAGACGGGACAACACTGGCCGAAGGTCGGAGCCCAGCGAACAGCCCCTGACACTACCCGATTACAGCGTAATACCTGACGATTCCACTACGGCGCTAAGCATCGGGCGCAATGGTGATATCGGCACGCTGCTCAGAAAGGCACTGGACGGCATGGGTGGAATTACCAAGTTCGTGCAGCCGGGCGACATCGTGCTGCTCAAACCCAACGTCGCATTCGATCGTTCGCCCAATCTCGGTGCGACCACGAATCCCGACATCGTTCGGGAACTGATTCAACTGCTGCTGGTGGATTGCCGCGCGGCAGAAGTTCGGGTCGCTGACAATCCCATCGAGTCGCCTGCCGATTGTTTCGCCAAAAGCGGCATCAAAAGAGCCGCAGAAGAGGCCGGCGGCAGAGTCTTCCTGCCGGACGGCAACGCGTTCAGAACCCTCAACACGCCCGGTGCAACGCTGATCGAGAACTGGTCTTTTTTCTACCGTCCTTTCAGAGACGTGACCAAAGTGATCGGCGTCGCGGCAGTCAAGGATCACAATCTCTGTTCTGCATCCATGGGAATCAAGAACTGGTACGGACTTCTTGGAGGAAAGCGCAACACGTTCCACCAGGACATCCATGAGATCATCGCCGATCTCTCCATGATGATTCGCCCGACGCTGACCATTCTCGATGGTACCCGTGTGCTGATGTCAAACGGGCCGACGGGCGGCGATCCATCCCTCGTGAGAAAAGCCGACGTGGTGGTTGCTGGTACCGATCAGGTGGCCATGGACGCATGGGCCTACAAACATCTCCTGCAACGGGGAGAGGATTATCCTGAATATCTTCTGAAAGCAGAGCAAAGGGGCAGCGGCAGAATGGATCCCGAAGGGCGCATTCGGGAGGTGGTATGAATCAACGCGGCGACTTCCGGCAGCGGATGAATAGTCTCTTACGCCTCACGAACGTCCGCATCCTGTCGCAATGTTTCTTCGTTTCGTTGTTCATTGCGGCCATCTGGCTCACCTGGACATCGCGCATCGAGGGATACAGAGTGTCCTGGTTCCTCGAGATCGATCCTCTGGTCACGCTTTCCACCGTTCTGTCCACCGGCTACGTCTACCGTTACCTTGGTTGGGCCCTTCTAATCGTGATGCTGACGCTGCTGTTCGGACGGGTGTTCTGCGGATGGATGTGTCCATTCGGCGCACTCCTGCAATTTACCGGTTGGCTGTTTCATAGGGGTGCGGACAAGAAGACGGATGACAATCGTTACCACTCCCTGCAGTCCACCAAATACATCCTGCTGGTGGTGTTCCTGGTGCTGGCACTCCTTGGCGCCCTGCAGATTGGACTCATGGACCCCCTGGTGTGGGTATACCGTGGATTCACCACGTTCGTGGCTCCCCTGTGGGATCTGGTGATGGATCAACTGATGTCGTTTGGCGATGCCGTCGCCGTGCCCGTTGACCTGTCCGGTGCCAAATTCTCGCCCGGCGCACCGGTGCGAGTATTCACCGGCTCCTTCTGGATCGGCGCCCTATTTGTAGTTTTCCTGGCACTGAACGTACGCTGGCATCGGTTCTTCTGCCGATTTCTATGCCCCCTCGGTGCACTGTTGGGCGTTATTTCGCGGTTCTCAGTGTTTCGAATCGATCGTGACGTCAACCTTTGCACCGACTGCAATCTCTGCCTCTTGGCCTGTGAAGGCGCCAGTGAGCCGCACAGCAAACTGATGGCGAGCGAGTGCTTTAGCTGTATGAACTGCATCGACGACTGCCCCGAGAATGCGCTGCGCTTCGCCGCCCACGATCTGGATCGGCAGCAGGTGATCGCGGCACCGGACGTGACCAGAAGACAGTGGCTGTTTGCCTCGGTGCTGGGACTCGTTAGCTATCCACTTCTGAAGAGCAACGGCTTCGCCTCCGATGAGAATTTCTCCGCGGATATGATGCGGCCACCCGGATCGGTAGCGGAGGAGGAGTTCCTGGCAAAGTGTATCAAGTGCGACCAGTGCATCAACGTCTGCCCCACTAACGTGCTGCAGCCCGCTACCTTAAGAGAGGGCGGCATAGAGGCCCTGTGGACGCCGGTCCTGAATTTCAACATCAGGCAATGTCAGCTCAAATGCACGCTTTGCTCAGAAGTATGCCCCACCGGCGCGATCCGCAAGATCACCGTGGCGGAGAAACTGGGTATGGGCGAGTTCAATGAGCAGGGCCCCATCCGCATGGGAACCGCCTTCATCAACCGCTCCCGTTGCCTGCCGTGGGCGAATCAGATCCCGTGCGTAGTGTGTGAAGAGGTATGTCCCACTGCGCCTAAAGCGATCCAGACCTATGATGAAGAGGAGAAGGACGTATTCGGCAAGCTGGTGGTTCTCAATAAACCCCATATCGTGCCCGATCTCTGTATCGGCTGCGGTATCTGCCAGGCCGAGTGTCCCGTGCAGGATCGTCCGGCCGTATATGTGACCGCCGTGGGTGAGAGCCGCTCCGACAACCGTAGGTTGCTGCTAAAATATCGCTCTGCAAAAGAGTCCGAACCCGGTTGACCACAGCGTTACAGAAACAGTTCCATGATAGAGGCGTAGACAACGGAGAAACCATGACCGACAAGAGAATAGATCGAAGAAGCTTTCTGAAGGGCGCAACCCTGGCTGCTGCCGCCCTTGGAACTCCCGCCGCTGCAGCGGCAGAGGGGTCACCGACCACCGGCGCTGTGCCAACCAGACAATTGGGTCGTACCGGCATACAGGTACCCATCATCCAGCTCGGCACCTCACAGAGGCTTGATGCAGTCTATGACAAGAAAATGCACCTTTGCTATCGCGAAGGCGTCAAGATGATCGACACAGCACTGGTATACGGATGGGGCGCGTCTCACCGAGCCATTGCGAACTTCCTGCAGCAGGTCGACGACCGCAAGAATATGTTTCTCACTTCCAAATCCGAGTCCACCAGTATATCCGGACTGCGCAAGGGGCTGGACGAGTGCCTGGAAGAGCTGCAGATCGATAACCTCGATCTGTACCTGATGCACAACGCCACCAATCCCAAGATGGTGGACCCGCAGTTCATCAAGCTGGGTGATGAACTGCGCAAGTCGGGTAAGACCAATCTATTCGGATTCTCCTGTCACGGCCGAGACATCATCCCGGTGATGAGCAAGGCAGCCAGGGTAGGAGGCATCGACGTCATTCTGTTCCGCTACAACTTCAGGCAATACGGAGATCTGGCCCTCAACCGCGCCATCGATGCCTGCCAGAGAGCCGGCATCGGCTTAATCGCAATGAAAGCCATGGCGTCGGTCCCGCCGGAACTGGAACGTGTTGTCGAATTCAGATCTAACAACTTTACGCTGGCTCAGGCAAAACTCAAGTCCATCTGGGCGGACGAACGGATCAACTGCATCAACTCCGAGATGGACAACGTGCAAAGGGTTCGGGAAAACATCGGTGCCGCCAAGTCCACACAGGAACTGACGGCCGGCGAGAGTCACCAGTTGAACAGGCTGGCCGCACTGACCGCCAATTATTACTGCAACGGTTGCGCCAGCCTGTGCGAGAAAGCAGCGGGTCACACCACTGCCATCGCCGATCCGCTGCGCTACCTCATGTACTACGAGTGCTACGGCAAGCGATCCAGGGCGAAGGAGTTGTATGCAAAGATTCCCGACCACCTGAAGGGATTCGAGCCGACGCAGATCGTCAAGGCGGAAACGGCCTGTCCACAGGGGATTAGCATTGGCGACAGGCTTACCGAGGCAAGAATACTCCTCAGCTAGGACTTGAGGGGTCAGAGTA
>CEPX01197612.1_pt1 | contig 10496 bp, 12 predicted proteins | sample 361361 | NCBI WGS metagenome assembly CEPX01 (sample SAMEA2619974, study PRJEB7988) | marine metagenome | biome: marine biome (ENVO:00000447); feature: mesopelagic zone (ENVO:00000213) & marine oxygen minimum zone (ENVO:01000065); material: "saline water (ENVO:00002010), including plankton...
ACGATGATGACCTAGCGAGGCTCAACTCATGAACGGTAAACAAGCAACCCGCCTCCGGCGACTCGCAGAAGCGCTGAGCAAGGGGCGTCCCCCGGTGCGCTACAACCTTGCGGATGCCAGGATGGGCACTCACCCGAGGAAGAAGCCGCGTCTTTTTGACCGCCCCTTCATGGCCGTGGTTGACCCGGCAAGCACTCGCGGTGTATACCTGCGCATCAAGGGCCAATACTTGAGAGCACTGAGGAACTTAGCATGATCAAGCAACTTCTAGCAGGAATTGTGTCACCGCTGTCCAAGGCATACACCTCCAGAAACGATCGTCGGATGAGTGAGAATCTGGCGAAGACAAAGCTGCAGGAAAACCGGCAACAAGGTGAGCAGAAGAGAGAGCTGACAGACGCGGAATGGGAGGCCCTTGCCAAAGCCGAGGAAGGGAAGACCTGGAAGGATGAATATCTGACCGTGGTTATGACATCCCCTTTCGTAATCATTCTTGTTGGCGCAATCTACGCGGCGTTCACCGGCAACCACGCACTACTGGATTCCGTGAAGACTGCGGTCGTTGCACTGAGTGAGATGGGTGTCGATCTTGGCTTCCTGATGGAAGCTGTGGTGCTCTCCGGTGTCGGACTGAAGATCTGGAGAAGCGTGTAGTTGGGCGGTAGAGCCAAAAAAACTCTTGTGCGGATGATGGGCCAGCCCGCGCCGTGCGACGAGTGCGAGTGGAGTGGTATTTGCCGCAAAGAGCCGATAGCTTGCGCCGACTTCAAAGACTATGTTGAAACCGGCACGTTTGCCCCTGTTGATATTCGAAGTCCGAGCTGCGCAATGTACGACAAGATTCACAAAAACTCTGGTCTTTGATCAGAAGTATTAGCTGTGCTAATATATATAGAGGAATAATATCTTGGCAGCACTATGAATGACGTAATGGTCGCCTACCGGAATCAGGTTAAGGCGGCAGTCCCCTTTGTAGCGATGGTGCTTACCCCGCAGCACGAGCAGATTCTTGCGTATGTGCTTGGCGGGATTTCTTTGCCTGCGGCCATGAAAGCTGCCGGGGTGACGGACCTCACTGTTGAAGATCTGCTTGAGAACAAGAATTTTGCCGCCTACATCAACTACTTTGCCGACCGGCATGTTGAGGAGATCAACTTCACGCGCACTGATGCGCATGTGATGTTGTTGGAGGCGCACCGGAAGTCAGTTAGTACCACTGAGGAGCTGCTGTGCATCAAGGAGATGATCAACCTCCACGGCTTGGCCGCTCCCAAGGTTCAGATCAATAAGAACCACAATATAAACGAAGAAGTTACGCGCGGTGACTTCAGCAAGATTACGGACGCTGAGTTGATGAAGATGTCAGGTGGCAGACTCATCGATTTGGAGCCAGAGGCTGTCGAAGTTGTCTGAATGGACTAGATGCGAGACATGCGAGGAACTTACGCCTCCTGCCAGCATGGGGGACGAGGGAGCATGCATTGCCTGTGGTCTTGTCGCGGAAAATGACGCAAATGCTGCCCGCTATGCGATAGATAGAGATGTAATTGATCCATCGCAAAGAGGGCATCATGACCAGTCGGGGCAGCAGGGTCTACCAAAAAAACCAAAGAAAAAGAAAGCGCGACGAAGCTACAAAGAGAGAATTGAAGACGAGGTCGAAGCCAAGGTCCTCCCTGAAAAGGAGAGGCAGGAACGAGCAGCAGCAGAGCTTGTCAATCGAGAGCAATCACGACGTTTCCTGCTCCCTTTTATCGAGCGATTTAACCCGACTTACAAAGCGGGCTGGTTTCATAAAGATCTATGCCGACGATTAGAGAAGTTCAGTGACGATGTTTACCACGAGCGTTCGCCTCGCCTGATGCTGTTTGTGCCGCCAAGGCACGGCAAGTCGCTCACAACAACACAGAATTTTCCGGCGTGGCACCTGGGGCATCACCCCAACCACGAGTTCATTACGACAGCGTATGCGGGGTCCCTGGCTAACACCTTTTCCAGGCACACGCGAGAGATCATTAGCGATCCGGCTTACGAGCAGGTTTTTAAGCATACAGCGCTGAAGGGTGATTCAAAGTCCGCCGAGCACTGGGAGTTGACGAAAGGCGGCGGGCTACTCGCGGCGGGCGTCGGGGGACCCGTAACGGGCAACGGGGCACACATACTGATCATCGATGACCCTGTGAAGAACGCCGAGGAAGCGGAGTCCGAGACGGTAAGGGAATCTGTTTGGAACTGGTATATCACGACCGCGTACACCCGGCTGGCCCCCGGCGGCGGCGTATTGCTGATTATGACCCGATGGAATTACGACGACCTGGCTGGTCGTCTGCTTGATTTCCAGAAGATGAGTGGCGACAAGTGGGATGTGGTTGAGTATCCCGCTCTCGCGTTGGCGGATGAAGAGTACCGGTACGAGAGTAACGCGCTGCATCCTGAACGGTACAATGAAGACGCTCTTAAGCGCATCAGAGGAGTTGTTGGGGAACGAACATGGTGGTCGCTGTACCAGCAGAAACCATCACCGGACGAGGGCGCCTATTTCAAGCGCGAGTACTTCCGGTATTACACTCAGTTACCACCACTTCATACGCTGAACATTTATTGCGCCTGGGATCTTGCAGTTGGTACTAAACAGAGGAACGACTACACGGTCTGCATCGTCGTTGGTGTAGACCACCTGGACCGGATCTACGTGATTGATGTGTTTCGCGACAAGATCGATTCGGACGGGATCATCAAGAAGATTATCGCGACTCAGCGGAACTACAAGCCTCAGATGCAGGGCATGGAGAACGGCGTCATCGAACTTACTATTAACCCGCTTCTCCAGAAAGCATTACGCGAGCAGAAACCTGACGAAGACAAGGTATCGATCAACTTCCATGCGATGAAGATTGGTAGACAGGACAAGGAAGCGAGGGCGCGACCGATCCAGGGCCGGATGGGGCAAGGCATGGTGTTCTTCCCGAAGAATGCAGGCTGGATTGAACCGTTCGAATCTGAGCTGCTGCAGTTTCCGCAAGGAAAGCATGACGACCAGGTAGATACAATGGCTTGGATCGGGCAAATGTTCCCAGTCATGTCGAAGCACAAACCTCGTGGCAAGGATAAGTTAACGGGCTGGCGCGAAAAGCTAGCCAAGATGGGCAAACTCAAACACAAATCACACAGATCAGCAATGGCAGCGTAATGAGTCAGAAAGAGCTTGAATCTCGAATAGCGGACAAGAACTATCGTGAGTACATCATGTATCGCGACAATGGCGAGCATGGCAAGTACGTCGACCGCGCCAAGAAGTGCAACAACTACTATGTTGGTGAGCAGTGGGATGATGCTGACAAAGCCTTCTTAGATAAGGTTGGTCGTCCGTGCTTAACGCTCAATCTCACAATGAACAAAGTGAATACCGTTGCCGGAGAGCAGATTGCGAAACGTGTCGACATAACGTTCAAGCCGAAAGGGGGCGGGGCAAACGGTGATGTCGCAAAATCTCTGAATGCAGTCATTCGTAACATTCTGGACGAGAACCAGTTCGACTGGCGCGAATCCGGTGTGTTTCTCGACGGCGTCATCGAGGAGCGTGGTTTCTTTGATCTACGACTTGACTTCTCTACGCACATCGCTGGCGAGGCGCGGATCTCCGTGCCAGACAACCGGGATATTCTGATTCACCCCGATGCGAGAGAATACGATCCCGACACTTGGCCTGGTGTGATCAAAACCAGGCTTTACTCGTTAGATGAGATTGAAGAGGAGTTCGGCAAGAGTAAACTGCTTCAGGTCGAGCGGTTGGCGGAAGGCGGCGGCTTGTTCGTCGACGACTCTGTCACGTTCCAGAAGGATACGACTTTCGGTGGCGACGGCAACACCGGGCTTAAGTTCACCGGCGGTGAGGTAGACAAGCGGTCCATCCAACTTGTGCGCGTCATCGATCGTCAGTATTGGCGGCTGCAGAATGCGTGGCATTTTGTCGATGGTGAGAAGGGTGACTCTCGTCTTGTGCCAGCCAAATGGTCCCAAAAACGGATGGAAGAGTTCGCGGCCAAGAATGGCCTGTACCTCATTAAGAAGATGGCGAAACGTGTTCGTTGGACGCAGAGCGTTGATCACGTACTTTTGCATGACGATTGGTCTCCGTTCCGACATCTTACCGTTGTCCCCTACTTTTGTTATTTCCGACGCGGCAAACCCGTTGGTCTCGTAACCAATTTGCTATCGCCGCAGGACAACTTGAACAAACTCTCCTCGCAGACCCTGGCCGTTATAAACTCTGTTGCCAATGGCGGGTGGACCGTCGAGGAAGACTCCCTTGTCAACTTGTCAGTTGAGGAGCTGGAAGAAAAAGGTGGCACTACTGGGCTGGTTATCGAGCATGTTAAAGGTAGCAATCCTCCACAGAAGATCGAGGCCAATAAAGTCCCGAGCGGGCTTGACCGGATGAAGGTCGACGCAGCGCTGCAGATGGACAAGATCAGCGGCATAGACGATGTGTTGGAAGGCAGCGCCTCTGGTGAGTTTTCTGGTATCGCACTGGGCCACCAGGAAGCCCGTGGGCTTCGGAAGCTGGCTATGCCTATTGACAATCTCCGGCAGACGCGGTGGTTGCTCGCACGAAATCTGCTGGATCTGATCAAGGATCACTATAAAGAAGAGCGCATCTTTTATGTAGATGACCTCAGCCAGCCTGAAGGTGAGCAGCAGCAGGAAGTTATCATAAATCAACGTAATAGCGTCGGTCGGGTCATTAACGACATTAGCGTCGGCGAATACAGTATCACTATTGGCACCAAGCCTGCTCGCGACACGTTCGAAGAGCGTCAGTTTGGTGAGATCATCGAGCTGCGGAATATTGGTGTGCAGATCCCTGACCACTGGGTTGTTCGTTATTCCAGCTTGGAAAACAAGGGCGAGCTAGAGAAACTGTTAGCTGAAATGACTGGCATGGGTGAGATGACGCCGGAGCAGCAGAAAGCCATGGAGCTTCAGGCTGAAGTTGCTATGCTCCAGTTGCAGGGCGAGGTCGAGAAGCTTGAGGCAGAAATCGGTGAGATTAAGTCAAAGGCCGAGCTGAATTATGCAAAGGCAGACGAGTTGTCTGGCGAGGATAGCAGGCAGCGCGATGTGTTGGAAGAGAAGTTGGTTAGTAAGAAGCGCGAACTTGATCTGCGCAGAGAATTGGGCCAGTTAAGCGCTGATACGAAGCTGCAAGATTCGCTGATCAAAGGCGAGACCAATATTGAAAAGTCGCGACAGCAGTCGCAAAACCGTAAAGCCGCTTAGGAGGTGGAGCAATGCCGTTAGATAAAAATCTTGAACTTGATGACCGCCAGCCGTTCGATGACGATGATGACGATAATCTCGATACAGCCAATAGAGGGGATAATCTGGATTCTGATTCCGATCTAGATCGGGGCGACCTAGTTGTTGATCCAGATGCCGACGCCGACAAAGGCGCGGATGCCGATGCTGATGTAGATGCTGACAAAGACGCGGATGCTGACAAAGACGCAGACGCTGAAAAAGATGCTGATGTAGATGCTGACGCTGACGCTGATGCTGATGCAGATGCTGACGCTGACGCCGGTGACAAGAACATCATGATCCCGAAGTCTCGGTTCGACCAGGTCCAGGCGAAGGCTCGTCAGCTTGAGAACCAGCTCAAAGAGGCCAACAAAGCTAAGCTAGCCGAGCCGGACGCGGATGCCCTGGATGTCGACGCTACCTACAAGAACATGCAGGACGCAATCCTAGACGGCGATGAAATCAAAGGGAATGATGCGTTCCAGCAACTGATTCATGCGTCTGTAAACCAGGCCAAGAAAGAGCTGACTGGTACGATCGGTGAGAGCGGCGAGCATGTATTGGCGACTGTACAATATGAGGCCGCGTTGGGCGGCGTCCGCTCGCAATATGCAGCCCTCGACGAGAACCACCCCGACTTTAACCAAGATGTCACGGATGATGTTACTGAGTTGCGTGATGCATACATGATCCAGAATTATGCACCGGCTGACGCGTTGAAAAAGGCTGTTGGCGTAGTGATGAAGCCGATTCTGCTGGAACAAGAGCTGGAGAAGGCTCGCGCAAAACCAGCAGATGCCGACAAAGGCGCAGATGCCGACAAGGACAAGATCCAGCACACCGATGTCGACAAGAAAAAAGACGTGATTGCATCTCAGGCGCCAGATCTTGGCGGGCGCGGAAATATCACTAAGGATGGCGACAAGATTGAAGTCGAAACTCTGACCGATGAAGAGTTCGCTGCGCTGCCCAAATCTACTCAGGCGAGATTACGTGGTGATACTGTCTAGTTTGGCTTGATTTACGATATTAGCAATGCTAATATAATAGTATCTTTCGTTTGCAGGTACGACAACCTGCCAGTGTCATTAGCTGGAAGTAATGCATTTCGGTCCCCTCCACGATAGGAGGGCGAGATCGGCCCTCGATAAAAGGCGTGAAAATCGTTTTGTTCCGACGATACGGAGCTGTTGGGTTGCTGCGTCTGCAGCACGATTTTTTACGTACTATTGAGGGTCACACAAATGACTTTAACGAATTTTGGTAGCCTTACCACTGAACAAAAGGCAGTTTGGTCCCGGCAACTCTGGGATCAATCCCGCAACATGTCGTTCATCGAGAAGTTTATCGGTAACGACTTCAACGCGCCTATCCACCGCATCACTGAACTTACTCCGACTGAGCGTGGCGACCGAGCCATAGTCACGTTGGTTGCCGACATCGAAGGCGACGGCGTCGTTGGGGATAAGGTTCTGGAAGGTAACGAAGCACCGATCAATGCCTACGATGAAGTGATCAGGATCGATCAGCTCCGTCAAGGTAACAGGCACGAAGGTCGGATGGCCGCACAGAAGACTGTGGTCAACTTCCGCGAGCAGAGCAAAGATAAGCTGGCCTACTGGCTGGCCGATCGGCGTGATCAGGTTGCAATCCTGACCATGTCCGGCGTTGCCTATACCTTCACCAATAAGGGTGGGACTCGACCAGTCCTGGGTGGCGGCTCGCAAGGGCAGAATCTCTCCGAGCTGATTTTCGCGTCTGACGTTACGGCCCCGACTGCACAGCGCCACACCCGCTGGGATGCTGGCACCTCTGCGCTTATTAGTGCTGCAGCGACCTCCGATATTGTAGCTGCCGACAAGCTGTGCTATGCAGCGGTCGTTGAGGCCAAGGCGTATGCGAAGGATATCGGCCTGCGCGGCGTGAAGCAGAAGGAAGGGATGGAAGAGCAGTACCATCTGATCGTTACGCCGCAGAGCATGAAGCACCTGAAGCTGGACTCTGCCTACCTCGAAAACCAGCGGAGTGCTGGTCAGCGCGGCGAAGGCAACATCCTGTTCAAGGGCAGTTCTTCGGTGCTCGTTGACGGTGTCTGGATTCACGAGTTCCGGCACATTTTCAATACCGAAGACGCGGTCTCCGGTACGGCCAAGTGGGGCTCAGGCTCCGATGTCAACGGCTCGCGATGCCTCTTCATGGGTGCGCAAGCTTTGGCGATTGCCGACATCACCAAGCCCAATTGGGTTGAGAAAGGCTTTGACTACGACAACCAACAAGGTATCGCGATCGATATGATCACGGGCGTGTTGAAGCCGCAGTTCAAGACTCCGTTCAACAAGGACAGTAATGGTCTGCCTACGTTGCAGGACCACGGCCTGTTCGTGCTGGATGTAGCGTACTAGTAGTAGTGTCGCACGGGTAGCGACGATATTGCCCCCGGTTCACGCCGGGGGCTTTCTTTCTTTCCTTCAATAGATCAAACGGTGAAATGATGAATACAGCAAACCCCATGCAGTGGATTCGGGCTAATGAACGCCTTTATGTGGCGAGCACGAGCGGCCACTCGCTCAGTATGGCGCGAGGCGAGGAGAAACAGGTCAGGCAAGAGCTGGCTATTCTGGCATATGCGCGGGGCGCGGTTGCGATTGATGAGCCCGGTGGCGAGCCTAATGAGAGTGAGCCTGGGCCAACATCCGAAGTAGTCACTGCTGCTGTACGAGAAGCATGTTTGGTGCTTCAAGCGGAAGGTGATCCCGAGTTGTTCACCGCAAACGGGCGTCCCAAAGTCCTGGCCGTTGAGGCTCTGGTGAAGGACGTCGAAAATGAATTCATTACTCCCGGCGTCGTCGAAGAAGTCTGGAGCGATATACAGGCGGGCTAAATGGCTACAATCACAGCACAAGAGGTAGTAGATCAGGCACGATATCTTCTGCAGGATCTGACTACGGGTGGCGTCCGGTGGCTGGACGCTGAAATGCTTATTTGGATGAATGCTGCGCAGCGTGAGGTCGCGTTGTACAAGCCGAATTCGAGCGTGACAAATTCTGCCGTTGTTCTAGTTGCAGGCACCAAGCAGTCGATCCCAGCGGCTGGCGTACACCTGATCAAAGTCACCCGCAACATGGGCGCTGGAGGTAGCACTCCTGGGAATGCCGTCCGTATTGTGGACCAAGAGGTGTTGGATGCTCAGGCGCCAACGTGGCATACAGATACTGCGAACGGTGTCGTTAAGCACTACGTGTTTGACAAGCGGGACCCAACGGTTTTCTACGTGTACCCGCCGCAGCCTTCAACCCCGCAGTATATCGAAATTGTTTACGCCTGTGTGCCCACTGCTCTTGATGATCTGGATGACACTTTGGAAGTGCCCGACATTTTTGCAAACGCTTTGATGTGCTACGTGATGTTTCGAGCACTTTCAAAGGATGCTACGTACACCAAGAACGGCGTTGACGCCAACGTATATTATCAGCAGTTTCTTGGTGCGGTCGGTGCGTTGGATCTTAAGCAGGGCGTCATCGATCCAAATCAGACGATTGGCAACCCAATGGCTAACCTGTCGGCTGCACGGGAAGGCGATGGCTAATTACAGTGATCTTACCCCTTCCATACTGCCGAGCGTTCCAGGTTGCCCCGATATAACAGTCGAGAGGTATCTGGCGAGGGTTATCACTGACTTCTTCGAGCGTACGCAAGCGTGGCAGGTCAACATTGTTGGTGGCACCAGCGACTCTTCGTTTGTTGTAATCACTAGTGGCGTCCCTGTTGACACCAGATTATCTGCTTGTTTCGAGTTGCGATATGACGACGTATCGCTCGACAGCGCAACGATCCAGAAGATGTACCGCACCTATCCTGATGAGGTCGCCGGAACGCCCAAGCTGTTCGTGATGCGCGACGATGACGAGTTGATCGTTCTGCCGTACCCTGAAGGCACAGCCACGCTGGGTATGTTCAAAGGCTGGGGCGCCGTTACTCCGAAGCTTGCAAACACCGCTCTCCCTGATATCTATTTTGACAAGTACGAGGAAGCTCTCACCTTTGGCACCTGGGCACGATTGATGGCAATCCCTCAGCAGTCGTGGACGAATGCAAAACTCGCCGCTGCAAATCTGGCCGTGTACGAGAGCCAGTTGGCTGGTCACAAGCGCATGCTTCGACGCAAACGTCATTCTGCAAGCGGTACTGGTCACCAGTTGTATGGGGGTCTCCTTGGATAATGCGCCTGAAGTGGTCGACTCACAGGTCGAACTGTCAATCGTGTTGCAAGAAGAGTTGGCGGCGATCTTCCCGACAATTGTGCCGGGGATCAAGCGGGTGAAGTTGCGCGACGGCGGTGATGTCACGTGGAACGAGTATACAGTGTTCCATGAGCTGAAGCTGGGCACTTCTGAGCTGGTTATAGTAACACTTGATGGCGACTACGCAGGGTTTTTGGTGGTAACTAAGGCCCCAACATATTTGTTTGTGTGGGTCGCATACTCTGACCTAACCGGTGTCGATATCTTCGATATTGCATTAACGCAGTTAGAGGATTTGGCGCGAGACGCAGGTTGCAATGCCATCAAATTTGGAACTACTCGAAGAGGGTGGGAGAAAGTCGGCAAGAAGCACGGCTTCTTTGCTGAGGAAATAAGATACTCGAAACGGATCTATGAGCAAGCCAGATAAACCTAAAGAGCCGGAATCCTCGAAACTAGCGAGGTATCGTGACTTCCAGCTAGCGAAACGTGGTGAGCGGATCATGAGCGCTGCTATGCCCGCTATGGCGGATTTGAGTACGCGCAGGTATCGCGATGTAATGGCTGGCCGAGCGAATGCAGATGTGAACCAAGGCCTTGGTGATCTGGAGTTTCGTTCTGATCCCTCTCGTGGAGACGCAGTGACGCTGACTGGCAACCGCGAGTTGGTACGAAAACGATCGTTATCTGATTCGCTGTCTGACGCATTTACAAGGGCGATTGGTGTTGAGGACACTCTGAAGTCCAATTTGATAGCTTCCGGCACTCAAACCCAGGCAGCTACGAGTCTAGGAATGAATGATTTGGCAAGCGCCGATGAAAGAGTGGGTCTATCGAAATTTGACGCCAAGTTGCTACGAAGAAGCAGCAACTTGGGAGCATTCAGCGACGTTGTTAACGCTGGTGCAGGCGCTTATGCGTACAGGAAGGGGCTAAAAAGTAACAATAAAAAGG
>CEPX01415016.1_pt1 | contig 10495 bp, 5 predicted proteins | sample 361361 | NCBI WGS metagenome assembly CEPX01 (sample SAMEA2619974, study PRJEB7988) | marine metagenome | biome: marine biome (ENVO:00000447); feature: mesopelagic zone (ENVO:00000213) & marine oxygen minimum zone (ENVO:01000065); material: "saline water (ENVO:00002010), including plankton...
AGTTTACCACGATTTTGCTGATAAGCGATTTTTTTCTGGTCAGGACTAATTACCAGGTTGGATTCATCCTCATCAGTGGAAGTAATTCGTGTGAGCTTGTGTTTTAGTGATTTGAAAAGATCTTTTTCGTTAGCATCAGCGGAAGTTGCCGTGTAAATGTCATATTGTCCATTGCGATCTGATGTAAATAGCAAGGTTTCGTTATTTAGCCATTGAATATCACGTTCTCTTGAAGGTGAATCAGTGATTCTGACACTTCTATTGAACTCCTTGTCATTCATTCTCACAAATACTTCGCCTCTAGTAATGTAGGCAGTATACTTACCATTTGGTGAAACAGCAAAGTCTTCCAGGCTATTGTTGATAGACTTGGAAACGGTCTGGTCAAAACGAATATCGCTAGCTACATCAATGGTAATTACCTCAACACTTGATCCTGCCTTAAGAATCTTCACTTGGTCAGCTAATTGATAGACGATGGTGCCATCAGCGCTTAGGTCAAATGAATTAATTCCAAATTCTGTTTCCGAAGTGATTGGTGAAGAATTTCCATCAAGGGATAGCTCATGAATGTTATATCTTCCGCTTTGAGGAGTCACATAATATAAGGTATTGTTGTCCTTCCATTTTGGGCTATAATCATTGCCATCAAAATCTGTCAGTTGTGTGTACTCATCTGCACTGATGTCATATACCCAAACATCTCTATTAGCAGGACCTCTGTAAGCCTCTCTTTCTAATCTACATGTTCCTCTTACAAATGCAATTTTTGACCCATCAGGAGATAAAGTGGCGTCGAATCCAAGTGCGTCAAGTGCAAGCGAAGGAGTGCCTCCAGAAGTGGAGACCTTCTGTATTTCATATTCTCTTTCTACCTGAGCATATAGTCTACGAGTTAGGAATAGTACTTCTCCTTTTGTGGTGAAATCAGTTACATGATCATTGCTGGAGTGAAAAGTCAATCTTTTAGGTATGCCACCTTTAGCACTAATGGTGAATACGTCAAAGTTGCCATATCGGTCGCTATTGAATGCTAATTGTGATCCGTCTTTACTCCAAACGGGACTTACATCGTATGCCTCATGGATGGTCAGTCGATCAGCTCTACCGCCTGAACTGGGAACTGTCCAGATGTCACCCTGATATGAGAATGCAATGGTGCTCCCATCGGGGCTGATACTAGGGGTTAGGATTAGTGGTTGAGCATAAGTAGTCAGCCCAATTACCAGAAAACTGAAAAGTAGATTTATTTTCATGGCTAAGTCAATTTTTGTCAATAAGTAATCTACAAATTAGGGCGTTTTGTTTTCTCATGTCATGGATCAAGTGGCTTGATATACCAGATTTTTGATTAATGGTACTCTTACGGGATAAACAACTACTAGAAGACTGATTTAAAGAGATGGTGATCTAGATGCATCAACTATTTGGCATGAGTTTACCTTAATGTTTATTGGTGGTAATCGAATAATTTCAATCAAGTCAGGTGTGTGTAATGACGGTTTTTTGTTATCTTCATAGAACCCTAAAACTCAATAATGATGAAACTTCAGCTTTATGCCTGTGGACTGTTACTGCTGTTCAATGGTACCAACTTTGCCCAATCAACTCAAACTGAATTATTAGACTCAACATTTTTGTCTGGCAATATCCAAACACCAATTCAATTAATTAATGGACTGGTCCCAGGTATGTTGGTTTCAAAAACAAATAGCACCGATCTCAATGATTATGAAATTCGGATCAGGGGATTCAATACGGTTTCCGGAAGAGCTAATCCTTTAATTGTTTGGAACGGCATGGTTGTTCCAAGTTTTGATTTTATAGACCCAAATGATATCCGGTCAATAAAAGTTTTGCGAGGTGCTGAAACAGCTAAGTATGGAATGCAGGGAGCATCTGGCGTCATTGAGGTCACTAGTAAATCAACCACCCAGAAATTTCAGCTTAATTACCATGGGTTTGGAACAGTAGATACTAAAATATATAAGCAGAAAGTGCTTGATGCTGATGCCTTTCTATTAGCTGGAGGACAAAATTTAGGGGCGAAGACTGATTGGATTGACGAGACAACTCAAGAAGCCTTATCACATTCTCACAATGTTTCATTTGGTCAGGCTTTTGGTCCCGTAGATTACCGAGCGAGTATTAATTACAGGAATGTACAAGGGGTACAGAAGAGCACAGGTTATGAACGAATTAACGGCTCTCTTAATTTGAATTGGGAATTGTCCAGGTTTTTAGAGTTAGATTATTTTGGGTCAGTTAATGATCAATCTACCAATCCCGGTTTTGTTCAGTTAACCCGTTTTGCTCATTTTGCTAACCCCACCATGCCGATTTATTTTGAAACAGGAGATTACTTTCAGTATCTGGCTTTTGATAGTTACAATCCTAGCTCTATCATAGGATTGAGCACCAAAGAATCAGATAATTTGAATATTCTGAACAGGGTCCAGTTATCTGGTAATTTCGGGAAACTACATGCGAATGTTTATGTGGGCCGGTCTACCTCAGATAGAACCCTAAATGAAAGCTATCAGAATGAAGCAGGATATAGAGGTCTGCCTTTTTACAATATCTACCGGGAGACCGATTACTTAAAACATACTCAGATAGGTGGTGCAATATCCATGAAAGCTGAATCTGATAATTGGGTTTTGGAACCGAAATTGAGTTTTGATAATCAGATATATGATGCAGAGTCTAGTACGACTGAACCCTTCGGATCAATAGATGAAGTCTTTCTGCGCACACAAACGGATTTCAATAAAGTTGTATTGCTAGGAGCTACTATTAGTGCAGATCTCCAAGTAGGTAAAAAGTTGTATCTAAGCGTAGGAGATCGGTTGGAGGGAAGTTCTGCGGTGCACGCCTCCAATAGAACGCAACATTTTCCATGGATTGATTCACGGGTCAATGTATCCAGGTTAATCGGGTTTGGGGGTAGTAATTTTATTTCTTTCAGTCATGGAAAATCTGGCCTTACACCTTATACTGAGGGTTTGTCAAGCAGATATGAAGAAGATGGATTTGTTCAAAGGCTAGCTAATTCTTCGTTGCAAAATGAAGTGGTCAAGAACACTGAGATAGGGCTAGACTGGGAGTCATCAGGGAAGAATTTTGGTATTGAGCTCAGTTGGTATTGTAAAACAGCTTCGAAAATGCTCTCAGAACACTACATGGTGAACGAGCTAGACAATTCCTTGTCTGGAAGAATGTACAGTAACTTTGGGAAGTTGAATAATCGTGGTATTGAGCTTTCAATTAATTATGAAGGCAACATTACTGAGCGCGTTCAGTGGAGCTCAGCTCTTGTGGCTACCACCTTTTCATCTGAATGGAAAAGCCTTACCGGAGACAATAAATTAAATTTAGACAGCACTTACCAGGGTTTGGTCTTTTATCTGGCGTCTATCCCCACAACCAACTTCTTCCAGGAGAATGAATCCTTTGGGACCCTTACGGCACTAAAAGCGAACGGGTATGATGCTCAGGGAAACTGGAATATAGTTGACAGCAATGGCGATGGTCTTGCAGGTGATTATGATGATTTGCAAATAGTTGGTCAAGGTGTGCCTCGATTAACATTTGGGTGGATGAACAACTTCAAGATGAATCGTCTGGGATTAAGATTGCTTATCACTGGAGCGTTTGGGCATAGTCTATTCAATGAAACGGCCATTTTTCAACAGCCAAATTTATCCTGGTTTAGTCAGATGAATTTCCTGGAGTCTTATTCAGAAATAGATCCTGTAGCCGATCGGTACCTCGTAGATTACTTTGTGCAAAAAGCCTCCTATGTGAGGTTGTCCAATATTGAGTTTTCTTATCAACTCGGATTGAAACCAAATGGAAAGATCAAGCAGGCAACATTGTACTTGGTAGCTAATGACCTGGTAACCTTAAGCTCATATCCAGGCAATAGTCCAGATTATAGTTTGGCGAGTCATCCCTATGGTATAGACGCAGGACGAATGGGTGATTTAAACATTGACGTTACAGGAATGGATCGGGCGAACAGAATGTTTCCCTATCGATCATTTACTGTGGGAATCAGAGCCTCGCTATTTTGAGTTGGCTAACGCCTGCTCAATATCCTCAATGATATCATCTATATGTTCCAAGCCTACTGATACACGAACTAATCCCGGAGTGATACCAACAGCTAATCTTTCTTCCTCCGAAAGTTTACTGTGGGTAGTCGACGCTGGATGAGTAGCTATGGTTCTGGTGTCGCCGAGGTTGGCAGATAGTGAAATCATCTTCAAAGCATCCAGGAATTTTCGTCCCTGTTCTATTCCACCTTTCAACTCGAAAGTAACAATACCCCCGCCTAGGCGCATTTGTTTTTTGGCGAGCTCATATTGTGGGAAACTAGGTAGAAATGGGTATCGAACCTGACTTAATACCTCATTTCCTTCCAGATGAGTTGCTATTTTGAGCGCATTGTCACAATGCTTATCCATTCTCACCGCTAGTGTCTCCAAACTTTTGGATAAAATCCAACCGTGAAACGGCGACATTGACGGACCAGTGTGACGGGCCATGAATTTGATTTCAGGAAATAGCTCTTTCGAAGTGACTATGGCTCCACCAATTACTCTTCCCTGGCCATCAATAAATTTAGTGGCAGAGTGAGTGACAATGTCTGCACCCCATTTGATTGGGTTTTGGATATAAGGAGTTGCAAAGCAGTTGTCCACGTTGACGATGATTCCTTTTGATTTGGCTAGTTTACAGATTTTCTCCAGGTCAATAAGGTCCAGAGCAGGGTTGCTGGGAGTTTCCAAAAAGATCATTTTGGTTTTCGGTGTGATTGCTTTTTCCCAACCTTCATCATCTTTGATGTCTACGTAAGTGGAGGTGATTCCCCATTTTGGCAATAGTTTGGTAAGAATCTGATGTGTAGATCCAAAAAGTGAACGGGAAGCAACTACGTGATCTCCACTACTTAGAAATGCAGCCATACTCGTAAACATGGCGGCCATTCCAGATGCCATGGCCATTCCTGTTTCTCCACCCTCTAACAAACATAGCTTTTCTATGAACTCATCATTATTGGGATTGGAATAGCGAGAGTAGATATTTCCTTCCTTTTCTTCTGCGAAAAGTGAGCGTGCATCTTCTGCGTCATCAAATTTAAAGCTTGAGGTAGCATAGATCGGAACAGAATGCTCCTTATGTCCGGATCGTTCTATTTGATGTCTTATTGCTGCTGTTTCGAACTTTTTATCACTCATCGCATTTATCTTTAAGGCCACAAAGTGAATCGAGTATGATTCACGAGGGGTCAAAGCTAAATCAGCAAAGTGATGATAAAAACAACAAATTGCATTTAGTAGACTAGTTTTAAAGTTTAATTCGAATTAAAGCCAACAACTATAAGTTAACACATGAAAGAAATTAATGTAAAAGAGTTGAAAGAATGGATGGATAGCGGTGAAGATTTTCAACTGATTGATGTACGTGAGCCTAATGAATTTGAAGTAGCAGAAATCGGTGGTGAATTGATTCCATTGGCAACTATTCCTGACAATGCTGACAAAATAGCGAAAGATAAAAAAGTGGTGGTACACTGCCGCAGTGGCAAGAGAAGTGCTAACGCTATTCAGTTTTTGGAGCAGCAGCATGGATTTGACAATCTATATAATCTGGAAGGTGGAATCCTAGCCTGGGCTGATGAGATTGACCCGAACATTCAGAAATACTGATTTCAGAATATTCCAAATAAAGGCCACTTTCGAGTGGCTTTTTATTTAACAGCCTTCCTAGGGGTTCAATTTCAGCAAATGATCTGTTGTGAACAGATTCTCAAAGTATTCCTGTTTCCAGTTTCTGTTGGTTTTGGAAATCAAACTTGCTTCTGCTGCTCCTAGTGCATAGAAATAAACCCGCTTTAGTTCTTTTGGTGAGCTTTGTTTCAAGTGAATGATTATTTGTTCTTGCTGCTCATTAACTAAATTTTCAATTTCTATTTTGGTGAATTGATCCTGTTTGATCTCATCAAAATGATCCAACCAATCATTGGTTATTTCTATCTCTATGAATCGCGCATATCCTTCTTGCCATAATTGCATATTGAGATACTTATAGTGTTCATCTCCAATGATCTCGTGAAGAGCAGCCTTCTCTTTTTTATGGTTTTGCAGGACAATTGATGGGTCCATCGAACCTGAACTGGTCAAATTGATGGCCATTTTTTTCATTTGAAGGTTCACTTTCTCATCTTCATATGGGAAAGGATGGTTGAGCATCCACATGCCAGTTTGATCTCCCTTGTCCAGATTCAATGCTTTTTGTGCGGAGTAATAGTTTGGGTGATTCATCTGCAACTGATGAAAGTGTTCATGAAGTAAGGTAACTGTCCACGCTTCAGGAGTTTTATTGGTGTTTTCAGGTGTGCCTACTACAATAGTTGGTTTGGAATTGAGGAGAGGAAATGTTGCTAAGAAATGTTTGTTGAAAGTGGAGGCTCGAGAGGCATTGTTTGTATTGTTTACTTCAAAAGTAGAATCCTTAACCTCTGAGTTAAATACGAATTCACGCTCATCACCGACCAGCAGCAAAGGCATGTCCATCTGACTCCATTCAGACCAGTAATTATTAGCAAATTCCGTCTTTAATTGATCAGCCAAATCTATCAATTTCACCACCCGTGCTGGCGCCTGATTGGCAATGTAGATAGATCCACAAAGCGTTATAAAGGTGAATAGTATACTTTTCATTGGTCGGTTGGTAAGACACTACAAGATTATAAAGGCTAGATGTTAAGTGCTGTTAATCTCTGTTAAAGTGAGTTAAGAGTATTTTTCATTAATTTCATGACAGCTGTTGTATAGACTAACCCCGTCTTCAATTAGTGTTTATTAATATTACCATATACTAAGGGTGTGTCAAGGTCAATGAATAAATGGAAAGGAAGATTTAGCATTTTGTTTCTATGCTGTTGCATCGCTTGTCTGGCAAATACTCAGGAGAAGTCTCGGGTTCAAGCATTGATAGATGAAGGTCTGTATGATGAGGCAAGATTTCATTGTGACTCTATATTGTCAGACCCAGACCATAAGAGCAATTACGCTTATTATCACTCAAAGCTTGGAGATGTTTATTATTTCCTTGGCGATTTACAGAAATCATTGAAGAGTTACCTCAATGCCCTTGATGATTCGGGAATGAATGTTCTCGAAAGACGCTATTTAAAAGAGGAAACCACTAGTTATGTAGGCTTTTGTTATCGAGAACTTGGTTTAAGTCAAAAAGCAGAGGAGTACTTCCAAAAAGCGTTAAAGTTATCAATTGAAATTCGTGACTCTGTTGAAATAGCTACGGCCTATTATAATATGTCCACGGTGCTTTTGGAGCAAGGCAAGCTTGATGAATCGATGGATATGCTTCAAAAGGCTTACGAGATTGATGTCATCAGGAAAGATACTTCTGCCATAGGATTTGATCTTACAGTCATGGGTAACGCTATGGTTAAGACAAGACAATTTGATAAAGCCGCAAATTTCTATAAGCAATCAATAGATCTGCTAGAAATAAGTACAGGTAATTACAATTCACTTGCTAAACGTTGTGGTTTGTTAGCAGAGGCATTCATAGAACTGGAGAACTGGGATAGCGCAAAATATTATACCAACCAGGCGGTGGATTTATATGCTAAGCAAAGCGATAGTATTCTTGTAGGCATGCAATGGGTTCGGTTGGCAAGAATAGAAAATGAAACCGACAACTATGATCAGGCACTTTATTGGGGAGTAAAGGCAAAGTTGTTATTCGAAAAATACCCAACAAGCAGTGCGGTTATTTCAGCCAATTCATCACTAGCCCATACCCACAAACGCCTGGGAGATAATATGCAGGCTATCAATTTGTTGAAAGAAAATGTTGATCTAACCAAGCGGCTAGGATTGCTCTATGAACATAGAGATAGTTATCTACAGCTAGCTCAGGCCTATGAAAAGACCGGTAAATATGGGCAGGCCTTTCAAAGTGCTCAGAAGGCAAATGTTTTGACCGATTCGATTACTAGATTGGAAACGAATAAGGCCACAGAACGAATGCGTGTGAGATACGATGCTGAGCGAATCGAAAGTGAGAATCGATTACTTGAACTAGAGAATGAAGTGACTAAGGCAAACCTTGCAGAGCGTGATGCTGAGTTCAAGGTCTTCGTGCTGATTGGGATTATCATTTTGATTCTGGCGATTTCTTCTTTTGTGTTGGTTGTCCTTAGATCCAGGATGAAGATGAAGCTATTACTTTCGGAGACCGGCGAACTCCGCTCACGAATAAAAGGAATTTTAGAGTTTAAGCCGGAAGAAGTGGGTATTGTGAAGGAGCAGATTAATGATTCATTGCAGCACGCATTAACCGATCGGGAGTTTGAAATTCTCAATCTTGCTTTAAGCAATTTGAACAACAGTGAGATTGCTGATAAAGTGCATCTTTCCGTGAATACTGTAAAATTCCATCTTAAGAATATCTATCAAAAATTAGGAGTGTCGAATAGGAAAGAGGCTCTCAAATATGCCGTTCAGGTCACTGCTAATTAATTCTGGTTTCTGGGAAAAGCTGGTTTGTGGATGGTATCAACTCAGGATTCACCACTAACTGACCGATGTTTTGAAAGATCATTTGAGTGGTATTTCTGAAAAACTGTCCGAGTCGAAAGTAAAGATACAATAAGAAAAAAATCTCTCTGAAGGCTAAAATCAGTGATATTTGAAAAACTACCCCATTGGGTAGGTGCAGAACTACCCGGGTCGGGGAGTGTGGAGGATTAGGTTTTGACCCACTTTAGCATTGCTGTTTTAAATCACAATGCTATGAAATCTATTCGCTCTAAAAATTATGATCTACTGAAATTACTATTCCGTAGGCAACGTCTGAAATTGAATATCGGGCAGGTCAGTTCCTGGCTTCTAAAAATCCATTTAGGTTGTTTTTTAATTATCGGGATTTTTACCGTCACTCAGGCAAAGGAATTTGGCAACCTTAAAAAAGATAAGTTAGTCCCAAAATCCTATTCTCATGCAGGCCCTGATACTGAAAAGCCAGAGCCTTCAAGCTTCAGCCCTGCAAATGGTGCAATCAATGTTTCTGTTAATACTACGCTGGTAGTTACTTTCAATGAACCCATTCAAAGTACTGGTTTGAATCAATTCGTTCAAATCAGAAGAGTCTCTGATGATGAGACTGTCCGTTCCTTTGCTATGAATGATCCTGAGATCGCAGTAATTGATGGGGTTACTTTAACATTGACGCCTAATTTTCCATTGCTTGAGGGTATCGAATACTATGTGGTTTTTCCTGGAAATGCTGTTGAAGACATTGCTGGGAATGATTATGATGGCTTTGTTTCATCAAGTGAATGGAGATTTACTACTGGAGATTTCACTCCTCCTACTCTCATTAGTACGAGTCCGGCTAACGGAGCCACTGGTGTAGCTAATGATACACCGATCATATTGACTTTTAGTGAGCCAGTGCAGCCAACTTCCATTAATAATAACTTCATTCGTATCAGAAGATCTTCGAATCATTTCGCTTTCCATCAAATAGAACCAGAAGATGCTCAGGTTACTATAGATGGGAATGTAGTTACCATAGTACCTACAGGTGGCATCATCGCTTCACTAGAAGACGAGGTAGGGGTATATATTGGATGGTCATCTACTGCTTTTGAGGATTTAGCCGGTAATTACTTTAGCGGTCTGTTTTCAGCAACAGATTATCAATTTACAGTTGATAACGGGGGACCCTCTGTTACTTCCTTTGTATCGCCTGCTGACCTTGAGACTAATGTAGCACCAGATGCCAACATTACGATCGAGTATTCAGAGCTGCTCATTAAGGGCACTGGCAATGTCACCATCAAGCGCAACAACACAATCGTTCTGGAGACTATTGATATCAATTCCTCACAGATTACTATCTCTGGAAATCAATTGACCATAGATCCCACTGATCCAATTTATCATGGTAGCCCAGTGTCCGTTGCCATTGATGCTGGAGCATTGGTGGATGCGCTAGGAAATGCTTCATCTGCTTTGCTGTTCAATGATTTGAATTTCACGATAAGGCCTGCTTATGAACAAACAAGTCTTTCTCCTGCGGATGTGTCTACAGATGTTGCTATTGATGAGCCAATTGTGATGACATTCAATGGAGACATCTTCAAAACTAACAGTGACTACTCTGGAGATCGAATCGAACTGTATAACATCACTGATAATATGACCAGAATGATTGCAGCTAATTCTGAAGAAATAGCAGTGTCTGGCAATGTTGTTACCATTACGCCTGATGATCCTCTGGATTATGGTAAACAGTATCGTATAAGCGTCCTTGATGTCTTGAATGGTCTTTTCGTAGATGAGTTTGGATTCAAGGTAGGGTATATAGGTAACGGATATATTCCTGCAGGTATTGATACTAATGGAGATAATTACTGGACTATCACCACAGAAGCAGACCCTACCCCAGCAGC
>CEPX01130449.1_pt1 | contig 10494 bp, 15 predicted proteins | sample 361361 | NCBI WGS metagenome assembly CEPX01 (sample SAMEA2619974, study PRJEB7988) | marine metagenome | biome: marine biome (ENVO:00000447); feature: mesopelagic zone (ENVO:00000213) & marine oxygen minimum zone (ENVO:01000065); material: "saline water (ENVO:00002010), including plankton...
TAAGTATCCATTCTCATCTGTATAAATGATAGGTTTCTTCTTAACAGCTTTCATTCTTTATACCAATCCATTTAGTTATTGATATTGATTAACTTGTCTTGTCCTTGCTTTATCTTACCTTTAAGCATAAGACTAACAGCTTCTATTATCTCTTGTTCTTTATTATCTAACTGGTGTTGGCTATAACCGCAGTTTGCACACTTCATTTTGACACTCCTTATTTTTTCTTAAGAACTATATCTCCATTTGAATCTATTGAAGCTTCAATAGTATCTTGTTTCTTCCAACCTTTAGCTCTAACTAATTGAGAGGGTATGGTTAAAAGATACTGTCCTTGTTTCATTTGTTGTAATCTCATATTAATAGAAAGTTTAATATAATATATAATCATTATTGTAATATAGACAATAGGAAGGTATATAAACACTACAAATGAATGTTACTTAGTTAAAAAATAATTTTTATTTTTTTCTTTTAAAAAATTTGGTGATAGGATAATAAAATGATAAAAACTGAAGTATTATGTGGTGGAGTAAATCCTTTTTCAGAGGATATAACACATTATATAATTGATAACATCCTTTATTTCTTTTAGGAGCATATATCAATACTTCTCAAGAAGGTCTTGAACCTAGTTTAGGAAAAGATGTTTTAATTGTTCTAGTTAAAGAAGGAAAAGAATCATTTAATTTTGTTAAAAATGTGGAAACTTTAGTTGAAAGATAATTAAACCATCTTAATTTGTTTATATTAGTTAATTTTATAAATAGTATTTTCTAAGAAATTAAATGCCAAAAGCAAGAATATCATTATCAAGTACAAATACTAACAAATTAAATGAGATATGTGAATCTATAACAGATATAACTCAAAAAACTAAAGTGAAAATGAGAGGTCCAATTCCATTTCCAACTAAAAAATTAAAAATTACAACAAGAAAAAGTCCTTGTGGGGACGGAAAAGCTAGTTTTGATAATTTTGAGATGAGAATTCACAAAAGATTAATAGATTTAGATGTTGATGAAAGAGCTCTAAGATTAGTTATGAGGGTTCCAATTCCAGAAGATGTTGAGATCAGCATTAATATGTTAGATTAATTCTATAAAAACTTTTATAAGTAAAATTAAGGATTTATTCTTATGCCGAGATCGCATAATCTGGTATTGCACAGGACTGGAACTCCTGGCCCTTTTGGGCATCTGGGTTCAAATCCCAGTCTCGGCGTACCATTAAATTTGAATAAAGATTCTATCTTTTTCAAATATTCTTTGAAGAATACCTTCATGAATTATTAATGAATTTCTTTTTTTCCTACTTATATGTTTTCTCAGATTTTTTTGTTGTTTATGTCTTGCAGGACTATTTGGATCTAGATAGTTATAATGGAATTGAGGGAAGTGCATTAATTGAACTTCTCTAATACAAGGTTTATACTTTTTAGTTCTTCCTTCAACAACAACATTTTTACTTCTAAACAAATTAATTTTAGGTTTTTTATAGTAATCTTTTGTATACTTATATTTTATTCTAGAATCACCGATTGTTGGATTCTCTTTAAAGAAATCTTCTGCTCTTTCTAATTCTTCTTCTGTCTCAAACACAATTCTATGGGCCACCCAATCACTTAATCTTTCTTTTTCATCTATTCTTCCCTCTGGAAATGTTAGTTTATGAACTAATTTTTGTGTTTCAGATTGTTTAAGTCTATAACTTACAAATCCTACAGCTTTTTTTTCATAAGATCTAGCTGAGGGAATTAGTTTTTCTGTTCTTACAAACATTCCATCTATAAATAAGTAAGGTGGAAGTTCGTTTATTACAGGAATAAGATTTCTCATATCTATTTCTCCTCTTTTTTTCTTAAATCTTCTTGAAATCTCCTTTTCGTTAAAATAAAAGAATTTAGAAGAGTCTATAGCAAACGAACCTACACCATCTTGTCTTAAAGATCTTCTATTTTCTTCAAGAAATTTTAGGGTAGATTCATGAGTAACTTTTGTATCAATTGTAGGATACATCCCTTGACCTTTAAAGAGTGGATGAGGATTCGTTCCTAAATCAATAGGGATGATACAAGGAAGGTTTTTACCAGAATGCTTTAATCCTTCTTTATCACCACTGAAAACCCCACTAATGAGCATTATAACTCTCCTCTCAATAAATCCCCCAAATATTTTATTATTTAAATCATATGCGAAGCCATAAGTTGATTCATCAATCTCTCTTCTTTTTAAATGTACTTCAATTTTAGCTTTTTCTATTATATCTTCTAAAATTTTCACTCTTTTTCCTGTCAACATTTCTTGTCTCATTTGTTCAACAATTTGAAAAGTTGCACTATTTTTATTAAAATAATTACTCATTAAATTTAGTTCTTTCTTTTTTGCCATTTTAAATAATTAATTTTTAGGTTGTTTTGGATGAAAATACATTCTTTTTAATGCAGGATAACGATGAAGGAAGTCTAACCCAAATCCTATTATATTTTGTTGTTTACCATTAATATTATACTCTTCTCCTAAGAGATTGATATTATGTCCAATGAAAAAAAAGTCTGAATACATAAATCTTTTAAGTTCTAAGTTATCACCTTCAAAATTTTCATAAGGATTTCCATTTCCCTCAATAAGAGCTTCTAATTGTCTTATTAGAAATCCATCAAAAGTATTTCCATATTCATAATAATCTTCAGGTAGTTCTATAGGCATCCCTACTTTTCTATTTAATTCTTTAGCTTTTTTAAATTCCTCAAATACAAAATTTATATTTTCTCTTGTATTAGGATTTGTAAGTATCTTCATTTCTGTGTAATGAGAATAACAAAGTTGAATAAAATCCATCCAATCTTCTCCAACTATTGGTCTTAATGAATAAGTATTATGATCAATCTCTTCTGAACTTCTAGTTCTTAGTTCAGCACCTTGATTCATTGTTCTTTCAAAAAATCTTTTATTTTCAATTCTTTGTTGTGCTAAACCAATTTCATGAATGTAGATGAAATCTTTGAAGATTTCAGCTAACCCAAATTCCATAGAAAGAAGCCTCATAGTTTCTGTATTATGTATTCTATCTGGAATCTTTATATTTCTAATTATCCTAGATACTTTTTCAATTTCATCTTTATCTAATTCAATTAAATGTATATCTTTTTTATAATATTCCACTAATTGATGATTATTGGTTACATTATGAAAATCATCTAATGATTCTACTATTTTATTTGGATCAATATTCAAAAAACTATTTTTACTTACTGGAGAGTATGGTCTGTAAAATATCCCATCCCTCATATAATCAATATCATTTGTTTTACCCCTATCAGTTATTCCGTCAAGAACATGCATTAACATATGAGTAACACGGTAAAGTTTTTGTTTATCTTCATTAGAAAACTCATTATCTAATCTAATAAAATTATAAAACTCTAAACCAATTGAATAAAAAATCGCTGCTTCTTCTATCTCTGTAAGTTTTCTACTTTTTCTTTCACATTCTTCTTTCGTTTTATGTTCTGTCCCATCATGTAATAATGCTCCAGCAACAGTTGTAAAACTTACTTCATATTTAGCAGTATCTTCTCCTACTTCTTCTGGGTGTTCTATAAATGGATTTCTTGATTTTCTTAGTTGTCCTTCATGGCTAAATCTTGCCATAGCATATCCAAATTTAAGAAATTTCTTTATTTTCTTTTTCCCTAAACCAATTTTTCTAAGATCAACTTTGTCTAAATTATCAATAATAGAGAATTCAATTTTTCTTTCTAATCCTCCCCCAAAAACAGTTGTTTCACGCTCTCTTGTAAAAAAATCTTCTAACTCTTGATGATATACTGAATCATTAAATGATCCATATAATCTTTCAGAGAACCAATTTATTCTTTTTTCAGTAGTTCCATCTAAATTTAATCTACCTTCTAATCCCTCTTGTCCTTCAAGAATTTCCATTTTTAGATCTAATAAAATCTTATCTACAAAAACTTAAAAAACTATCTTTTAAGGAGAATTAATACTAATCTTACTACTTAATAAAATAAATTAAAAAATAAAAAAAGAATTAACCTATAAAGAAGCAATCTTCTACTTGTTTTCCTGTAGCCCTATCAAATACTCTAGCACAGAATCTTCCACTCCAACTAACTGGAATATTATAATTCTTAGATGTTATTCTATTAGGTCTACATGATGTTCCACCACATCCTTCATCTAAAAATGTAGTAGCTCTTCTTTTATATGTTACACCATTTTTATCATAAAATCCAGCAACATTACTAGTTCCTTCACTTCCTGTATCTACTGTTACATAAACATGATTACCCACACTAATTCTTGGATCATCTTCACAAGCTATGTCAACATCAGAAGAAACACAAATTGTTGCCATTCTTTCTTCTATCCCACTTCTAGCAACTGCTCCAGTAACTCCATTAAATGCAAATGCTACTCCACCTACAACTAGAACTATTAAAACTGCTAAAATTAAAGTTTTATTGTCCTCCATATTTTTGCCTCCATTTAAAGATTATAATTATAAAATAACTACTTATTTATATATAAATCTTTTCATTAGATATTCTTCATTTTAGAGTTATAATTAACCTAATCTTTCTTCAATATCTTTAGAATTATTAGGATTGCCAGATTTTTTAGCTTCTTTCTCTAAATTTATACCCAAATCTTTTAATGATTTAATATGCATCTGCATTAATTGTTCTACTACATTAACCATTCTAGCTAATTCTTCTCTTTCTTTAGCTAGTGTTGCTAAAGAACCTTTATGAAACCCAATTTGTTCTTCGTTTGCCATCAATTTTTTTAATTTAAATTGTTTATAAGAGTTTCCAACACCTTTTTTAATGCAGAATATATATAATGGGTAATGGAGAGCAGGAGAAGATTAGTATTGATATTATCTTTATTAATAATTACTTTTTTGTTGATAGGAACGTTATCTTATCACACATTAGAAGGATGGAATTATTTAGAGTCTTTTTATTTCTCCACTATAACACTAACAACTATAGGCTATGGAGACTTACATCCAACTAATGACACTAGTAAAATATTTACTGTAATGTTTGTATTAAGTGGGGTTGGAATATTTTTATTTGCTTTAACTGTTATAAGCTCTAATATAGAAAATCATGAATTAATAAACAGAAAAATAGTTGAATTAGTAAATAAAGTAAATATTAATCATAAAAATAAAAAAATAAAGAAAAGAAAATAATTTTATTTTTAAAGATATTCTCTCTTTCTGCTTTTTCGTATTCTTCTATAGTCCCAATATCATACCAACTACCTTTTATCTTAAACCCATATATCTCTTTAATTTTTGATAAATGATGTATAAAATGTCCTATATTCTCTAAATCTCCAGTTTCATAAAATCTATCTAATTCTTCTAAATCCTTTTTTGTTATTAAGTATATTGCAGTACTAACTAATGTAGATTTAGGATTATTTGGTTTTTCTTGAAAATCTTTAATAATAGAACCTTCAATTATAGTTACACCATAATGTTTAGCTAATTCTTTATCTTTAACATCATATAACCCAATACAAGTCCCATTATTCTTAAAAAATTCAATTATATCTTTAACATCAAAATTAAATAGATTATCTCCAGCTAAAATCATTGTATCTTCATTTATGTTAGATTTATCTAAAACGAATTTTAAATCACCTACCCCTCCTAATCTTTCTTCATTACTATTTACATTATCATTTACTAAATTTATTTTTACACTAGATTTGTAGTTATTTAACCATTCATTAAAATTATTGAAGAATTTATTATTACTTACAATATAGATCTCATCAATATATTTATCTATTTTTTCAATAATATGTTCTATTATTGGTTTTCCAGAAATAGGCAATAATTGTTTTGGTTTATTTTTAATTAAAGGATAAAGTCTTGTTGCGAATCCAGCTGCTAAAATGATACATTTCATGACAAAATTTATATAGCTACATTTTTATATATTTCTAATGAGATATTGGATATTATTATTCATTGTTTTTATTACAGCTTGTAGCAATATACAAGAAGTTCAACAAACTAAAGAAGAGGTGGATAACATAGATAAATTAACTACAAGAGATGGAGTAAAGATTTCTTATAATTATTTTGATTCTGATACTAATAAAGGAGTAATATTATTACATATATTATCAAAAAATAAAGAAACATGGAATGATTTTGCAACAAAATTAAATCAACAAGGCTATAAAATAATTGCTATTGATTTAAGGGGGCATGGTGAGAGTGATTTAGATTTTAAAGACTTTAATTCTAATGATTATATTAATATGGCTTTAGATGTTGAGGAAGCAAATAATTTTTTAAGAGAAAAAGGAGCAAATAAAATTTCAATTATTGGGGCTTCTATAGGGGCCAATCTTGCCTTAAATTATGCTACCCAAAATGATGATATCCAAACTATAATTTTATTATCTCCAGGGGAAGATTATAGAGGTGTAACAACATTAGATAAAATATCAAGATTTACTAAAACAATATTAATCATTTCTTCTAAAGAAGATAAATATGCTTTTGAATCTTCTAAAAAATTAAATGATCTATCTCATAATTCTGAATTTATTAAATTAGGAGGAGATAAACATGGAACAGAAATGTTAGATGAAGAATTAGAAAATAAAATATTAGACTGGTTGAACACTATGTTTGATTCCTAATAATTTTATAAGTCTTATCTTTTCTATTTCATAAACTTTATCTTTAGGGAGATCTCCATTTTCAGAATATGATGGAAGTAAATTTTTTTCTTTAAACATTTCTGTTATTATACTAGAAAAAACAAGATCTCCAGTTAATCCAAATTCAATAAAATGATATAATAAATTACTTCTTAGTAAACTATCTGGATAGCTTTCATCTGGAGATCTTAAAGTGATTTCTAATCTTGAATAAGAGTTTGGAGTTTCTATGCCTTGTTTTTCATAATCACAAAAATAAATCTCTAAAAATGTTCCATCAGGAAGTATTTTTTGTATATTATAATGATTTGGACCATAAGGTGATTGTTCTCCAGATTCTGTAAACTGATTAGAACCAAATTCAACTGAATATATAGCAAAATGTTGAGAAGTTTCAGATATAGAAGGTGTAATTGTTTCTGTAGTCATCCTATATGATATAATTTAGGTTAATCTTTATAAATATTTTAGTGTTGTTTTATAACTATGGAATTTTATGATAAGATTTATGAAAAATTAAAGAAAGTTCCAAAAGGAAGAGTTACAACATATAAATTATTAGCTGAATCTGTAGGAAGTAAAGCTTATAGGGCTGTAGGAAGAGCTATGAATAAAAATCCATATGCTCCTATTGTTCCTTGTCATCGAGTTATTAATTCTCAAGGACATTTACATGGATTTGCTAGAGGATTAAAAAAGAAGAAAGAATTATTAGAAAAAGAAGGTGTTAAAGTAAAAGATGATAAAGTTGTTAATTTTAAAGAGAGATTATATAAGTTTTAGAGCGAGGAGCGGAGGAGTTAAGGTACAGGAAAAATTGGGCTAAATAAAAGTATTTAGATAGTACTATTTCCATAAATATAATATGAATGATCTCAAAAAAAAGACAATTATTTATTTTGTTATTGTAATAGTTGCGTTTTTGGTTGAAATTATAGTTCCAATATTCTTTATCCAAATTATAGCTGAATTAACTTATTTAGTGTTAGGTATTATGGTTATTGTTAATAGTATAAAGTTAATAAAAAACAAAGAATATGGTATTGGAATAATCTTTTTGGTTATTTGTTCAATAATCCTCTTATTTTTGTTATTTTATTTTATCGGAGGATTTATTGTTGGTTTTCAAGAAGAAATTGAAGCCACAGGAAATGCAATTAAGTCTGTATTCTAGAGTCCAATTTTTTCAGGCATTAATTTAAATAATTCAGTTAAATTCAATTCAAATACAGAAACAGGCATTTCTAATCCAAAATTACTTAATACTAAAGGATTAATCTCACCGATATAAGCTACTTTTTTTCCATTAACAGAAACTCTTCCAACTCTTCCTGGAATAAAACTATTATGTTCTATATTATCAATTTTATATTTTAATCCTAGGTTATCAAATAAAGAATCTAAAATCTGTTTTATTTCTGTAAAATTAGCTTTAGAATGACATAAAGTAATAGCTAATCTATCATTTTCCTCTATTTTTTCTTTATTTTTATTAAAAACAGTTCCAATCTCAAATAAATTTTGAGGATATTCATTATGTTTATTTGTTCTTAAAACTTGAAGTAAACTTGGAGTAACCCATGTTCTAAGTATATTATAATCTGAACTAGATGCTTTCTCCAATTCAATATAATCTGTTTTAACTAACATATTTTCACATAAATCTTTTTCATTTATTAGATGATATGTACTTGTTTCAGATAAATTAAATCCAACAAGTAAATTAGCAATTTTATTCTTAAATACTTCAAAATTATTCTCTTCTCCTATTGTTGCAACATTTGGAATCTCTTCTTTAAAATTCTCATAACCATATGTAATAGCAATATCTTCAATTATATCAACTTGGTGCATTATATCAGATCTGTAAGCAGGAATTAAAACTATATTTTTAGAATAATCATAACCCATTCTCTCTAGATATTTTTTAACATCTTTTTCTTTTAGATTCAACCCTAATAACTTATTCATATATTTTAAATCTAATTTCATTTTTTCTGGTTCTAAATTTGGACTTATTATTTTTTTATTTCCATAAATTATTTCCATAGAATAAATTTCTCCACCCATGTCAGCTAAAGATGTTACAATCATATTCAAGCATTTTTTTAAGATATTAAAATCAAAACCTGAACACTCAATAAAAACATCTTTTGTTTTATTTGATATATTTCCTACATTATCTGAATTGATAATTGGAGGCATACTTAAAACTTCATTATTAGCATCAATAAAATATGGGAATTTATTCATCCCTTCTAATAAATGTGCATATTCTCTGCCACTAGAAGTTTGATTTAATACTTGTAATCCATTCAACTCTTTTTTCTCCCCTAAAGGAATAAATTTAATTTTTTTAGGATCTGAAGCAATAAATACTATTGGAGTTTTTATTTTTTCAAAAGGATAAACCCCAATTGCTGCTTTTTTTCTATTTCTTCCATAAGTTATATGTAATTTTTCTTGTATATCTATTATTTCTTTTATTTTTTCATCACTGAATTTTAAATTTTTAATAATTGCACAAACAGTGTAAGGTCTGTATTTATCTACAGACTTGTCTACTATAACTTTATGATCTGATTTCTTAACATTATATTTTCTTAATCCTTTTTTTACACTAATAAAACTTGAAAAAGCTCTTGCAAAACCTTGCAAAGATAACATATCTGGTCGGTCTGGAAAAATTTCAACAATAATTTCATTATTATCTACTTTTTCTAAATCTGTTCCTAAATAACTAATTCTATCCTTTAATTTATCTAAAGATAATTTCTTTCCTACATATTTTTCAAATTCTTTTTTGTTTATACTTATAGTTGGCATTTTATTTTAACCAAAGTTTCATATTTTTCATTTGTTTTAGATCATTTTTATATAAATCTCTAATGTCTTTAATTCCATGCATCCCCATAGCCATTCTATCTAATCCATTACCCCAAGCTAATACTGGAATGTCTTTTCCTAATAAAGGTTTGACAACTTCTGGACGAAATATTCCAGCAGCAATAACCTCAATCCATTTTTTTCTTATTGAATCATAAACATCACCTTCTACACTTGGTTCTGTATATGGAAAATAAGCTGGCCTGAATCTTACTCTTCCATACCCCATTTTATTAGCAAATGCTCTTAAATATCCTAATAAATGTTTAAAATTTGCATTTTTGTCTATCACAATACCTTCAGATTGATTTAATTCAAACCCATGACTGAAATCCATTGTTTCATTTCTAAAGTTTTTACCCACACTAAAGAACTTAGCAGGAATATCTGATTCTTTTAATTTAGATAAAGTTTCAGCACTTAAACAAGTTGTATGGGTTCTTAAAACATTTTTTTTAGCTTCTTTTTCATCCCATGAATATTGCCAACCTTTACTTCCTGTTGTCCATCCGTTTTCATGTGTTTTTTTTATTCTTTCAACAATATCTTTACTTGGAAGTTTACCATTAAAATTCTTAATATAGTATGTATCTTGTATGTCTCTTACTGGATGGTCTTGTGCTGTGAATAATGCATCAAAATTCCAGAATCCAATTTGCACTTTAGATCCTTGCATCTCTTTAAATCCTAGATCTAACCATATTCTTTTTGCATATTCTATAGATTGATTAACAAAATGTCTTTTTGCAGGATAAATCTTAGGAACATTAATCTTGATATCATATCTTCTAAATTTTTTACCTTTCCAAGAATTAGTTTTTAATATATTTGTTGTTAGTGTATCAATAAAATTATCTGGTATTTTTTCTTTAATCAATTTATTTCCTAA
>CEPX01009946.1_pt1 | contig 10491 bp, 12 predicted proteins | sample 361361 | NCBI WGS metagenome assembly CEPX01 (sample SAMEA2619974, study PRJEB7988) | marine metagenome | biome: marine biome (ENVO:00000447); feature: mesopelagic zone (ENVO:00000213) & marine oxygen minimum zone (ENVO:01000065); material: "saline water (ENVO:00002010), including plankton...
GCGCTACTGTGATGTGATCGTGCGCCGCTGGCAGGAGTTCACGGGCAAGCAGGCTCACCTCGAAGGACAACCGGAGGCGCTATTCGATGCCCGCCAAGAAGCCGTCCAAGAATAAAGGCGGCAGGCCGCTCGGTTCAACCATCTGGACGCAGGAGATCGAGGACACCATCTGCAAGCTGCTCCGGGCCGGGTCTTATGTCGAGACAGCCGTCGAGATGGGCGGCATTTCCAAGGTCACGTTCTATTCATGGTGCAAGCAGGCCAAGCATGGCGACCCGGTTTATGTAGGTTTTCTGAACGCCGTCAAAAGGGCCGTGGCAGAAGGGGAAACGCGGGATCTGCTACGCATCGACGCGGCAGGGGTGGAGAACTGGCAGGCCATCGCCTGGAAGATGGAACGCCGGATGCCCCACAAATGGGGACGCAGGGACCGTGAGACCGTACCCGCAGACGAGATACCCGAGTCCACGGGCGGGCAGATAGACCTTGCCCTGCTCACCTTGGAGGAGCGGCAGGAATTCGTGAGGCTTGGCGACAGGATGAAGGAACTCCACGACAAGGGGCTCCCGGCAGACGCCATCGAGGCCGAGTTCAAGGTGATCGAGCAGAAGGCGACGAGGAACGGGAAGGGGGACAAATGCTAGGCGGCGCAACGATAACCGGCGACGGGACCGGCGTGGGCGATATCCGCATCGACCCCCTGCCGAACAACCTGCCCACCCGCCTGCCCACCCGGGTAAGGGGGGCCCTGCCCCTGTACGACATGAACGGGCAGCCGTTCGACGTTGACTCGCTCGAACCTGGCTTCCAGAGAGCGATGGCCTCGATAGCGATAAACCGCGCCCTGGAGTTCAACCGGCAGGCAAAGACGATGGAGGCGATGAGGAATTGAGTGCCACCGCCGAGACCGCCGACTACACCCAAATACTGGACGAGGCCAGGGCCATGAACGCCCGGGAGTCGCTGGCGGAGTTCTGCACCTTCTCGTGCGGTGACGACGAGCGCATCCTGTACGAGTCAGGCCCTGCCGAACACCACAAGCTGATCATCGAAAAACTCGAGGCCGTTGAGCGCGGCGAGATAAAGCGCCTGATGCTTTTCCTCCCGCCAGGTGCGGCCAAGTCCACCTATGCCTCGGTTGTGTTCCCGGCGTGGTATCTGGGGCGCAACCGCGACAAGTCGATCATCGGCGGCTCCCACACAGGGGATCTGGCCGAGACCTTCGGCAAGCGGGCAAGGAACACGGTGGACAGCCGGGCCTTCCGCGAGGTGTTCGGGGCGGGCCTGTCCGAGACCGAGAAGGGGATGCTCAAGTGGGCGCTCAAGAAGCCCGAGGGAAGAGAAACGGCGACGGGCGGCGACTACCGGGGCGTCGGGGTATCGGGCGGCATCACCGGCCACCGGGCGGACGGCATCATCGTGGACGATCCGGTGAAGGGCAGGGAGGAGGCGGACAGCCTCCGCATGAGGGACAAGGCGTGGAACTGGTATGTCGATGACTTATGCACCCGGATGAAGCCCGACTGCTGGCAAGTTTTCATTATGACGCGCTGGCACGAGGACGATCTTGCCGGGCGCATCCTGCCCGAGAGCTATGCCGGGGAAAGCGGGAAGATCACGGCCAGGGACGGGACAGTGTGGGATGTGGTGTGCATCCCTGCCCAGAACGACTACACGGACCCGGCGAGCGACCTTCTGGGCAGGGAGCGGGGCGAATACCTCTGGCCCGGCTGGTTCGATCCCGAGGAACTGGAGCGCATCAAGAACCGTCCCGGCGGGGAGCGTTCATGGTCCGCCCTCTACCAGCAGCGGCCCTCCCCCGAGACCGGGCTATTCTTCCAGCGGCGATGGCTCCAGCACTACCAGCAGCGGCCCCGCCACCTCCAGATATACGGCACCTCGGACTATGCGGTGACCGAGGACGATGGCGACTTCACCGTCCACATGATCCTGGGCGTCGATTCAGAGGATGACCTGTACATCCTTGACCTCTGGCGTGGGCAGACATCGAGCCTCGAATGGGTGGAGTCGTTCTGCGACCTGTGCGAGAAGTGGAAACCCATCGGGTGGGCCGAGGAGGCGGGCCAGATCATCAAGGGCGTCGGCCCCTTCCTCACGAAGCGCATGGAGGAGCGGAAGATATACACCGCCCGCTTCCAGTTCGCCTCGTCCAGCGACAAGTCCACCAGGGCGCAGTCCATCCGTGGCCGGGTGCAGCAGGGGAAGCTCTACCTCCCCACCAGCCAGCCGTGGGTGCCGGGGCTGGTCTCGGAGATGATGACGTTCCCGGCGGGGGTGAACGACGATCAGGTGGATGCGCTCAGTCTGATCGGCAGGGTGCTGCCGCAGTTGATGGGCGGGAGGGTGCCCGAGGAGCGCAAGCCCGTCGAGCAGACGCTCGATCAGCTATTCCACGAGCAGGATATGGCAGGGACCGAGGAAGGGAGGGTGCGGATATGAGCGAGATGTTCTGGGTGTGGCTTGCGATTGGATGCCTGGCGGTGTGGGCGGCAGGGCACGACTGCGATCTGTGGGCCATGAAGCGGTGGGTCAAAAGGCATAAGGACTAAGCGCGTAGGGGCAATACAGCAACATATTGCATTTTTGGTGCCGGATGTGAGATGATCCCACCGCCCGAGCAAAGGGAGGCTGTGAGCATGGAGTTCGTCTGGCACATGGAAAGCGAATCCGGCAAAGCGATAAAGGTGTCCTATTTCGGTGAATACAGTCTAAAAATCACCAGCCTCAGTCCGTTCGACAGGCTGGGCGCATTCGGGGAGCGGTATCTGGGCGAGTTGTTTGATTGGAACGCCGTGTCGGGTGAATCGGGCGAATGGATAAGTTCGGCGATGGAAAAACCCAAGCGACTCGTCGCACTGAAATTCCCCACATCACGCGAAGCCAAGGAATATCTGGAACTGCGGGCAACAAGGCTTGAGCGGCTTGCTGCTTGATTTGCTCTTTGGAAAGGGGCAAGGACGCCGAAATTGGCGGGCGAAGCTGAAAGAGTATCGGACATCGAGAAAGAGGGCGACTCCGGCGTCGTGCGGCGCTGGTTCCTCGAACTGAAGTCAGCGGACGACGAGGAGAAGGACTTTCGCCTCGCTGGCGTGAAGGTCGAGGATCGCTACCGCGACGACGAGCGCACCACTGGCTCGAAGTTCAACATCCTCTGGTCAAACACCCAGGTACTCCACTCCGCAATATTCTCGGGCGAACCCAAGGCGGACGTGCGCCGCAGATTCCGCGACAAGGACGAGGAAGCCAAGAACGCCGCCATCGTGCTGGAGCGCGGCATCGAATTTGCGAAGGAGAACCACGATTTCAAGAAGGTGATCGACGATTCGGTCGACGACTACCTCCTTCCCGGCAGGGGACAGGCGCGGGTGCGCTACATCACCCAGATGGGCCGGGGCGAGGAAACCAGGGAGGCACTCGATCCCGGACAGACCTTCACGCTCGACTCTGACGCCCCCAGGCGCTTCACCACCCCCGCCGGCGAGGATTTCGAGGATGTGGACGACATGGTCCAGGAGGACGATGACGGCTACTTCAGGATGCGCCCAGGCGAGGAGGAGGTGGTCCACGAGGAAGTGATCGCGGAGTATGTCCCCTGGGACGACTACCGGCAGAGCCCCGCCAAGCGGTGGGAGGATGTCCGGTGGGTGGCCTTCCGCACCTACATGACGCGGGACGAGCTTGAGGAGCAGTTCGGTTCCATCGGCGGCGAGGTACTGCTCGTCGGGGATTGGGAGGGCGATGCCGAGAAGATGTCACTCGACACGGCTGCCCTGACGGAGGTCGATGGCGTCGTGCAGCGGGCGCTGGTCTGGGAGATATGGGACAGGGACTCGGGCGAGATGATCGTCGTCAGCCCCGGCCTCCAGGATAAGCCCATTCACAAGGGTCCGGCGCCCCTCAGTCTCAAGGAATTCTTCCCTTGCCCGAGGCCGATGGTGGCGGTCAAGAGCAACCGCACCCAGGTGCCGATCCCCGAATTCACTCTATATCAGGATCAGGCCGACGAACTCGACAAGATCACAGCCCGCATCGACACCCTGATCGACGCTATCCAGGTCCGGGGCGTCTACGACGCGAGGTTCAAGGACCAGCTTGACGGTCTGTTCAAGATTTCCAACACCCGGATGCTCCCGGTCGAGAACTTCCAGAACCTGCTGGAGCAGGGCGGTCTCGACGGGACGATACTCTGGCTCCCCATCGAGCAGTTCGCTAATGCCCTCCAGGTGATGTTCGTCCGCCGGGCAGAGCTCATCCAGGCCATCTACGACATCACCGGGATATCGGATATTCAGCGCGGGTCCACCGATCCGAGGGAGACGCTGGGCGCACAGCACCTGAAGGCGCAGTTCGGCACCCTTCGCCTCAAGCCCCGCCAGGAGGAAGTGCAGCGGTTCATCCGGGATCTGTTCCGGCTGTTCGCCGAGGTGATCGGCGAGGAATTCTCGCCCGAGACGCTCATCAGGATGGCCGGGACCGACGTGGTGGGCGAGGAGGATATGCCCGGCGTCCTGGGTATCATCCGGGATGACGGGGAGCGCGGCTTCCGGGTGGATGTCGAGACCGACTCGACGGTGGCGGCGGATGACTCCCAGACCAAGCAGGACGTGACCGAGTTCCTCGCCGCATTGGGAGCGTTCTTCGCGCAGGCATTCCCGCTGGCCCAGACGGGGGCGCTCACCGGCGAGGCCATCGGCAAGCTCGTCGCCTTCGCGGCCCGGAGGTTCAAGGTTAGCCGGGATGTCGAGGAGACCCTCGATCAGATCGGACAGCCGCCCGAGCAAAGTGAGGCCCAGGGAAGCCCTGTGCCGGGCGCAGAAGGGCAGGGGGGACCACAGGGCCAGGCGGGCGAGAACGCCCCGCAGGCGGCCTCTGAGGCCCAGAAACTGGCACTTGCGGGTGATGCACAGCAGATCGATGCAACATATCGCCAAAAAGAGCTTGAATTGAAGGAGCAGGAACTCGAACTGAAGGCCAGGGCGCTCGATCTGGAGCAGTTCAAGGTCGAGACGAATTCCCGCCTGAAAACGCTTGAAATCCAGATCAAGGCGGCGGCGGCCACCGGGAGGCAAGCGGCGTGATGTCCCGCAGGCGCTTCTGGCAGCACCCGGACGGCAAGTTATACCCGCACCCTCCTGACCGTGGGCCGGACAACTCCAATGCCCGCTATCGGGGGCAGCAATTTATCAAGCCGTTTGTGGCGTATCGCAACATCGTGGACGGCGAGGAAATAACCACGCGCCACGCCCACCGGGAATTCCTGGCGCGGAACGGTGCCGAGGAAGTGGGCAGTCACCGGGAGCCCTGGCAGAAAGAATATGACCAGATCATCGCGGACGGCGGAAGCGATGAGGAAGCCGCCCAGGTGGTGAAGGAAATGAACAACCAGCCCGAGGATGATGGGCTCACCGAACACGAACGCGGGAAGTTTGACATCAGTTTTTCGTACCAGGATGCCAGCCCCGCAGAGATGGAGGCATTATAGATGGTTGATGGCATCCAGGAAGCAGAGGGAGCAGCCGAGACCGAAGATTCAATAAGAAACGACCTTCGGACCACGTATGAGGAGATGGCAGCCGAGGACAGCGACGAAGGCGGACAGGCGACGGCCACCGCCGCCCCTGAACCCGACGGGGAGGATGGGGAAAAAGACGCTGAACCGGATGACGCTCCTGGAGAGTCCGACGATGGTGGGCAGCAGGAGGGCGAAGCTGACGAGGAACCCGGCGACGGGTCCACCGACGAGCGGCTCGAAGCCCCAGCCCATTGGAGCGCCGAGCATAAGGCGACGTTTGATGGATTGCCCACGGAGGGGCAGGCGTTCTTGCTGGAGCGCCACAGGGACATGGAGGCCGACTACACGCGGCGGTCGCAGGAAGTGGCCGCCACTCGCAGGGCCTTCGAGCCATTCCAGCAGACGGTAGCGGCGGCGGGTACATCCGTCGAGGCGGCGGTGGCGAAACTTGCCGATATTCACGCTGGCCTCGTGAGAGACCCGGAGGCCGAGATCAGAAGGCTGGCGAGGGAGAACGGGGTCAACCTGTCTCCCTCGGAGCGGGATGAGGACGACGACTATCTGTTTGACGACGAGGACGAACGCGAGGAAGGACGCCGCGACAGTGCGGCAGACAGGGAACGAGACGAGCGGCTTAACCGGCTTGAATCGAAACAGTCTGCCGATGCCGCCGCTGCCAGTAATGCCCGGATCGCAGAGTTCGCGGAGGCTACGGACAGCAGCGGAGACCTTATCCATCCCCACTTCGCCCAGGTGCAGGAGCAGATGATCGTTCTTGCCACCGGCTATCGGGCGACGGGGAAGCCCTACTCCCTCCAGAGCGTGTACGACGAGGCAGTCCACCTTGTGCCAGCGGTGCGGGAGCAGGTGACGGTGAACGGCGGAAAAACGCCCAACCCGGACGCCAAGGAAGAAAAACGCAAAAAGGTAGAGAGGGCCAGAAATGCGTCCAGGGGCGCGAGGGGAACATCACGTTCACCCGCACCCAAGGACGAGGTGCCAGACAACATTCGTGATCATCTGGCGCAGGAATATGCGGCCCTCATCAAGGACTAAACTGGAAAGGGAGAATGGGCTTAGGCTTTGGCAGATCCAAACCTGAGCGAACTCGTAACCTCGACAATTCGGAAACGCTCGAAGAAAACGGCGGACAACGTCACTAATGGCAACGCACTTCTTCAGCGCCTGAACAGTTCGGGAAGGGTTCGCAACGCTGACGGTGGTCGGACCATCGTCGAAGAACTCGAATATGCAGAAAATTCGACGTTCAAGTACTACAGCGGCTATGAAGTCCTCGATGTCACCAAGGCGGTCGTGCTGTCGGCGGCTGAGTACAACTGGAAGCAGGCGGCGGTCGTCGTCACGGCTTCGGGCCTTGAGACCGAGGTGCAGAACACGGGAATCGAGGCAACTCTCGATCTTCTCGACAGCCGCATCAGGAATGCCGAGAAAACAATGGCGAACAACCTGTCGAACGGTATCTATTCCGACGGGACGGGAACCAGCGGGAAGCAGGTAACAGGGCTCCAGGCTGCGGTGGCCGATGCCCCAACGTCGGGAACCTACGGCGGGATCAATCGCGCCAACTTCTCGTTTTGGCAGAATTCTCTCTACGACTTCTCGGTGGAGTCGGTCTCGGCATCGAAAACAACGATGCAGAATTCTATGCAAGTCATGTGGCTGCGGTGCCAGCGTGGTAACGATCTGCCGAAGATCATCATCGGCGGGACAACATATTACCAGTATTTCTGGGGCAGCCTTACTGACATCCAGCGCATCACGGGCGACCAGAAGGCCAACGCCGGGTATCAGTCGCTCATGTTCAACAATGCGCCGGTCATCTATGACGGCGACGGCGATCTGAGCGCCACCCGGATGTACTTCCTGAACACGGACTATATCTCGTGGCGGCCTCACACCAAGCGCAACATGGTGCCCCTCACGAAGCGGGATAGCGGGAATCAGGATGCGATAATCATCCCTCTCGTGTTCGCGGGCAATCTGACAACCTCAAACGCTAAACGCCAGGGCGTGATGATCGCCTAACGGGGAAAGGAGAATCGCAATGGTCGAAGTAATGGGTTTCCCCGGCGTGAAGCTGGACGAAGCCATAGCAGGGAGTGGGACGAGCAGTGACGAGGGCAACGAGTTCAAGCTCGGAACCGTTGTCACGCTCGACGATGGCGGCGAGGCTATTTATGTTCACGCGGGCGGAGCCGTCGCGGTGAACGATTTTGTCGCCATTGACGAGAACTTCGAGGTAGCGGCAATCACGGCTGCCTTGGCTCTTGTTGGTCACGGTATCGGCGTAGCCGCCGATGTCGCGCTGGCTGACAATGAGTTTGGTTGGGTCCGTAAATCCGGCACCAACTTCAGTGGCAATACCCTCGCATCTTGCGCGGCTGACATCTCGCTCTACACCTCCGGGACGGCTGGCAAACTGGACGATCAGTCCAGTGGGTCCACCCGGATCGATGGTGTGGTTGCGGTAACGGCTGCATCGGGAGGGGGCGTGACCGCCGTGGAGTTGATTTCCATGAACGGTATGCACGTCGAGGCGGTGTAATTCTCAGGGGGGCGGGGGAAACTCCGCCCCCCGACGAGAGGGCATATGATGCACCCCGTGGAAATTAAGTCTAAATATATCGGCGACCCGGTGGAGCTTGAGAGAAACCGGGAGTTTGCCCATTCGTTGGGGTACTCGGCCAGTATGCCCGAGGGCGAGGGCACCCTTGTTGTCGTTGCGGGAGGCCCTTCCCTTGGACATTCGATTGTTGATCTGATGTTCCTCTACCAGCAGGGCGCAAAAATTCTAGCCTGCAACGGGTCTTATCAATACCTGCTCAAGAGAAAGATTATTCCCTGGGCCATGATGATCATGGACACGGACGAGAACAACCATAAATTTCTGACCGAATTGCACCCCGACACCATCCACTTGATAGCCTCCCGGTGCCATCCTTCCGTGTTTGAACGGTTCGCGGATGGCGAATACGACGTACGGGTGTGGGACGTGAACGCTAACGTGGACGAGATCGCCGCTCACGGCAGGATGGTGAAGGGCGGGAAGCTCTTGACCGCCAACGACGGGAAACAGGCCGCTTCGGGATCGAGCGTGGCAATTCAAGCATTGGTGTCAGGATTCAACATGGGGTTCCGGGATTTCGAGTTCTTCGGTCTCGATTCGTGCGTGATGGACGGCAAGCACCATGCGTATGACCAGCCCTGGAACGACAGCAAGGAAGTGTGGCCCGACCCTATTTATGTGGGCGGCGAGTCGTTCGTATGCAAGCCGTGGATGCTTCTCCAGGCCCAGGACTTCCAGCGGGTGATAAAGGTTATCCATCCCCATGTCACCATGAGGGTGCATGGTGACGGCCTCATATCGGCCATACTCAAGGAGGGCGCCAGAGTTCAGGCCAAGAAGGACAAGGCTTTAAGCATGACCGAAAAGCAGATAGCCAGTGCCAAGAACGAAGAAATCTGGGGGAATGATATGTACCGGGACTATTCCCCTGGGGCAGAATTGGCCCCCTCTGTTTTGTCTGCGATGGAGATCAAGGGTTCGCTTATGGATTACGGGTGCGGCGAAGGCAAGGCGATGGATATCTTCGCCGAGGCGGGCGTGAAGGTCTATGGGTGTGATATCGCCACCAATTCCCATCGAGGCAAGCGGGACGTGTTCCGGGCCTGCTTGTGGGACAAGGACGACATGACGGCCTTGCCCGCCACCGATTATGCCTTCTGCTGCGACGTGATGGAACACATCCCCCCCGGACGGGTAAGTGAAGTCATGGGGTTGATTTATGAAAAAACCCTACGAGGGGCGTTTTTTCAGATTGCCACCGTGCCGGATACCTTCGGACGCACTATCGGGGAGGTTTTGCATCTGACGGTCAGGGGCGCGGAGTGGTGGGAAAGGTTAGCCAGAAAACATTGGTCGGTGATAAGGGTCGCTACCGGCAGGCATCACGTTAGGCTATCGATGTGGAAAGGGGGATGCGTTCCCCCGGCAAGAGATCGGCGCCTCCTGGGGGGGCGCTGTGACGCAGGGGCCGGGGTGGTCCGAACGCCCTTTCCACGGCCAGTCTCGGCCCCTGCCATCTAACTGGAGGAAAGGGGAGAAGATAATGGAACTCGACACGTTCGAGGAAGCAGTTGATCGCGCCCAGGGCAAGAACCAGGATGACACGGCGTTCCCGCGTTTTTATATGCGGCCCATCCTGGACCCGAAGGCGACAGAGGAGGCGGGCGGGATTGAGAAATACCGGGAGGTGCCGTTTGTCGAGATACTCATACCGGGCATTAACCTGGAGCGGCCCGACACCAAGGTGACGATGGAGCATAAGCTGCGATGGCCCGAACAATGGGTATCCTTCGAGAACAAGGAGACTATTGCCCAGGATGGAACGCCAGTAGAAGCCTGCGCCGTCATTCCGGTGTCGTGGCGGCCCCGGCTCAAGGCGAAGAACATCAACACCGTCGAGGCGTTCCTCTCGCTTCCCGATACCGCGCTCCATCAACTCGGACCCGACTCGACGGAATTGCAGCACAATGTTCTCAAGTGGTCGAACACCGCCGAGCGGGCGGACACCTTCGAGGAGCGGACAAAGACACTCGAAGAGGAGCTCGCCGTCTTGAAGCAGGACACCGAAAGCCTGACGGGCGAGCGTGACCGGCTCAAGGAGCGGGTGACCGAACTCGAGGGAGCCGAGATGAGTAGCCGGGGCGGGGATGTCCTCGGACAAACGCTCGCACCCTTACAACAGGCCCTCGCGGATAAGGGGTGGCCCATCGGAGACCTCGACGGCGTTGGCGTTGTTAAGATGGCGATCAGGGCCATGAAAAAGGCACAAAAGAAGGATTTGGAGGCGTTGAAGGTTGGACCGCCGCCAACTGAATAAGCTGGGAAGGGGAGAAGGAATCGCCGCGTGAGTCTGCTCACGATGGTCGAGGAA
>CEPX01100673.1_pt1 | contig 10487 bp, 10 predicted proteins | sample 361361 | NCBI WGS metagenome assembly CEPX01 (sample SAMEA2619974, study PRJEB7988) | marine metagenome | biome: marine biome (ENVO:00000447); feature: mesopelagic zone (ENVO:00000213) & marine oxygen minimum zone (ENVO:01000065); material: "saline water (ENVO:00002010), including plankton...
ATTTATTTGAAAATATAAAAGGAAAATATGATCTTATAATTTTTAATTCACCTTATCTTCCAGAAGATTCACAAGAACCAAAAGATTCAAGAATTTCAACAACAGGGGGAAAAGAAGGAAGTGAGATAATTAATGAATTTTTGAAACAATCTAAAAATCATTTAAATGAAAATGGAAAAATATTTTTATTAATAAGTGATTTAACACGTGGAATTAATTCTTTAGATTATAAGAAAAAAACTTTAGCAAAGAAAAAGTTATTTTTTGAAGAATTACTTGTTTTAGAATTATCAATTTAATATAATTATTTTTAAATACTATAACAAAGAAGGATTATTATGGTTAAATTTGCCCATATAGCTGATATTCATTTAGGAGGATGGAAACAGCAGCCATTACAGGATTTAAACATGAAATCATTTCAAACAGCTATTGATAATTGCATATCTGAAAATGTGGATTTTGCATTATTTGCAGGAGATTTGTTTGATTCTCCTTATCCTTCAATAGATATTCTTAAAGAAACATTTACAGAATTCAAAAAATTAAATGAAGCAAAAATTCCTTGTTTTATGATTGCAGGAAGCCACGATTATTCTGTTTCAGGTAAAACATTTTTAGATGTATTAGAAAAAACAGGGTTTTGTAAAAATGTTACTGATTTTGAAGAAACAGAAGAAGAAATAATTCTAAAACCCACAATTTGTAAAGATATTGCAATCTACGGTTTTCCTGGTAAAAAGACAAGTTTAGAAATAAATGATTTAAGAAAAATAAAACTTCAAGATTCTCCTTTGTTTAAGATTTTAATGCTCCACACAACAATAGATAAAGCAAAAGGAGACCTTCCAATAGATTCAATTAATCAAGATTCATTACCTCATTCTGATTATTGTGCTTTAGGACATATTCATATAAAACTCCATTACAAAAATTTTGTTTATCCAGGCCCTATTTTTCCAAATAATTTTGCAGAATTAGAAAATTTACATCATGGACATTTTTGTATTGTAGATACAAGTAAAGAAGATTATTTGAGAAGAATTGAAATAAAAATTAAAGAAATTGAATCATTAACCATGGAGGTAAATGATAGTTTAACTGCTACGGAAGAAATTATATCTGAACTTGAAAAAAGAGATTTTAATGACAAAATCATTCTTTTGAGGGTGAAGGGTGAATTAGAAAAAGGGAAAAATTCAGATATAGATTTTCAGAAAATTGAAAAATTTGCAAAAGATAATGGAGCTTATTTTATGTTAAAAAATACTCATGATTTAAAAACAAAAGAAGTGGATTTGGAATTTGAAATTGAAGAAACAGAAAATGTTGAAGAGGAAACAATAAAAATATATTCAGAACAAAATCCTTCTGATTTTAATAGCTTAATTCCTCAATTAGTAAATTCACTTTCAATTGAAAAACAAGAAGGTGAAACTTCTGAGAATTTTACAAAAAGAATTCTTGAAGAGTCAAAAAAGATTTTGAAATTCTAAAATGAAATTAAAAAAAATAATTTTAAACAATATAAGAAGTTATGAAAATCAAGAAATTTTATTCTCAGAAGGTTCTACATTGCTTTCAGGAGATATTGGTTCTGGAAAAACTTCTATTCTTTTAGGGATAGAATTTGCTTTATTTGGATTACAACCAGGACAAAGAGGTTCTTCTTTATTAAGAAATGGAAAAGATTCTGGAGGTGTAATAATGGAATTTGAAATTGATGGAAAAGAGATTGTAATTGAGAGAACACTAAAAAGGAAAAAAACAGTTTCTCAAGATTATTGCTCAATAATTATTGATGAGGAAAAAAAAGAAATTTCAGTTATGGAACTTAAATATATTGTTCTTGATCTTTTAAACTATCCAAAAGAATTTTCAAAAAAACAAAATATTTTATACAAATTTACAGTTTACACACCTCAAGAAGAGATGAAACAAATTATTTTACAAGATTCTGAAACAAGGATAAATACTTTGAGACATATTTTTGGGATAGATAAATACAAAAAAATTCTTGAAAACACTTCTTTGTTGGCATCAAAAATTAGGGAAGAGAAAAGATTGAAGGAAGCTATTATCTTGAATTTTGATGAAGATAAAATAAATCTTTTAACAAAACAAAATAAACTTGAAGAGAAAAACCATAATTTAGTTTCTGTTGAAAAAGAATTTTTTCTAAGAACAGAAAAAAGAGAAGAAATTCAAAAAGAAAAAGAAAAGATTTCAGGAAAAATTGAAGAAAAAATAAAAATTCAACAAGAAATTGAAAAAACAAAATTAATGATTTCAAATAAGAAAGAATTTATTTTAAGTAACTTAAAAGCAATTGAATTATTGGAGATTCAAATAAAAGAGATACATGATTTAAAATTTGATGATTCAGAAATTTTAAAATTTGAAAATGAACTTATTTTAAAGAAAAAAGAAAAAGAAAAAATTAATGAAGATGTTTTTGAGATTTCTGCCAAAATAAATTCTTTAAATATAAAAAATAATGAGAATGAAGATATAAAAAATAGAATAAATCATATTGAAACTTGTCCAACTTGCCTTCAAGAAATTGACCCTTCTTATAAAAATAATATTTTTATTAAAATCGAATCAGAAAATTCTGAAAATCTAAAAAAAATTGAAATTTTTAATTTAGAAAAACAAAACTCCTCTGAAAATCTAAAAAAAATTGAAAATGAAATTTATTTAATTGAAAAAAGAATCCAAGAATTAAATATCCTAAAAATTAAATTTCAAGGAATTAAAGAAAAACAGACACAAAAACAAGTAATTGAAAATTCAAATTCATCTTTAACACATGAAATTGAAACTTTGAATTTATTGATTGAAAATTTAAACAATTCACTTATAGAACTAACTAAATTTGATGAAATTTTTGAAGATATACAAAAATCTTTAGAAGAATCTTTGAAACAAGAAAGATTTGCAGAGATAAAAGTTGTTGAATTAAAAAAAGAAATTCAATTTTTTCTTAGACAAATAGAAGAGTTAAAAGAAAAAGTAAAAAAAGTAGAAGAAATAAAAAAACAGCTTTTTTATTTAACAGATCTTGAAAATTGGTTGTCTCAAAAATTTATGATACTAATTTCCGCTATTGAAAAAAACATTATGCTTAAGCTTAAGTCAGAATTTTCAAAATTATTTGTAGAATGGTTTTCGATGCTTGTTTCTGAATCCTTTGATGTTATGATCAATGAAGATTTTACACCAATACTTAAACAACAAGATTATGAGATTGATTATTCTTATCTTTCAGGGGGGGAAAGAACAGCTGTTGCACTTGCTTACAGACTTGCTTTAAATCAAGTAATTAATTCTGTATTAAGTGATATAAAAACAAAAGATATTGTTGTTTTAGACGAGCCAACAGATGGTTTTTCAGAACAGCAACTCGATAAAATGTTAGATGTTTTGCTTCAATTAGATGTGAATCAACTAATAATTGTGAGTCATGAACAAAAAATAGAAGGTTTTGTTGAAAATGTTATAAAATTTAAAAAAGAAAATAATATTTCAGTTGTTGAATAGAAAACTTTATAAAACTCAAATTCCCTTTAGTTTTAGTTAAGATAAATTTTTCTATATTAATATATAATTAAAATGGATGCCGAATTAAAAAATTCAATTTTGAAAACAGGAACAACAATTCTTGGAATTGTTTGTAAAGAAGGAATTGTAATGGCTGCAGATAGGCAAACAAGTGCAGGAAATTTAGTTGTTAATAAAAATAAAAGAAAGGTTACTAAACTTAATGATTATATAGTTATATCTTGGACAGGGGGAGTTGCAGATGCTCAAAGAATTGGAAAAATAATTTCCGCAGAATTAAAATTAAAAGAATTAAAGTCCTGCTCAAGACCTACTGTAAAACAAGCTGCAAATCTTACATCAATGATAACTTATTCACAAATAAGACAACACTCAATGATTCCTAGTATTGTTGGAACTTTAATTGCTGGATTTGATGAGAATGGTTCTGCTGAATTATACACAATTGAACCTGCAGGAAGTGTTCAAAAAGTAGAAGATTATGATGCTAATTTTGGAAGTGGAATGCCTTATGTTTTAGGTTTATTAGAAAGACAATATAAAAAAGACATAAGTATTGAACAAGGTGTTGAATTAGCAAAAGAAGCTTTAAAATCTTCAACACAAAGAGATATGGCGAGCGGATATGGAATTGATGTTTTTACTATAACAAAAGATGGAATTAAGAAAGTTGTAGATCAAACAATTGAGCCAGAATATAAAGATAAATAATTTTTGTTTAATATTAATAAATTTAAAAAAGAGTTCTAAAAAATGGATATTTTAAAAAATATAACAAGTAAACTTGAAGGTAAAATAACAGAAGCAGGATTTGAAGGAGCTAATATAGTTCTTTATACTGATAATGTGAAATTTTTCAAAGAAGGTGGGGGAAAAATAAAAGAAATTGTAAATGAAATAAAAAAGAGAATTGAACTTAGAGCAAATTCAAAGATTTTATTAGATACTGAAAAAACCGAAGCAAAAATAAAAGAAATAGTTCCAGAAGAAGCAGAAATAACAAGTGTGATTTTTGATCAACAAAGAAGTATTGTGATAATTGAAGCAAAAAAGCCAGGAATGGTAATTGGAAAGCAAGGTTTTATTCTTGATGAAATTAAAAAAACAACTTTGTGGGCACCACAAGTTCAAAGATCTCCTGCAATAAAAAGTCAAATTGTTGAAAACATTAGAGAAGTTCTTTATGCAAATAATAATTACAGAAGAAAATTCTTAAATTCAATTGGGAAAAAGATTTATGATAATTGGAATCCTGAAAAAACAAATGAATGGGCAAGATTAACATTTTTAGGAGCGACAAGACAAGTTGGTAGAAGTTGTTTTCTTTTACAAACACCAAATTCAAATATTCTTCTTGATTGTGGAGTTGATGTTTCTTCTCAAGGAGAAGAGAAATTTCCTTACTTTAATATTCCTGAGTTTGATGTGGCTCAATTAGATGCTGTAATCATAAGTCATGCTCATATTGACCATTCAGGGCTTGTTCCTTATTTATATAAAATGGGTTATAAAGGGCCTGTATATATGACTCCTCCAACAAGAGATATTACTTCTTTGCTTGCTTTGGATTTTATTGGTGTTGCATATAAACAAGCATCACAACCTTTGTTTAATTCTTCCGACATAAAAGAAATGGTAAAACATAGTATTTGTTTGAATTTCAATGAGGTTACAGATGTGACTTCTGATATAAGAATTACTCTTTACAATGCAGGACATGTTCTTGGAAGTGCAATGATCCATATTAATATTGGTAATGGAGCACATAATTTGCTTTATACAGGGGATTATAAATATTCAAGAACACGACTTTTAGAGCCTGCAGTAACAAATTTTCCTAGATTAGAATCAGTAATTACAGAATCAACTTATGGAGCAAAAGAAGATGTTTTACCTCCTAGAATGGAAGTAGAAGAAAATGTGATAAAACTAATTAACAAAACAATTGAAGGAAGGGGAAAAGTTTTAATTCCTGAGCTTGGACTTGGACGTGCTCAAGAGACAATGTTAATTATTGAAGATGCAATAAAAACAGGCAAAATGAAAAAAATTCCCGTTTATATTGATGGAATGATTTGGGATATTAATTCAATTCATACGGCTTATCCTGATTTTTTGAATAATAAAATTAAACTACTAACGTTTCAAGATAAGAATCCTTTTACTTCAGAAATATTTTCTCATGTTGGTTCTCCACAAGAAAGAAAACAAGTTGTTGAAGGGGGTCCTTGTGTTGTTCTTGCAACTAGTGGAATGCTTGTTGGAGGAGCCTCTGTAGAATATTTAAAAGAATTTTCATCAAACGAAAAAAATGCATTAATTTTTGTTTGTTATCAAGGTGCTGGCACTTTGGGAAGACAAGTTCAAGATGGTTTAGATAGTGTAAGGATGGTTGTTGATGGAAAAGAAGAAATAGTAAAAATAAATATGGAAATTCATACAGCAAAAGGAATGACTTCACATGCAGGAAGAAATGAATTAATGAATTTTTTCAGAAATATAAGTCCAAAACCTAAAAGGGCAATTATTGTTCATGGTGAAGTTTCAAAGTCACTTGATTTAGCTTCTTCTCTTTACAAGCTTAGTAGAATTGAAACAAATGTCCCAAGAATTTTAGAAACTATAAAGTTAAAATAACCTTAAAAACTATTATTTCTTTTATTTTTACAATGAAACATAATCTAAAAATTACATTTATTCTTTTGTCAATGTTTATTTTTACCCAGTTTATTGGAATTTATGTTGTAGATTCTTATTCTTCTATGAAAGTTGTTGATGGTAATGTTGTTGAAGTCGATTCTCCTGATTTGCCTTTTGGACTTGAAACTCCTAAATTAAAAGAAAATAAAGATTTTAATTATGCTTTTGGCTCGATTATTTTTGCTTTTATAATTGCAATTTCTTTGCTGCTATTACTCAGCAAATTTAACATAGAATTTTTCATAAGACTTTGGTTTTTTGTTGTTGTCTTGATTGCTTTAGGAATTTCTTTTAATATCTTTTTGCTTGGAATACTTTCTTCTGAAATTTCATGGATTATTGCATTAATTATAGCATTACCTCTTGGATTCATAAAAATTTACAAAAGGGATTTTTTTATTCATAATTTGACAGAACTTTTTATTTATCCAGGAATTGCAGCGGTTTTTGTTCCAATATTGAATATCTATACAATTATTGGTCTTTTGATTTTAATTTCAATTTATGATATGTGGGCTGTTTGGCATTCTGGACTTATGCAGAAAATGGCTAAATATCAAATTGATAAAGTAAAAGTATTTTCAGGATTTTTTATACCTCATATCTCAAAGAAAGTTAGGCAAAAATTAAAGAAAATGAAAAAATCAGAATTAAAGAAAAAGAAAATTAGAGTTAATATGGCAATTTTAGGTGGTGGTGATGTTATTTTTCCAATAATTGCTGCAGGAGTTATGCTAAAAACTCTTGGATTATTATCTGCTATTTTTGTAATTATTGGAGCAACTTTAGGATTAAGTTATTTAATGTTTTTTGCAGAAAAAAAGAAATTCTATCCAGCAATGCCTTTTATCACAGCAGGAATTTTTGCAGGAATTTTAGTTAGTTATATAGTTCTTTAATTTAGTATGTTCTCACTTAAAAAAAGTAACAAATAGAAAGGTTTATAAAAGATTTTATTTTTGAACTTCTATGTTAGTAAAACAAGATTTAATAAAAAAAGTTAGAGATTATTTTAGCTTGAATATTTACGAGGCAAAAGTTTGGTTAGCCTTGCTTAGCAAAGGTATTGCTTCTGCAGGTGAAGTTGCTTCTGTTTCAGGAGTTCCAAGAAGTAGAACTTATGATGTTTTAGAAGGTTTAGAGAAAAGAGGATTTGCAATTGTGCAACTTGGAAAACCTATGAAATATATAGGTGTTAAACCAAAAATGATCATTGAAAAATTAAAGAATAATGTTAGAAAAAGTGCAGAGGAAAAAATGACTGAGCTTTCAAAAATAAAGACTACTAATGAGTTTGACGCACTTGAATCTTTGTACAATGTGGGAATAGAGCCAGTAAAAAAAGAAGATATTTCTGTTTCATTAAAAGGAAAATCAAATATTTCAAGTCAGATAAGGGAAATTATAAAAAATGCAAAAGAAGAAGTTATAATTTGTACAGATGTGGAAGAAGTAGTCTCAAAATCAAAACTTTTCCAGCAAACTTTTGGCACCTTGAAAGGAGCAGATGTAAAAGTAAAAATCGCTTTGTCTGGAAATGAAAAATTAATAAAACAAGCTTCAGAAAAATTTGAAATAAAATTCAAGAAGATAAATGTTAATGCAAAATTTTTTATTATAGACAGGAAAGAAATTTTGTTTTACTTATCTAAGAATCAAGAAAAAGAAGATGTTGCAATCTGGCTTAACTCGGAATTTTTTGCACAAGCTTTTGCATCTCTTTTTGATAAGGCTGTTGGAAATTTAAAATAAAATTAATTTAAAATTCTCAAATCACTTATTGACATTTCTTTTATTGTTTTATTGTTTTTCTTTTTCCAGTTTTCTAAAAACTTTTTAATATTAAAATTTATTTTTTCTTTTGAATAAACTCTTCCCGATTTTGAAAAAGTTTTTTTATGTTTTTTCTTAAATAATTTAACATTTTTTTTATCTTTTATTTTTGGACCTTTAAATAAAATTTCTTTCTTATTTTTAACAACAAAAAACTGTAATGAAGATTTATTATCACCATACTCAAAACCATTATTTTTTATGTAAAAAGAATTTTTAATTTCTTTGTTCAAATATTTATGAAATTTTAATAATTTACTTCCTGCAATATCTCCTTCTTGCTTATTTGTTTTAGTTTCAATTAAAATAAAATCAAGCTTTCTTTTTTTTGCATCTTTTCTTACTTTTTCAAAATTTATTTCCTTTAGCTCAAAAGATTTTATATTTGGATTTTTTAAGAATTTCTTGCATGCTTTTTGGAATTCTCCAAAAGTTTCTTCAGATAATGCAGCAAGAACATTTCTTTGTTTATGTGTTGGGTCAATTAAAACAATTGGTGATTGCAATTTTGAACTATTAAGATTCATTAAAATTTCTTGTTTATTTTTAAATTTTTTTTCATCATTTATGATAATTTTTTCTTTGTTTGCTTTTTCAACTGCTTTTATAAATCTTAAAAAACTTTTATAATGATAAATTAATAATTCAAGTCCATAACCAGAAAATCCTTTTATGTAAGATTCAGCACCATAGCAATTATTCGCATGACAAAATGCTTTTGCAAGAATTATTTCATCCAGAACTTTTTTTGATAATTTTCTCTTTGCATAACTAACATGAAAATAAGATAAATCAGTTATGTTTTCAGCTTCTTTTGAATTTTTTATTTTTACTACAGGAATGATTTCCAAAATAATTTTTGAATTCATCTTTATTCCAAAATAATCTCTTGAACCATGTATCTTTGTTTTTTTAAATCCTGTTAAAATTTTTTCTGTTAATTGTGAAATATTTTTATGTTTTTTATCAAATCTCACAAAAATATCAACATCATAAATTTTCCTTTTTATCATGGTTTTTTTTGCAAAACTTCCACCAATAAAAACTTCAACATCTAATTTTGATTTTTTAATATTTTTATTAAAATCATGTAAAAATTTTTTCAGAAGAAATTCAATATCTTTAATTTCTTCTTTAGAAGGTTTTATTTTTTTTAGAATTTCATCTAAAATAAGATTAATTTTTTTATTCATAAAAGATAAAAACTAATTGACTTTATATTTTTATTTATAACCCAATTGGGCTATGAATATCTTCTAACTTATCTTCAATTGTTTTATTAATAGGTTCTATTCTTCTTTCATATTCTTCTTCAGAAACCAATCCTCTTTCATCCATTTCACACAATATGATTAATTCTCCTAAGGCTTCAATAGCTTTTTTTTGTCTATATCCATACACGAATTCAGCTAAACCATAATCTTCCCCCATAATATTTAATATTTTTTTGATTTAAATTGTTTTATATTGTATTTTATCTATTCTTCTTTTCCACTTTCCATAAAAGCCAAATCAATTATATATTTTCCTTCTTCAAGCTTGTAAACTAAAGGCTTTTTTTTGTTGAACAAATTTACAATATCAAGTTCAAATTTTCCATCACTAAGAACTCTTACTGATTCTATATCAAGAATTACAGGAGCATTTTCATCAGTAATTCCAGCCATATCTCTAATATCTTTTTCAATCTGCTTTTTTTCTTCTTGAGGAATTTCAATCGGCTTTTCTTTTATTTTTTCCAATTGTTCTTCCCTAATATAAAAGAAAAAATGACCTTTACATTTATTACATCCTTCTATTATTTCCTTACTTCCCATAGGGATAATTTTTGAACACTTAACGCATTGATGTGGCATTCTTTTAAAAAATGTTTAGAATTAATAAATTTAACTACTTATTCAATAACAATTCAATTTTTTTAGGATTTCTCTTTATTTCTTTAACAATTGTCGCAGGCCCTATAATTGTTATTGCTCCTAAATCTCCTCCAGATATGGCATTTACAAGATTTCTCTTAAAATTTCCAAAAAATCCTTCATTTCCATTTCCAGAAATAACAGCAAGTTCTATCCCTTTAAAATTTTTAATATGTTTAATCATAGCCATAGTATCTCCTATAAGACGCGCTTCTTCTTCAGGATCTAATTTTCCTTGCAAAATCAATATATTATTTCCAAGAACAATTCCTAATATTTTTTTAATTCTTTGATCACTATCTAAATTTTTGATTTCAGAATAAGACATAAACTGCATTGTAAATCCTCTTATTTTTTTCACCTTTTTTTTCATTTTAAACTTTTTTAGACATTTTAAAAACTTCCTCATAAAACTTGTCAAAATTTTTTCCATATCTTGCACTTATTCCAACAACTTTATATTCTGGAAATGCT
>CEPX01027624.1_pt1 | contig 10483 bp, 14 predicted proteins | sample 361361 | NCBI WGS metagenome assembly CEPX01 (sample SAMEA2619974, study PRJEB7988) | marine metagenome | biome: marine biome (ENVO:00000447); feature: mesopelagic zone (ENVO:00000213) & marine oxygen minimum zone (ENVO:01000065); material: "saline water (ENVO:00002010), including plankton...
TGAAGAGTATAGACCAGATGTAGTGTATCATTACGCAGCGTATGCGGCTGAAGGATTAAGCCCATTTATCAGGACGTTTAATTACACCAATAACCTTTTAGCTTCTGCAAACTTAATAAATAATTCTATTGAACATGGAGTAAGTAGGTTTGTTTTTGCTTCTTCAATGTCAGTCTATGGAGATGCACACAATCCTCCATTTAATGAGGATATGCAGCAGGCTCCAATAGATCCATATGGGGTAGCTAAATTTTCAGTTGAACAGGATTTAAAAATTGCGTATGATCAGCATGGATTAGAGTACACAATTATTAGACCTCATAATTTTTATGGAATAAATCAAAACATTTGGGATAAGTATCGAAATGTTTTAGGTATTTGGATGTACCAGATTTTAAATGATATGCAACCAACTATTTTTGGTGATGGCCAACAGACTAGAGCCTTCAGTTATGTTGATGATTCTGTTCAGCCATTTTGGAATGCTTCTCAACGAGATGAATGTGTAGATCAGATAATAAATTTAGGTGGAATTAAAAGTTGTTCTATTTTAGAGGCATGTGAAACACTAATCGAAGTTTCAGGTACAAATTTAAGTCCAAAGTTTTTAGAGACAAGACATGAAGTTAAGCATGCATTTTCAACATGGGAAAAGTCCATTGAGCTATTAGATTTTGAGCATAAAACAGAATTGAAAGATGGGCTGACAAATATGTGGGAATGGGCTAAAGCTCAACCTATGCGAGATAGATTTGTTTGGGGAAATTATGAAATATCAAAAGGAATATATAGCTATTGGAAAACAGACAAAAAGTAATAATATTTGATGGTCCAGATGGCTGTGGAAAGACGAACATAGCCAAGTCTCTTGGAGAAAAATTAAATATCTCGGTTTTTAAGAATGAAATGGAGTGGGAATCTTTTGAAGATGATCCAACGTACTTTAAGAATGCTATGATCTACGGCGATCCGTATTTTGCTTCATACTTAAAGCAAACTGGAGCATCAGTTATAATGGATAGATGGTATCCATCAGAATGGGTTTATCCTAGAGTTTTTCATAGAGAAACCGATCATGATGCTCTAGAAAAAATAGATAAAGTTGTATCGAAGTTAAATACAATTATAGTTATTCCATATAGAACATCGTATGAAGGAATAAAGGATCAGTTTGAATCTATAACTGAACGTAGAATGAGAGATATAGACATGATGTATACGTATTTTGCTGCTTGGACTAAATGTAAAGTTATGAGATTAAATGTAGACGATGAAAATTTAGAAAGAGAAGTTAATGAAATTTTAAATTTTATGGAGGACATAGATGAAGGTTCTATTTAGTTATTGGGGATTTACTGAACCGTTTGATAAGTGTCACAAGGCAAACACTCCAGATGGAGGAAGGTTTACCAGACCAATATTTGTAGATAAGTTGGTAGAGAATGGCCATACAGTAATTTCTCTACAGAAAAGACGAGAAAAATACCCGTATAAGAATCTAACATATGATGATAAAGGATTTCCAGATGGAGATATTTTATTTGTTGAGTGGAGATGGCCAATATATAAGAACAGTGGTAAAGGAAAGTTTGAACCAGACTTAGAAAGACAGACAGAGTTGCTTAAGCATTATCATGGAGAGATTCCAGTAGTTATTTGGGATGCAGATTTAAAAATGACTGAGGAAGATGAGAAACGCTGGCCTGAAGCAATCATAGCAGATCCAACCTTAGATCCAAAAAAATTAACTAGAGACAGAGTTAGACTTCCATTTTCATCAGATTTTAAGGTCATTATGGAATCATATTTAGAGCCTATTAGGTATGGGTATATTGGAAATAATTATGAACGAGATGAAATGTTCATGAAATATTACAATAATCCAGCAGCAGGCTTAAGAGTAAAGGGAATACAAACTTCAGTGTATGGTAATTGGCTGTTGAAATCTCCAGAAAGAATGAGTCCTGAAGAAGTGGTCAAAAAATTTAAGTACATATCATTTGTTGATAGAGTTGGCTTTACTGAATCGATGAAATTGTTAAATAGTTTTATATGCAGTACTCATATATCTAAACCTGAGTATGCAGATGTAGGATTTGCATCACCCAGATATTTAGAAAATATAGCAACTTGTACACCGGCTTTAGTTCCAGAAGAATTTAAGTATAAAAATATTTTAGGGAAGTTTTGGGTAGTTAAAAATGGCGTAGATATTATCAAAAAGACATTGATGATAAAAGCAATGACTCCTAATGAGAGATTAAATGTGGTTAATGCTCAAGCACAAGAACTTATAGAAGAATATCCAGATTTTAAAGTAGAAACAACTGTTAGTTTGTTAGAGAGTTTAGTTTGACATATTATTTATTAATGGATGACGATACTGAAGATTCTGCCTTACAGATAGGTGAAGAGTCATTTGGGATATTTTATTCTAACGATAGTTTTTCCACGTTAGTTAATATCGTAGAACATAAGAAAGACATAGTTAAGCATACTAAAGTAATAAATGAAAAGGGCGATAAGTATACTGTAGCTGAGTTTTTAGAATTACTAACTAGGCTAAAGGTAAGGACAAATTGAGATATGAAAAACTGCCTCGAGAGAGTTCTGATATTTTTTGGTACGGAAAAATAATAGATGGACTTACTACAAGAAATATATAAGGATGATCCATGGAAAATGTTAGTGTGTTGCATTCTTTTAAATTTAACCCATCGTAGACAAGTAGATAAGGTAAGAGATGAACTGTTTGATCGCTATCCAACTCCTGTACACATGGCATTTTCTAATGAAGAAGAGCTGTCGACCATGTTAACTCCATTAGGATTTTACAATAAGAGAGCAATAACGTTAAAAAGAATGAGTTTAGAATATTTACGTGGATTTAAAGATGTTGGAGAGCTATATGGAGTTGGAAAGTACGCTGAAGATTCTTGGGAGATATTTCAAAATAAGAATTATAAGATTGAACCAGATGATAAGGTTTTGAAAAAATATTTAAATAATAGGAGCACTAGTGCTATATTTTAAAAAATTACATAAAGATGCAATTATACCACAAAGAGCACATTTTGGTGATGCTGGAATGGATGTCTATTCCATAGAAGATATTAATATAGAACCAAGATCTGATATTTTAACTGGCTTAGGATTAGCTTGTGAATTCGAATCGGATTATGCATTATTGGTTTTTAATAAGTCTGGTAGAGCTACTAAATTAAAATTGGATAAAGGAGCTGAAGTCATAGATAGTACATATCGTGGTGAAATTCATGTTCACTTATTTAATCATTCAGATAAATCAGTTTTCATATCAAAGGGCGAAAAAATAGCTCAGCTTATTTTAATGCCAATATGGAATGGCGAACCAGAAGAAGTGCATAGCCTCAACGATACCGAACGTGGAGCTGGTGGATTTGGATCGACAGGAGTAAAAAAATGAGATTAAATATTGATTGGGAAGGGATACAGTTTTATTTTCTAGCTGTTATTTCATTAACACTTTTATGGATGATGGCTCCAATGCTAGGAACAGTTATATTTGTGGTATTAAGAGTTTTAGTGGTATTCATTACGTTTTTCTTAACGTGGCAAATAGCTACCGATGTTTCTAAGAAACTGTAAAAAACAGTTTCATTTGTCAATAAAAGGTATTAAATTTTAACTATGTCAGAGTATAAGTTATCAAGAATATGTTCAGAGTTCGATAAAGGAACTTTTAAGCTTCATCAATTTGGGTATGATGAGAATAATAAATTCTCAAAAAAGACTTTTGTTGGATTTAAAGATTATTTTTTTTATTCTAAAGAGAATCTTGCAGATTTAACAAAGTATGATAGATTTAAAGTTGAAGAGGGAAAGGTATATAAGGCCCTTAATGATGAAGAGGTGTGTAGGGTTTTTTATCGTTCTATCAAGGACAAAAAAGAATTAAATAGATCTCACCCAGATAGAATTTTCGAAGAAGATGTCTCTCCGGAGTTTAAGTTTATTTGTGATGAAAATTTAGAGTTCTCAAAGGTCAGACATATTTTATTTTTTGATATAGAGACTTGGTATGATAAGGATGATGACTCGGCTAATTCTCCAGATAAAACTATTATGCCAATAACTTCAATAGTAGGGTATTCCACTAAGGATGAGGAATACGTAGTTTTTTCTTGGCATCCAGAAAAGACAAAGGATTTTGAAGACCTTAAGACCGTTGATAAAGATGGGATAAAGTATGTATTTTCTAAGACTGAAGATGAAATGCTTTTGGCATTTTTTAGTTATGTTTCTATGAACAACGTGGATATTTTGTCTGGATGGTATTCAGCTCAGTTTGATCTTCCTTATATTATTAATAGGTGCAAAACTATAGGAATAGATTATAGGGTTCTTTCTCCAATTGGAAAGGTTAGGATTTATAAACAAAAAGAGTATTGGAAGGTTTTCATTGAAGGATTAGATCATATAGATATGATGGATGCTTTAAAGGATTTGAATTTTAATTTATCGAATTGGAAGTTAGCTACTGCTGCTGAAGAGATATTAGAGGGTTCGAATATAGAAAAACTAACTGATACGACTTGGAAAGATTGGTTGGATAATTATAAGGGATTCTTAGACTATGCAATTAGGGATGTAGAAATTTTATTTGAAATTAGTAAGAAGTTGAATGTCTTTGAGTTATATGCTAATCTTCAGAACATAGCTAAGCTTCCAGCTTTAAATCAAGTTTTTTTTAAGTCTATGATAGTTGATAACTATATTTTAAATTCGTTTCACAATAAGCTTATATTTCCAACCAGGAGAACTAAAAAAAGACAAGCTTACGTTGGAGCAATAGTTTTAGATCCAAAAGAACCAGGATCTCATAAGGATATAGCTATTTTAGATTATTCTAGCCTGTATCCAACCACTATTATGGCGTTTAACATAAGTCCAGAAACATTTATTGCGTCTGAAGCTTCGGCAAAAGAAGCTGGATTATCGGTGGACGAGATAATTAAGAGTTTAGAAAAGGAAGGAATTGAGTATATAGATACGGGATTTAATAAAGAGTTATTTGGTAAAAGATATTTATTTTTTGGTCATTCATATAGGTTAGGAGTTCTTCCGTTTTTACTGAAGAAATTACTTTTAGATCGTCGAGAGATAAACAAAAATATAGCAAATGAAGTTTACACTAAAGACGAAGCGTATGCAGCCCATAGAGAACAGATAGCTATTAAGTTAATTTTAAATAGTGCGTATGGAGCAATGGGATTTAATTATTTTAGGCTGTACACTCCAGAATGTGCTGATTCAATTACGTATTTTGCCCGTGAAGCTTTAAAGTTTGCAGCAGTTAAATTGCATACTGAACTTGGACATCCAGTAATATATGGTGATACTGATTCTTGCTTCGTAAAAGAAAGTGGAAAGACTAAGATTGAAATGAAGGATATGCTAGCAGAATTTAATAAAATGCTCAAGTCTGATTTTGTTACAAAGTACGTTTCAAAGGTTAATGATGAGTATTTTTTAATGGATTTAGAATTTGAGAAAGATTTGGAATACGCGTATTTTGGAGATTCGAAGAAGAGATACTATGGGATAGAGCGAACCAGTGGTGAGAAGTACATTAAGGGATTAAATATTATTAGGAAGGATGCTCCAAAGTTTATTAAGAAGCAGCTAGATACTCTAGCCGAACATTCTGTAAAAAATAAGATTAGAGTTAATCATTTAATAGCTCTCAGAAAAAACATAGAATCAGTTCCATATTCAGAATTAGGTATCACTAAGGCCTTCGGAAAACCATTTTGGTTTTATAAGAAAAATAAGCCTCAACATCTAAAAGCAGCTTTATGGGCGAATGATATTTTGAACACAAAAATAACTCATTCAGATAATCCATTATTGTTTTATGTCACGTCTACCTGTCAGGATGAGCTTAAGCCTAGAGATAGAAATAATGCTATATGTGTGAAGGAAGAAGATTTAGACATGATAGATAAGAGTAAAGCTTTATTTAAGATGGATTATGATATGTTTTTTGAAAAACAGGTGTTGGATCAATTGGATGAGTTTAAGTACATTCCAGCTGTCGAAGAGGCTTTAAAAGATTATGAAAAAACAACGACTGTATTATAAAGTATTAAAAGCCTTTGAGGAAGCTTCAACTTGTGGTAGAGTTAAAGTTTCATCAGTCATTGTAAAGAAGGGTAGAATTATTTCAACAGGATGGAATGGAGTTCCATCTGGAAAACAACACTGTGAGGATTATTTTAGTGAGAATGGATGGGATGTCAGTGTTAGCTATATGAAAGAAGACCATCATAAGTTTGCGAAGCTAAATGAGATTCATGCTGAACAGAATTCTATAGCGTATGCAGCAAGAAATGGAATATCAACTAATGGAGCTAAGTTATATACTTCATGGTCTCCATGTAGTGAGTGTGCTAAGTTGATATGTGCTGCTGGAATATCTAAGGTTTACTACCTAGAAGAATATGATAGGGAAACTATGGGGATAGATTTTTTAGAAGATAATGGAATACCAGTAATAAAAATGGAGAAAATAGATGAATATGAAACCTAAAGCACCACTTCCAGGCGCACAGCCAACCGTAGATTTGTCTAAGGCTGAAACATTAAAATGTGAAGAGTGTAATAACTATTTGTTTATACAGTCTTATGCCATAAAGAGAATTTCTTCTATTATGTCTCCTTCTGGAGAGGAGGCATTGGCTCCAATATTAGTTTATAGCTGCGGAAGCTGTGGAACCGTGCCTAAATTATTTTTAGAAGGAAGTGGATTAGAAGAACCTAAAGAAGAAAGTCCTAGTTTGAGTGATAATTTTTTGAAATGAGCCATATTTCTTATTCTCAATTTTCTATGTATTCTCAATGTCCACTTCATTGGAAGTTAAATTACATAGATAAGGTTGGCTTTTTTGAGCCAAGTATATTTCTAATATTTGGAACAGCTATGCATGAAACGTTACAGAAGTATTTAGATGTAATGTACAATCAGACTATAAAAAATGCTGATGAGTTAGATCTTCCAAAAATTCTTCAGGAAAACTTAGTTGCTGAGTTTAAAAAGAATGTTTATGAGATTGATCAAGCAACACCGGAGCTAGTTTATCCTTGCACAAAGGAACAATTGAACGAATTCTACGATGATGGAATATTTATTATTGAGTTCTTTAAGGCAAAACGAGGAAAATATTTCAATAAGAACTGGGATCTTTTAGGGTGTGAGTTTCCGTTAAATGTCAAGGTTAGAAAAAACTTAAGATTTGTTGGGTTCATAGATGTCATATTGCGACACCGAAAAACTGGAAAGATTAGGATAATCGATATAAAAACGGCCACTAGAGGATGGAGAGCATCTCAAAAAACTGATAAAACAAAGAATTCGCAGCTTTTACTTTATAAGTGGTTTTATTCTGCAAAATATAATGTTTCGCTTGATGATATAGCTGTAGAGTTTTTTATTGTAAAAAGAAAAATTGCTAAAAAGTCAGACTTTCCTCAGAGTAGAATACAGATAGTCAGACCATCAGATGGAAAGATTAATATGGGTAGAGTTGTAAAAGGATTAGAAGCCTTTGTAGAAAATGCATTTGATGAGGATGGAGAGTATTTAGATGTTAAACACAGAGCTACTCCAAGTGTAGAGTCTTGTAGATATTGTGAATTTTGGGATACTGAATATTGTGATAAGGGAATGCGATGATAAAAAGTAGTAGTATTGGAGTTATTTTAGATAATTTTATAGATTTGGATAATGTTGATGAGCTTCTTGAAAAAATAAAAGTATATTCTAGCAAGAGTAGTAGTCAATTTAAGTTAATTCTTTATAATATTGATGTTGATGAAGCTAAAGTACGGGAATTTGTAAAAAGGCATGAAAATTTACTTTTTAAAGTTAATGCAAAATTCACAAAGATACTCAAAGAATATGTTTTCTTTTTGATTGACGATTCGTTTAATCAAAGTCAAAAACAATTAAGCATATCCCTTATTGAAAAGATCAATTTCAGGTATAGATATCTAGGGTCATTAGAGAAAGGGCTAGAAGAATTTGTTAGAATATTAGTTCACATTAAGAATAGGGACAATATTAGATGAAGGTAGCTATTGTTGGATCTAGACGATGGCAAAATAAAGGAAAGATAAAAGATTTTATATTTAAGCTCAAAGAACAGTATGGAGATGAGTTAACAATTGTTAGTGGTGGATGTAAAGATGGGGCTGACAGTATTGCTAAAAAAGTTACTCTGGAATTTGACATAAACTATGTAGAGTTTCCTCCTACGCACGATGAATATAATATGTACTGTGTTTTACCAAGGTGGAAGTATGGAAAACAATATGGAGTTTGGAGATATTTTGAGAGAAATAAGCAGATAGCAGAGTACAGCGATATTACTGTTGGGTTTATCCCGGTCGGAATGACTTCTAATGGAACTATGAGTACTTTAGAACAGGCAGAAAAAAACGATAAAAAAACCATCATTATTTCATAGTTCATATATATGTATATATGTACAAAATGTGGAGAATCTAATGAAGGTTTCAACAAAATTAACGTCCATTAAGTTATTAGAGGACTTATACTTACAGTTTAAAATTAATACCGTGGGCTCTAAAATGTCCTTACAGAGATTAGTTAATCGCTCAATGTATCTGTATACTATTGATAATTCATTTATGAAAAACATAGACGGTATGAATCATTTAATGAATAGCGGAAGCGGTTTTTAATATGAAAAAAAAGATACTATTAATGTCCGACGATCTTAGAATGCACAGTGGAGTGGCCACCGTGTCAAGAGAGATCGTTATGGGAACTTTACATCACTATGATTGGGTTCAACTTGGAGGAGCTATCGATCATCCAGAAGCGAACAAAATAGCAGATCTATCAGATTCAGCTATGGATGAGCTTGGATTAAAGGAAAAACCGTACATTAAAATTTATCCAATTAGTGGGTACGGAAATCCAGATCTTGTTCGAGAGCTTATTGAAATAGAAAAACCAGATGCTATACTGCATTACACCGATCCAAGGTTTTGGATATGGCTTTATCAGATGGAACATGAGATAAGAATTTCTATTCCTATATTTTATTATAATATATGGGATGATCTTCCAGATCCAAAGTGGAATGAAAATTTTTACAGAAGTTGTGATTTATTGATGGCCATTTCAAAGCAAACATATGGGATTAATCGAAGGATGCTACCGGATTATAAGGATTGGCAGGTAACTTATGTTCCTCATGGAATTAATTCCAATCATTTCTTTAAGGTTAATAAGAATAATTCAGAGTTTAGAGATTTTCAGAGTAAATTTTCCTTTGACAGGTACGATTTTAAGGTGTTGTATCTAAATAGAAATATTAGACGAAAGCAACCTGGAGATGTTATACTGGCATATAAACATTTTGTAGAGAAACTTCCAGAAGATGAACAAAAGAAATGTCTTATGGTGTGGCATACATCTCCTATTGATGATAATGGAACTGATTTGAGAGCAGCTTGTGCTGCGATGATTCCAGAGCACAATTATGTATTTACTTATGACATTAATAATGGACCTTTTTCATTAAAGGATATGAATTATATTTATAATTCGGTTGATGTTTATATTAACCTAGCGTCAAATGAAGGGTTTGGGCTTGGAAGCTGTGAAGCCCTATCTGTTGGAGTTCCAATTGTGGTCAATGTAACTGGTGGATTGCAGGACCAGTGTGGATTTACAAAGGAGGATGGATCGTATCTAACTCCAGAGGATTATGTTGAGCTTGGTACCAATCATGATAAAAAAATAACTAATCATGGAGAATGGGTTAAGCCGGTTTGGCCTAGCAACATTTCTCTTCAAGGATCACCGCCGACTCCGTACATTTTTGATGATAGATGTAGCTGGGATGAAGCTGGAGAAGCACTACTAGAATGGTACAATGCCGGCCATGAAGAGAGGGTTAGATGTGGAAATTTAGGGTATGAGTTTGTTAAGAATGAAAAAATTGGAATGGATTCTAAAGAAATGTCCAGAAGATTTATCAGTAGTATGGACATGGCGATGAAAAAGTTTGTTCCAAGAAAAAAATACATTTTAGAGAAGATATGAAAAAAACAGTTTTAATGTGCGGTCCGTTTAGCAGTCGAAGCGGGTATGGAGATCATGCTAGATCCATTTTCTATGCAATGAATAACTCTAACAAATACGATATACATTTGTTGGATGTCAGATGGGGAGATACTCCAAGAAATTTTTTAAAGCCAGAGAAAAACAAGGATCATAAAGCTATAGATAAAAGGATTCTTAACGAGCTAGCTCTTCCAAATCAGCCAGATATTTATATAGATATTAGAATTCCAAACGAGTTTGAAACGTTTGGAAAGTTTAATATTGGAATAACTGCTGGAATAGAAACTAACGCAGTTTCACAGGCTTGGATTGAGTCAGTTAATAGGGTAGACTTAGTTATAGTTC
>CEPX01198145.1_pt1 | contig 10483 bp, 4 predicted proteins | sample 361361 | NCBI WGS metagenome assembly CEPX01 (sample SAMEA2619974, study PRJEB7988) | marine metagenome | biome: marine biome (ENVO:00000447); feature: mesopelagic zone (ENVO:00000213) & marine oxygen minimum zone (ENVO:01000065); material: "saline water (ENVO:00002010), including plankton...
CACCATTTTTCTAAAAGGGCACAAGGTGTTGATTGGCAAATCATACCGCAAAGATTTCTTCAATCAACTGGAGCTTCTCTAACTGAAATAGATAGTTAAAAACTAGAGGTTCTAACACAAGTTAATTGTTTTAAATCTCGTGAGTATTGTCTTCGTCAAGCCTGGATCTTTGTTTTCTCTATAAATTATGGAAAAACTGCTTTGTTTTCGAATATGAAATAACCGGAGTTTTAATCCACTTGTCAAACAGGTTCCTTCACTAAAAATTTATAACCCTTCACTAAAAATACCTGTTGTGTGCCGGTCTAAAATGTGAAATTCACCTTTAAAGACCTTTTTTAGACCCTAACACACCATGATGTCAATTAAATTTCACAAGAGGACTAGCCTTTGCATTCAGTTATTCATGTTCAGCCTTATGTCCTTTTCCTTCCTGTCTCTTAATGCTCAAGACTATTATTGGGTAGGTGGAACAGGAAACTGGTCAGACTATGAAAATCACTGGGCTACTTCATCAGGTGGTACTACTTTCCATACCAGCGCTCCATCAGCCACTAACAATGTCTATTTTGATGCTAACTCTTTTTCTGCCGCAGACCAAATTGTGAATATAGATGAAGAGGCGTACTGTCTGGGTATGGACTGGACTGGTGTCACCAACACTCCGATGTTAGATGGAGGCACAGACCACTTAAACATTGCAGGATCACTCACCCTTATTGCAGATATGATCTTGGATCATCGCTACTTTGATTTCGAATCCGATCTAACGACCAACACCATAACCACAGGAAACATTGACAATTCTTATCTGGAACTTGACTTTTTTGGAACTGGTAAGTGGGCATTACAAGATTCTATAAAAGCAAAAGAAATAATTACGAGCAATTCAGTCACTGTTGACTTAAACGATCAATATGTAACTCTTTTCAGCATTTACACATACAGTTCCTCTGTAGTCGATTTAGGAGCTTCAGAAATTCATTTGGTTAATTTCAGAATATCAAGTACAGCAATAGAGCCAATTGTTCCGGGGAACTCTGTAGTCTATATAAACAACTCTTTCTATACTGGAGGTGCTTCTTTCAATAAAATCATACTCGATGTTCCCCTTGTTTCTCAAGTTTCACAGCAGGATGATGCCACCATAGACAGCTTGGTTTTATTAGCTGGTACTACCGTCAACTTTGAAGCAGGTTCTACCCTTACGGTCAATCAGCTCATAGCAGAAGGAACCAAGGCCGAAAACATTGAGGTCTATACTTCGGTGTCTGGTACGCAAGTCACCATTTCTCAATCAAGTGGAACTGTTAACGCCGAATACCTGAGCATGCAAGACATTGCTGCAACCGGAGGGGCTACTTTTAACGCTACCAACTCTATTGATAACGGCAATAATTCTGGGTGGACAATCACAGGACTCACAGGATCCAAATTTTATTGGACAAATGGCACTGGGAGCTGGTCAGACTATGAAAACCATTGGGCCACTACCTCAGGAGGAAGCACAATGCACACGGAAGTGCCAGGCCAATTAGATAGTATCTTTTTTGATGCAAACTCATTTAGTTCTGATGATACCGTCACCGTAGATATAGACGCCTCATGTGCCAATCTTGACTGGACAGGTACTGACCAAAGCATTCTATTTACGACCACAGATAGTAAGGAAACACTCTCTATCTACGGATCTCTCGTAATCACCGAAGATGTTACTCCTGATTTTGATGAAATTCATTTTTTATCTGACAGCACTGGCAACAATATCTATACTAACAATCAGAGTTTGGGACGAAATTCAGAGCTATGGTTCTCTGGAAATGGTGGTTGGACACTCCAGGATTCCCTTTTCATTGGAGACATGACTATTGAGTCTGGAACTTTAGACTTTAATGATCAATATGTAGAAATCATTAATCGATTGAGTATTAGCTCTACAGATTCAAAAACAGTGGATTTCGGTACATCAGACCTTCATCTCGAATCCTACTATTATACAACTAGCGGACTCACGCTAGATGCAAGTGAAGCTACTATTTATCTAGACGGAAATAATAGTAGATTCCGTGCTAACCCAACGTCTGACATCACTTACAACAAAGTAATTATTGATGGTAAAACGGTTTTTGACTTCTACGACCATACTATTGATACACTAGAGGTGAGACCGGGTTCATGGCTATCCATTGCTGGTGGCGATACCCTATTTCTGAATTCATTCAAAGCTGAAGGGACGCTAGCTGATTCCATTACTATCAAATCAGCTGACCCTGGTGTACAAGCTGTAATCAAAATTGAATCAGGAACAGTAGAAGGATCATATCTCAAAATATCAGACAATGTTGCTACCGGAGGTGCCACTTTCTCGGCATTCGAATCCAAAAATGAAGGCAATGTAAGCGGTTGGGATTTTATGGAAGATACTACAGCTCCGGAATTTATCTCTGGTTATCCTGAACTTGATTCACTCGAAGGAACAATCGCCTATTACAATTTAAAAACAAATGAACCAGCCTATGTATACTACGTGGTATTAGCTGAAGGGGCCACACAGCCTTCTGCGGCACAAATCATTTTAGGAACTGACGCCTCTGATGCGGACGCAATCATTTCTGATAGTGTTATAGTAGAGCTGGCAGATGAACTCACCAGTATGGACATTGAAGGTCTTGAAGAAGAAACTAATTATGAGATATTCTTTGCCATAAAAGATGCAGCAGACAACATCCAAAGCAGCGTAAACCAAAGTAGCATTACTACTCCAGATACATCTGCCCCAGAGTTTGCTGATGGTTATCCTGTAATATCAACTACTGGAAGTACAGACATTACTTTAGACGTCTCCTTAACAGAAGCAGGAACTGTTTATTACGTGGTATTGGCTAATGATGCTACAGAACCAAGCCCTTCACAAGTTAAGTCAGGAGTAGACGCATCCGATAGTTCCCCAGCGGCAAGTGGAAATATAGAGGTGACGGCCATTGAAACTTCCATAAGTAAAAGCATTGAAGGATTAACAAGTGAAACAAATTATGACATCTACCTAGCAACCGAAGACGATCTTAGCAATCTTTCCTCTTCTGTTCAGCTTCTTGAAGTACTTACAGAAGCTGAAGCAAAGGACTTCTACTGGGTTGGCGGCTCCGGTAACTGGTCTGAGTTTGCCACTCATTGGGCTACATCGAGTGGCGGCTCTACCTTTCATACCGTAGCGCCATCCAGTATAGACAATGTGTTCTTTGACGCCAATTCATTTTCAGATGCAGAACAGTCCATTACCATAGATGAAGTAGCGTACTGCAACGATATGGATTGGTCAGCTGTTTCTAACGCTCCAACACTTGAAGGCTCTACCAATACCTTGAATATTTCTGGATCGTTGATTTTGACCGAATCAATGACTGTGAGTCATCGCTCCATCGATTTTGATTCGAATGACCTTGGTAATACCATAACAACGGCCAATCATACTATGTCCAACCTTAACATTCGTTTCTATGGATCGGGATCATGGATTTTACAAGACAGCTTAAAAGCTGGTGAGGTTAATAGCTATGAGACAACCACAGTGGATTTTAACGATCAATATGTATCACTAAACAGTCTGTATCCTCGAGGGTCTTCAACAATTGATTTTGGAGCTTCAGAAGTGTTTTTGGTTAATTTGAGAAATAATAGTTCTGCCACTGAACCGATTATTCCAGGCTCTTCCTCTATTACGATTGATAACTCTTTCTACGCTGGAGAGTCCACGTACAACAAGATCATTCTGGATGGAGATTCTGGAGATGAGATAGTCCTACAAGATAACTTTGAAGTAGATTCTCTGGTCATCAAAGCTGGTCTTAGCATCAATTTCGAGGCAGGAACAACAATCACTGTAGGCCAATTAATATCTGTAGGAACAAAAACAGATAGCATTTCTCTGTTTACTTCTACTCCAGGCTCTCAAGTGACCATTTCGCAAGCTAGTGGTACTGTAGCTGGAGAATACCTCATCCTTCAAGACATTGAAGCCACTGGAGGAGCAACATTTACGGCTAGCAATTCTCAGGATAACGGTAACAATACAGGGTGGACATTTACAGGAGATGATACTGCCCCATCGTTTAACACTGGTTATCCAGCTATTGATTCCATATCATCAGAGCGAGTTTATATTCAGGTGAGTGTAGACGAACCATCTACTGTTTATTACGTCTTCCTTGATAGTGAATCCACTACTCCATCAGCGAGTCAGATACTTGCTGGTACAGATAGCTCAGATGAAGAAGCACTTGTTTCAGGGTCAGAGAGTATTGATTCGTTTGACACAGAAGAAATAATAGAAATTACAGGGCTATCCCCTAATACAGACTATGACTTGTACTTAGCACTAGTAGATGCATCTGACAATATCCAGTCAAGCGTGTCTACCCTATCAATAAGTACAGAAGAGACCAAAGAAGAACAAACAATCACCTTCACTGATGACCTAACTGGTCTGACATATGGAGACTCAGATATTACACTAAATGCGACTGCAAGCTCAGGTCTTGATATCACCTATGAGTTTACAGGCCCTGTAACCATAGAGGGAACTACACTACAAATAACTGGTGCTGGTGAAGCCACTGTTACTGCCTCACAAACAGGTGATGACACGTATGAGACAGCTGAACCAGTGGAAATTTCCTTTACTATCTCAAAGGCAGAGCTTACTGTGACTGCTGATGATCAGTCCATCACTTATGGAGATGAGCTACCTGAATATACAGTTAGTTACTCTGGGTTTATTGGAACAGATGACGTTTCCGTTCTCGATACAACACCTACAGTATCGAGTGATGCTTCAACTGCCAGTAATGCAGGAGAATATAGTCTGTCCGTAGATGGTGCATCAGATGACAACTATAGCTTCAGCTACACAGAGGGTACACTTACGATTGCAAAAGCCAATCAGACCATAACCTTTACGCAGACTGATGTAGATATCTCTGATTCACCAATTATACTGTCAGCAACTAGTTCAGTTGGCCTGGATGTCACTTTCACTCTGATCAGCGGATCCGCAACATTGGAAGGAAGCACACTCACATTCTCCACTACAGGTTCAATCACCGTGGAAGCCAGTCAATCTGGAAACACCAACTATAATGCAGCCACTAGTGTATCTGTCACTTTTAATGCTACAGATACGAGTAAAGATGATCAATCCATCACCTTCGACGCAATATCGAGTACAACTTATGGAGATGTAGTTACTTTATCTGCATCGACCAGTTCATCATTGGATGTCACTTTTGAGCTTGTATCTGGAGAAGGAGAAATCAGTGGAAATAAGCTAAGTATTTTAGGTGTTGGTGAGTATACGGTTAGAGCACTTCAGTCTGGAAATGACTCCTTCAACCCTGCTAATCCTGTCGATGTGGAATTCACAGTTGAGAAAGCATTACTAACAGTAACAGCTGATGATCAAGAGATCGAAGCTGGTGATGATATGCCATCATTTACCATTAGTTATTCAGGATTTGTGCTTTCAGAAGATGAGAGCTCACTGGACACTACTCCCACGGCAACTACTTCTGTAACATCAACTGATACCAGCGGCTCTTTTGACATCACCCTCAGTGGCGGCGATGATGATCATTACTCATTCACTTATGTCAATGGTACGCTAACTATCATTGAGGTTTTGTCTAGTCTTACAAATTCTGAGGTTGAGGTATATCCGAACCCGTTTGTTCATTCTATCCAGATAAAGAAACGAGGTTATGAAGAAGCAGTAATCATCGATGTTTCAGGAACGATCATAGTTCGAAGCAATCAAATCGAAAGCATCGATTTGTCACCACTTCCAGCAGGGATCTATTACCTTCAAGTAACCTACCGAGATGGAAGATCAACAAAAACTAAAATCATCAAAAAGCACTAAGGCTGGCATCTGAATTTTGAATTGGGTTGCCACAAAATCCACTTCTACCCTCCCAGAGCAGAGGGTAGAGTGGTAAATCCTATCGAAAGGATTTCTTCAATTTATTAGAACTATTGTAGTCCTTCACCTGAAATAAGACTCCCTTCACTAAATTTTTTAGTTCACTGGCTAAAAAGCACTATCATATATATCTGAAAGATTGAATATTCAGGCCTCAATCAAATATCAATTCATGAGGCCTCAACAAATTACAAGATGGATATGGCGTCCAATTAATGCCATTAAAAAGAAAATCCTTTACACTCTAGAATCAATTGAAAATTCTAAAAGATTATTGGTTAAAGTAGTTTTCATGACTATGTGTCTCTGGTCATTTTCACCTGGCTATGGACAAAACTATTCTTTAGAGTTCGACGGAATCGATGACAAGATTTCTGTCTCCACACTTGGCACATCAAGTTCATTCACTGCAGAAATGTGGGTTTACAAACCAGAAGACAAATCAGGTTTTGTCACTTTACTAGATTTTAATGATGACAAACCATGGATAGGTGTCAATAGCAACATATTCGCTGTATGGAGTTCTTTCACTTATTCATCTTCCAGTACACACAAAACTTCAGGATGGACCCACTTTGCCGCTACTTATGATGGTACCACACTTACACTTTATGAGGATGGAATCGAAGTTTATCAAGATAACGTGTCTGTTACCACGGGAAATACAGGAATGACAATCGGTTTCAGCACGGGAGATCTATATTTCAAAGGTCGAATCGATGAACTAAGAATCTGGGACGACGTGCGAACTGAGTCTGAAATTCAAGACAACCTCTTCGTCACATTAACAGGTAGTGAATCCAACCTGGTGGCTTATTATGATTTTAACGAAGGTACTGGCACCACTCTAACCGATGCTACTTCTAACAATCATGATGGTACCATTACCAATTTCGCTTCAAGTGCCTGGGTTCATGGCGCACCTGTCGATCTAAACATTTGGAACGGATCTACCTGGAGTGATGGAACCCCTTCCTCCTCTTCAGATGTGAGATTTGATGAGGATTATGACTTCAGTCTTGGAGGATTATCTGTCAACTCAGCCTTCATCGTTGACACAGCAGTAGTAAGTGTAGAAGACACCTATCTCGAAATAAAAGAAGCTATTCAAAATGACGGAACGCTATTAATTGAATCGGGAGCATCATTAATGACCTATGAGGACAATGATTTCATGGGAGAAGCTCTAATCGACCGCTCAACTACATTCTCCACAGAAACTGGGCAATACTCTATTGTTGGTAGTCCTGTTCAAACCGAAACATCAGACGCTTTAGGGTCATTGGTTTATAGTTATGATGAAACGACTGAATACAATTCAAGTACAGATAATCCTGGATCAGGAAATGACGGATTGGACCGATTTGATGTGGTAAGCTCAGGAACAGACATTCTACCTGGAGTTGGTTATTTTTCTGCCTTCACTGGGGATATTCGCTTTGAGGGAGTGCCCAATGCAGGAGATATTAGTCAAGACCTTTCCTTCACAGATCATGATGCAACGGATCTAACGGATGAAAACAATTACGAAGGTTTTAACCTGGTTGCCAATCCATATCCAAGTGCCATTAAACTTTCATCATTCGTGAATGGAAATACAGACATTGCCGGATCTATTTACCTCTGGGATGATGGCGGCTCTTCTACAAGAAGAACCAATTCAGATTACATTGTAGCAAACAAAATGGGTGCATCAGGCGGTAGTAGTAGATCAGGAGACTGGGATGGTTATATACGTTCTACACAAGGGTTCTTTGTCAAGTCATTGGATGTTTCCTCCCCACAAGTATTGTTTGCGGATAGCATGCGAGTATTGGACAACAACACCGATGATGGCTTCTTCCGCAAAACGAATAAGTACCCATTGCTAAGAATTGAAATTCAGGGTGAAGAAGACTTTGGTGAGACACTCCTTGGGTTAGCACCTGATGCAACACAAGACTATGACGCCCAGTATGACGCTTTCAAACCAACCAAAGAAGGGTTGATGATGTATTCATTACTAAAAAATCAACCACAAGCGATACAAGGTTTGCCAGATGATTTTGAGGGAATCATTCCGTTAGGAGTTCAATTGGCCGAAGCGGGTATTTATCAACTCAATATAACTGCCAATGATTGGCCACAAAAAGTTGTCTTGCTCGACCAACAATTAAATCAAGAAATATCTTTGGACGAGACTTCCTATTCGTTTCAAAGTGATGCAGGTAAAATAAATGATCGATTCTTTCTGAAAGTAACGAATCGGGTCACTGAATCTCTTAAAGAACCACAAGTCAAAGTCTGGTACAGTCAAGGCACTTTTTATATCAACAACTTGATCAATGATGAACTGAAATTGTCTGTCATTGCAATGGATGGAAAACTCATGAAAGAGCAATCTATCTCTCCAGGTTATCAACAGATTGACTGGTCAAATAACGGCATTTACATCTGTGTGTTAAAAAGGAAGAATCAAATCATTTCTACTCAGAAAATCTCAACCAAAAGGTAAGCCATTCACCATTCAAAACGACGATTCATGAAAAATCTATTATACTTATTATCCTTCCTTTTGATCTTTATTGTTCCATTTTCAGTAATGGCCCAAGGAGCACCACCTGCCACACCAATTGATGGTGGTCTAAGCTTATTATTAGCAGCAGGCGGCATCTATGGAGCCAAGAAAATTTATGATAAAAGGAAATAAACAGGATTGACATTAAAATTTACTTACTAAAGAACCCGTCAAACTAAAAGACCGAGTAGATATACTCGGTCTTTTGCGTTACGAGAAACTTAGTGTCCTCCCATTGCTCCATCTGACGGAACATTAGAAGCTAATTTCTTCTCTTTTAGTGGTGGTATATAGACTGAGATTGAATCATACCCTAGCTGCGTTAAAAGCATCCAGGCTTCATTTGCATGAATTGGATCTGTAGAACCGAGTATTACCTTCGGTTGGTCCTTGTTAATTATATCCAGATTATCATCATCCAAAAGAGCCGACAGAGGAATATTGATTGCTCCTGGCATGTGATCAATTAAATAGGATTCTTCATCTCTTATATCAATTAATATTGGATTTTGTAAATCTGAAAAACTTACTGAATCCAATTCGTAATTGGTCGCCATTACTTTGTCGTGCATCTCTTTTCCAGACAATTCAAATTGGCTCTTATCAGCATAAAATGACACAATCAATAAAAACCCAAAAAGGGATACAACGATGATAGCCAGAGGTCGAATAGAATTTTTCATTTCTTTAAATTTTTAACTACAACCACCTTGTACTTTTTTCTTTTTCCTTCCCTGAATCGGAGCTATTGGTGTAAACTCAACCTTTGGTAAAGACTTGGCACCAGTGAAGAACTGCCTGGAAGCCATACGCTGCTCATACAAATCAAACTCATCTTTTGAAGCAGTTTGAGATGGATACTGAGGATCCAATATGGATTTGTTCCATTCCTCCAGACCACCTTTAAGCAAATAGTTATTCTTGTAACCCAGTTGCTTGGTAATCATCCACACTTGCGTTGCCAATCGATTATCCAAGCCATAAATGACGTTTTTCTTAAGCGACTGATCAAAGAAGTAAGCATAGTTTTCTGAAAACAAGCTGTCGATCGGGATATTAATTGCTCTAGGCAGTGGTTCCTTAAAATCGCTAGCAGGTCGTACGTCAATCAACTGAATAGACGGATCCCCAGATATCAACAGGTGAGCCAATTCATCCACAGAGATGTAGTTCGTTTCCAACAACATCTCTTGAAGCAACTCTTTTTCATTCAGTGCAATGGAGTCATTCTTCCTACCTGGAAGCATAGCACCCATTATACCCAACGAAATGATAATAATTGAAAGTATTTCTCGACTTTTCATGACATCATGATTTATAGTTCTTTAGAAATATCAGGTCTCTTGAATTTCTTCTCTGCCCACTCTCCTACCCAAAACATGACCACAGCTGCCACTATCACCAACAGCACCATTACGCCATCACTGAGCCCGAGAGTAGTTGATAATTTGATTCCACCCAGATAGTTTTTCATGTAGATCTCTTTCCAAAGTGGATAGGTTTCTCCAAAAATGAAAATCCCAATCAAACTTCCGCCGAGATAAGCCAGTGCGTCCAACTTGCCAATTGCTGCAGCACACACGCTAGTACCTGGACAGAAGCCTCCAACAATAAACCCGACTCCCATGATCACTCCACCAATAATCGCAGAATTGATAAAGTATTCGTTCACATAAACAATGCTCATATCAATCATCTCGAAGTAGTTTAGGAACAAGATTCCGATCATGGCAACGATAGCGGCCGTAAAAAACACTTTCAAAACCGTGGTATCGTATCCATAAAACATCCCAGCGAGTTTTCTGCTTGAAGAAAAACCCGCTTGTTCAAGTGCAAACCCAAAGCCAATTCCTATGATGAAGGCAATTAGAAAATTGAGCTCTTGTGATATCTCGTATATTGGTATGACAGGTCCCATATTAAATCCAGTTTTTTCTAAAGAAATAAGCAAA
>CEPX01139786.1_pt1 | contig 10474 bp, 8 predicted proteins | sample 361361 | NCBI WGS metagenome assembly CEPX01 (sample SAMEA2619974, study PRJEB7988) | marine metagenome | biome: marine biome (ENVO:00000447); feature: mesopelagic zone (ENVO:00000213) & marine oxygen minimum zone (ENVO:01000065); material: "saline water (ENVO:00002010), including plankton...
GGTTGCGGTTGGGTTTTTAGGTTGAGAAGCATAATGTTAATTTACAATCTTACCCGTGACACCAGAAAATGTATGTGGGATGGAATAAGATATGAGTCGAAGGGTCTGGGCGCTATAGGCCCCCCCCTCTCCTTGTATCCCAAATGTGTCTAATAGTGTCCATATATAACTATAAGTGTCGGAAAGGGAAAGAAGCAAGTATTTATATGACTATATACGAGAAACCTCTCAGTAAAGAGGGGTTTTAGAGGAGCGGAGAGAGAGGGATTCGAACCCCCGTAACACTAGGTGTTAACCGCATTTCGGGTGCGGTGTATTTAGGTTGGTCTACAGAGGAGAGATAGTGGTTAAATCAATCAAGAGGTATAAAACAAAAAAGCCCCGTGAGGAGGCTATTTTAAGAGAATATACTTTATGGTTTAGTTAAAGTCTATTTGATCAACGCATGTAAAAATGAAGGTTAAGCCGCGCTCCGACATACCCAAGAACCATTTTTCTGTCTGTGATTTTTTCAATGGTGTAGCATGCCGCCCCCCAATCCTCTATTTGAACCAAGACCGTACCGTTGTTATCGTGGTGCTTTATTATGAATTTGGCTATGTTAAAGTCGTCGCCTCTACATATACCTGTTTCCCAAATCGAGTCATTCGCGAGATAAAAAGGGATTTTCGTTTTATCGCCGTTACGGGCTGAAATTATTTCCTTATCGGTAATTTCAAAATAGCCTGACGATGCTGTTTCGCTGGGCTTTCCGGTCCTTTTATTTTCAGCATTCAATGCTTTAATATCGGTTTTCCAGCGACCCGATATCTTTTCCAGCATCGATTCTCCTTCTACAGGCGCAGCTAAATCAACAGCAGCCACGGTGCTAGCAGTTTTGTTTACCAGTTCGTTATGAGAAAGGTAAAAATCTCTAATATCTTTAGATAGGATTATTACATCACCATGAGTGAACTCTGTCCCATAATTATTTTCTAGTATATTTCCATATTCATCAAAGGTAATATTCACAGCCCCGCCTGCTTCTGAATCTTGAGAAAATTTAACTTTACCATTTTTATGAAAATTGACTATAATGTGTCTACCCCAATCGTAGTCACCTTGGTGTTCTTCAATTTCAGTTACATCCCCATCAGTATCGTAAGTTATTTTTTTAATAATTTCTCCTTCGCCATAAAATACTTCTTCATTTATAACACCTGATTCAAAGTAATAAGTCCAAACACCTGGTTTTTGTACTAAATATTTTTCTTTTTTAAGAAACCCATCAAAAACATATCCCTCAACAAAAGAAGGGTCTATTAAATCCATTGCGTAACCCTCATCGCCTGGACTTAGATAAAATTCAGCTCCAATCTTAACCCATTCCCCATCAATAGATTTTCTGATTCCTGTTTCTTTGTCAGTATCAATTACCGTTAATTTTATACCTGTTTTAGATTTTACCGCAACTGATGTTCCATATGGGATTTTAGCTATTTTTTTTGATTTTAAACCAGGGCTTTCCCTTAGGTTGAGACCGCTTTTTATAGAAATTACATGTTTAATTCTTTCATTAAAACCCTCTCCTGCTACTTTTATTTTACCATTTTCGTAATAAGATGTGTATGGGGATTGCCCAAAAGAAAGCAATGGAACTAACAATAAAACTGCAATAAATAGATTAATTTCCTTCATTTCATTCTTCTTTATTTGAGCCAGAGACGTTTCATTTAGTTACACTCTTTTTCATTACCATTTTCATCCCAACATTTTTCAGATATTAATTTTCCGTCTTCGTATGTACCCTCGTATGCTTTTCCATTACTGGGGTAACCAAAGTAGTTCTCTTGATTTTCCTCCAGAGTTATTCTAGTTGATAGTTTCAACAAATACCTGTCAAAAACATAACCTAAAATGACATTAGCATTTGTGCTCTTGCCTTGATGTAAGCTTTCTATTTTAACCCATTGACCAGATATTTTTTTTGCTATATCAGTATCTGCATCATTATCATCCATAGTTATTTCCATTCCTGTTTTTGAAACTATGTTCACTAAAGAATTAAATTTTAGGACACCAATCCTATTGCCACGACTAGACGGTTTATCTCTAACAATTAAACCATTTTTTGATGATACTGAATACAAATCTACCATTTTTACACTCAGCATTACATCTGCTGGTGCCAAAACAATATCCATACTTCCTTCACCTGCATATTGTTGAATATTTTTATTAACCCATTTGATTTCAAACCATCTTCCAAGAAGTTCATTATTGCCATTAAAAAATTCATACCCTGGATGATTATTAACACCCATCATTTCTGATGCATCAAAGTCAGGACAGTAAGCGTCTGTATCTGCACAAGAAAAAGCAATAGTTAGATAATCATACATTTCGGCCCCTTCATAGCGTATAATGGCAATCTGCTCATTTAGTTCTTCTAATTCTTGAGCATTAATGCTAACAATTAACAGAAATAGAATAACCGTTATTTTCATAATCAATTCTTTATATGAGCCAGAGGTGTTTCATTCTTTCATCCCGACTATCCCCGCTTGAGTGAACACCGGATTAAGAGTTTGGGAAACATAATAAGTTTATTAAAAGACATCAATATAATCTTCTTACTTGGGCCACCCGCTTTAATCCTATTCATATTCTTCTATTTGTATCGTTTTTGTTATTAGATCATACATTGCAATATGAGATTTACCTTGAACGACTATGATCTGAGCTGGCGAAAGATAGCCTCGCGAGTCCCTTGTTGTGGTACTCGGAAAACGTGAACTTAAATTGGGAATTCCTTGAACAGTTTTTATTGAATCGAGCTGCAAGCGATTTTCATCCCAATGATAAATGTTTGTGAGGTTTTGAACGAAATAAGGTTTCTGAGGATTTGTTGGTGAAACAATGATTTCTTCAACTTCGTCGCCATCAATATCCCTAATATCCCACACAAACTGATTGTCTAATATGCTTTCATCCTCCGTAACGTTGGGCTTAGAGATATGCAAATACCACTTATTATTTTCATACACATTGTACATAACTCTTGACGGACTACCTTTTTGAATTGTTAAAAAAACGTTGGAAGGATAAATAATTCTTCCATTATACTGACCTTCTTGATGCGTAGCATCAGTTTGTGAAAAAAATCTATCTTCATAAGATAAATCAAGGGTGTTGTGAATTAGAAAGCGACGGTGCAGACCTCCATAAGGATCACTTTTTCTTACCCCATTTATATTATCCCAAAAGAAGGTCAACGAGTTTGTACCTCCTATTAAAGCTACATTCTGTGGATAGGCTGAGTCAACTTGGACTTTACCTTTAGTTCGGTAGGCATATCTATCTTCCTCAATATGGTTTCGGAAATCATGAGCATCCCACAAAAGTTGCTCCTTTCGGTATGGCCCTACTTCGTAATGAAGAAGTCGACCATAACTGAAAAGAACATATCGCGTGCCATTTTCTACGAGCAATCCATTGATGCCATTTAGATTAGCTTTATAACTTAACCCCCAGTATTGATTAGTGTGTTTATAGTACTCCTCAAACTGTGGACTTGAGTGAAAAACTAGTGATTCGCTTTGAAATGTCGTTCCATTAAAAGTAAAAAACCATTGTTGAGGATTGTAGTCTGGAGAAATCACGATCGTTCGGGAATTTTTTCCAAAGATAATCGAATTATCATAATAACGGCGAACTATATAGCTTGTTGAATCATTTGTGTTTGGAAAACAGTAGTCTTTCAAAGGAGAAACTACCCTGTGTTCATGCCCAGTTCTTCCGTTGTATAAAACGAGAAATGATGTTTTGATAAGTTGACGACTGTTTTTTCCACCCGAACCACATCGAAGAAGCTGGCCATTTTTATCATAGATTTGTTCACCCCTAACAACCGTTGCCAAATCAGGCCAACCGTCTTCATTAAAATCAAACCCTCCGGTGATACTAAGAGCGTTGTCTCTTATTTCCCTCGACCACAAAAGTGTGTTTTCCTCATCTCGCGCCTCAAGCGTTTTAGGACTTTTCAACTGGTGATATAAAAAATAGATGTAAGCATTGGAGGCATCGTAATCGTTTACTTTGTAAAGGTGAACGATGCTATCCTTAACACTTAGATGCATCGCATTGCGTGCATCATGCATCTTCTGAGAAGATAGTTTAAATGTAATAAGCATCACCATGAGGGGTATTTTGATAATGCGCATTTTAGATAAACTTTTCAGTAGACTAAATAATATTCAAACTGGTTACTGCCTTCGCAATATTAAGAAAGTTCCTGTCTGCAAAAACGTAGTACTTCGTCACATTCTAACATCAGTTCCATTTGCATTGCTGTATCTTCCTGCTCCGATATTATTTTCTCATAAGTCTTCCGTATTACTGAATAAGAAGGTGAGCGTCCCCCCGTCATTTACCAGATTGAGATTGGGAAAGTGGTTGAGAAAGCTGATTTATTTTAATAACAGCATCTTCCGTGTCTGACTGAACTCTCCAGCCTGAATACGGTACAGATACACTCCAGCACTGACTTGTCTTCCTACATCTCGCACCAGCGTCATTTTTCGCCATTGCTACGGCGGAAATCGATTGCTACCAAACTTTATTACGCACGGACATGAGTTCCGGATACTTTTCATCCGTATCGCCATATTCCTTTTTGAGTTCAAGTAATCTTGTTTTTAGTTCTTTGATTATATCAGAATAAGCAGGATCATCATAAATATTATTCATTTCATGAGGATCCTCTTGCAAATCAAATAATTCCCATTCAGGAGTTGTGGATACTTCAAAAGCACCTGAGGCGTCCAAAGGCAATCCATAGTAGAAAATTAACTTATATCTTTCCGTTCTGATACCATAATGAGCAGGAATATTAAAATGCGCCCGGTGCATCCAGTAACGGTAGTACATATCAGTTCGCCAGTTTTCAGGTGTATTATTTTCCAGTACCCGTTTAAAACTTACACCATCCATATCATCTGGGACATCTACCTCAGCGAAATCTAAGAATGTAGGAGCAAAATCGATATTTACCGCAAAATCACTGGTAACAGATCCTGACTTGATTTTTTTGGGATATCTAACCAACAGTGGAACACGCAACGATTCCTCATACATAAATCTTTTGTCAAAAAGATTGTGTTCACCAAGAAAAAAACCTTGGTCCGATGTATATACAACAACCGTATTTTCTGTCAAACCTTCTTCATCAAGATAGTTTAAGACCCTTCCCACATTATCATCAATTGCTGCAACGCATCTTAGATACGCTTTGATATACATCTGATATGCAAGTTTTCTCCTCTCTTCAGGTGACAAATTATTATTCTCTGCAACATTTCCGAGCAGAGATTTTATCATTTTCTTTAATTTATTATCATCATCTTTTATCGAAAGCAACTTATCTTCAAATTCATTGGATTTATTTGCATGTAGTCTTTTATGTAATTGCTCCAGGCTTCGAAAAAACAAATATCGGTCTTCTTTCGCAATTGGTCGCCCATCAATGACGGCTTCTGATAATTCATCATCGTATTGCACATATATTTTTTGCACGGTTCTTTTAATTGCTCTACTGCGATTATCGTAATTATCAGATAGATTAAATGGTTCAGGAATCTCAATATCTTTGTAAAGCGTCGCATGTTTCTGATCATACTCAAATAAATCATGTGGTGCTTTGTGTTGATACATCAAAAGAAAGGGTTTGTTCTTTGGACGGTTTTTTAGAACATCAAGCGAAATATCAGTAACAATATCGGTAACATAACCTTCATATTCCTTTATACCTTTCGAATTAATTCCACCAGGTTTATCTACTTCGACTCGCCAATATGGGATATTCGGATCTCCGCCGGGGACTTGGTACCAAGGCATTCCTGTCTCTGTCATTATCGGATTAAAATAGCGTCCCTGAACAGGAAGGATATTATAATAATCGAACCCCGTTGGTTTAGATTTTAAATGCCACTTACCCACAACGGCAGTATAATAACCTGCTTTTTGTAACAATTTTGGGAATGTCTGCTGACTACCGTCAAAAGCCCTATCTAATGTTTTTATCCCATTATTATGACTATATTTTCCTGTCAGGACCGTTGCTCGAGCTGGTGTACAAATGGAGTTTGTGTTAAATGCATTTTCAAAAAGCATTCCTTCGTTAGCTAGACGATCCAAATTGGGTGTTTCTACAACACCTGATAAAAAACTCTTATAGGCGCTGACGGCCTGTACGGCATGATCATCTGAATAAATAAACAATATATTCGGCCTCTCCTGATTATCATTATCAGACTGGGAATAGACCGCACCAGTAAAAAGTAATATGACCAATAAGTGTTTCATTATTTCAGTAGTCTCCTTTGGTTATTTCTCAAAAAAGCATATTACGATATGGGTGCTTCTTTCATCCCGACCGACCCCCCGTCATTTACCAGGTTGAAATTGGGAAAGTAGTTGAGAAAGCTGATGCTGATTAGTTACAAGCGCTATTTGAACAAGATATACACTTTTCACCCTCCTCAACAGCTGAGTTGTCAGGACAATAACCAAAGGTGTAGCTTTGGTTATTTACTCGCCCCGCAGTACATACGCAAGTCGAACTACCATAATATGTTGCGCGGTACACAAAATCAATAGTCCAATCCCCCGCTTCAGAACATTCATAGGTTAATGTTTTTGTACTATTTGCTACTACAATGACTTTCGCAAACATATTCCGCCCAGAATTGTCTTCAATGTCAATGTTGTTACGAGTTTTGTTTTTAAATGTGACCGTATTTAATTCTGGTTCTTTTTCCTCATCACCAGTACACCTCTCCGACAGTGCACTGCTGGCTGGGTCCCTCCGACCAACAAATGGGATGGCTACCTACAACCGAGAAATTGAAGAGGAAATGATGCAATTCTGCCGGTTACTCCTTGCCGAGCATTTACCGATGAAAAAAATCTTTCACTGCATACCTTGGGGATAAATGGTTGACTCTATTTTTTTATTCAATTTTCTGATGTTGAATTGCAATTTTTTGTAAGGTAGCAGTTCTAATCCCAAATAGAATTCATTTTATAAATATCTAATGAATTAATCTTTACAGTCCCTTCCTCAACAAAAAATTCAATATTGTGATTATTTTTTTCAAAAACCTGGGATGAGCTCACATACATCCAACCATCATTAACAATTGTTTCAATTGAAGTTTGATCTAGAAAAATGTGGAGTTTCAGCCTTCCTTTTTCTGGATAAACATTAACTTTTTCATCATTACAGATCAATGTATTGGAACTGACTTTATATAAAACTTTTTTTTCCCTTAGGTTGAATCCAAATTCTTCAGCTTCAGAAACGTCAAAATCGCCCACTAACTCAAAATAATCACCTTTTATACGTTTTAATGGGTTGTCCCCAGCCCCTAAAGATAAATTTTCCCAGGACTTTTTCTTTCCCCGTAGAGTTTTTAGCTCCTCTATAGGATTAATGTACATTCTATATCCTGCCTCAGATTCTCTAAGGGTCATTTCAAGAGGCAATGACATCTGTTGATTGAAGGGCATATTTTTATGACCAGATTCAAAACCAGGTCTATGATCACGTATCCATCCTATATTAACTCTTCGGCCATCTGGAGCATTACTAAATGATTGACCAGCATAGGAATCACCGTAATAACTATACATACTTTCGGTCTCAGGAGTAAAATTCTCCCCATCGAATTCTCCAACTCTGTAATTGCCATTACCTGTCCATATAATCCATTTCTTATTTGACTTATCACCATTAACAGGCAATTGAAACATGTCTGGACATTCTGAGCCGGCAGCACTATAACTACCAGTTTCATTCCAGTCCTTTAAATTACTTGAGTTATAAAGTATGTAATTATCATCCCGGCCATTATATAAACTCATCACCCATTTTTTCGTAGGTTCATACCAAAAAACCTTAGGGTCTCTATTACTAGGATATTGATATGGTAAAATTGGATTGTTTGAGTATTTTGTCCAATTTCGTCCCCTATCTGTGCTATAACTCAAAGCTTGAGTGGGACCTATAGAAATACTTGTAGAGTGATCTTTAACCGCTGTATAAACTAAAACCATAGTCTCTTCATTCCCATTTTGAAAGCCAGCTGTATTATCGATATCCACAGCCCCAGAACCAGAGAAAATAACCCCTTCTGGACCTGGTGGTATCGCCGTAGGCAATTCCTCCCAATGAATTAGATCTTTGCTTACAGCATGTCCCCAAGAAACATTCCACCAAAACCAATTATATGGATTGTGCTGATAAAACATGTGCCATTCTCCATCATAATACTGCATTCCATTAGCATCATTTAGCCAACCTCTTTTTGATGTAAAATGAAACTGAGGTCTAAGTTCCTCCTTATAAAGGTTTTCCATTCCTGGATATTCATCAGATAAAATAATATCATCGAACGCTTTTGCCTGGTCTTTATATAACACCCCTTTAAGATGTAGCTCTTTACCCTGATGATTTGATAAATCTGTAAAAACCCAGAAATCAGGATTCTGTGATAATTCAACATCCATAAATGTTTCTAAACCATCTTCTACATTTAAATAAACTCGACTTTCTGGACTCATTCTCATAGACTGTCTTTTTATTGGCCAAATAAGATATTTTTTATTTATAATAAACCACTTATCTACATTTTTCATAACTGGTTCATCACTAAAAACTATGTGATCAATATTTATATGGCCTAAGATGAATTCATCGTCATCAATCATTTGATCGCCTATTTCAATATGGGCTTCTCGATTAATCAAATTAGATACATCCCATGTCCGCCATGTCATCATTGTATTCGTTCTACCAGTCGCGGATTTAAAAATTTTATTATCAACAATTAAATTAATATAAGTTCTACCGGGATGATTACCCCCACTTACTTGGAAAGAAATATATTTTTTTGAGATCTTGAACGATGGTGAAGTAAGGGTACCAGTACCATCATTGCCATCACTTAAATTATTTTCATTATTGTCTTCTTTTTTAATATTTACATAGCTTGTTAAAAATTGTTTTCCTTTATTTTTTATATTCCATCTTCGGTTGTAGAGTCCGACATAGAATTTGTCTGTGTCAGTTGAATATGGACCGTGATTAAAAGCATTTCCTGTAGCTTTCCATTGTCCATAATTATTACCTTCGAAATCCTCGAATATTATTTCACTTTTAGTATTATCCTCAGCATTTAAATGAAATCCAGAAATAAAAAGGAATAACCATAGAATCTTAATTTTCTTCATAATAACCCTCTAATCTTTAACATGTTAAATATTATTAATAATCATCAGATTGACCTGGAGATAAATACCAATAGGCTACAGCTTGATAACGACAAAAATTAGGGCAATCTGTACATCCCCGTTCCTTATCACCCCATTTATCATCTTTATATTTTTCAATGACACCGGTAAATGATTTTTGAAATGGAATATTATCAGCTAAATGAAACCGACTGATGATGGTATGACCATTACCATCTATAGCTGTAAATGGCTGACTTGCAAAGCCGCTATCAAAAAGAGGGAAAGCTGGTTCAGCTGACCAGGCGTATCCAATATAATCCTCGCTACCTGTCCCATATGTTGAAGGAAACTTTTCATTGTCAACATAGAATTTTTCATCTCCTTCTCCCCACCACCACCAGATTGTTCTGTTCCCATACTTACCATACCACCAATTAGTTGCTTCTTCCTCAGGCTCTTCCCATTCATTATGGATATGAAGCGTAACCCCGCAATATCTACCTTTTCCTTTTGTAAGTAGTAACGGCCAATCTATGTCTCTACCTTTATTATTAATTTTATTCCTGAACTTTCCATTGTGCCATTTTGCATGAAACCTCAGTAATTCATCAGCATTTTTTTCTAAGGCAACATGATTTATTTCCATTTCTAATCTATGAGTTTGTTCTCCCTGATTAATTAATTCTATTTTTGCACCCTTTGAAAAAGGCATATACCAATTAGAATAGAAATACCCTGGCAAAGCTCCAACTGGAAGAGTCCGGTTGGGATAAATATCTGGATAAGTCCCAAAAAACATACCTATGGGAACCATAACTGATTCTTTTTGATCATCATCCCAAGTAATTCTTATCCATATATTTTTTAATAATTCTTCTCTTTTTTGCTCATTATTGTAATCATGAACATCATACCTAATATTAAAATGGGTTATAGCAGAGTTACCTTTATATTGAGCTACTCTAAAATTCTTTTTTCCTCTTAGTCTTATATTTTTTCTATCAATAATTGATGTTAAATATTCCTTATTTTTAAACCCTCTATTACCTAAAACTCTATCAGCCTCAGCTAAAGCTATTGTATCCTCTTTTCTATGATAACCATTAAATTCAGGCAATTCAACCTGCTTCTCAGAAAAGGTGCTGTATGTAATATGATAATAAGGGTCAAGACTAGTTGGCATCGGATGAAAAGCTGTAAG
>CEPX01071416.1_pt1 | contig 10464 bp, 3 predicted proteins | sample 361361 | NCBI WGS metagenome assembly CEPX01 (sample SAMEA2619974, study PRJEB7988) | marine metagenome | biome: marine biome (ENVO:00000447); feature: mesopelagic zone (ENVO:00000213) & marine oxygen minimum zone (ENVO:01000065); material: "saline water (ENVO:00002010), including plankton...
TAAACCCACCATTCCTCATTGGGTGAGTAAACACAGGCCTACCAGCAACCAAATCTTTAATATAATTTGTATCAGGTTTAACTTTATCTTCAACTTTTTTACTAACCTTAACACCACGAGACCTAACTTCTTTCTGCAAATCAACAAAATCTTTCATAAAGTTCCATTGTTCCATACCCATATCCTTACCCCACCTTGCCAATTGTTTCCAAACCTTAGGAGCTTTCAAACCCAAACATTCAGCAGTGATCAAACAAAACCCATTACTAATTCTATTTGCAACACGACGAGACAAATCCTTATAATTTGAAACTTCCCACTTTTCAGAAGGATCACCATCTAACTGTATTGGCAAATGTTCAACCAAATACTTAGTCTCTTCCTCAGAAGGAAAATACTGCAAATTAGTAACTCTTTCATGATAATCACACAACTCAGCATAAGCTCTTTTAACTTCTCTTTCAGTTGCATCATACTCTTTATATCCCATTATCTTTCTTACATAATCAGCAATCAAAATAGAAACACTAGCACCAGTTCCACCAGCACTACGAATAGGACCACCATAAATTAAAGCAAGATACTCGCCCTGCCCATCCATTCTTTTACGAACATCAATTCCAATAAAACCCTCCAAAGGTGAAGCAACAACCCCTACAGTAACATAAGCAAACCCAGTTCTAATCCCAACCTCCATAGCACGAACCTTATCATCAAACTCACAAAATTTTCCCAAAGCAACCTCTTCAGCAATTTTCAAAGCAACTCTCCAATCTTGCATCCCATACTCTTTCTCAAGCTCTTCAATTCTCTTAGGCACACCTTTACCCAAAATCTCAGGAGCAACAGAACCAATCAAACCCTCTACCCTCTCTGCCATATTTTTCGCAAGAGGCATCATAACCTTCTTATTAGGGTCAAACCCTTTGCTCTTAGCCTCATTAGCAATATCATAACACTTAAGCACCTCTACATTGATCTTCTCCAAATACTTCTCTATTCTCTCAGAAAATTCAGCCATATCAATACAATCTAAAAAACATTAATTAAACTTTCCTATAGTTAAATATACATATCATCTCTTAGACAAAAACAAAAAACCAATAATCAAAACAACAACTAAAATTATCCCACCAATAAGAGCCCAAATAAACCAACTAGAACCACTCTCCTCAGCAGCAGTACTCACTTCAATCTCACCACCAACTTCCTCCTCTTCTTCTTCAAAAGCAACATCATCATCTACATCTTCATCACTAATTGAACCAGCAAGTTGCATAACCTCACTATCATCAGAATAATCTTCATAAACAACATCATCACTAACAGTATCACTAACTTCAGGAGCTTCAACACCAACAGAAACTTCTTCTTCATAACTAATTTCTTCACCACCAAAACTAACACCAACATCCATTAATTCACCAACCGAACTCAAAACCTCAATTGACACACCTGAATCCTCACCAGCATAAGTAACACTACTTGGACTAGAACCAGAATAAAACACAGCACTAGTACAACCCCCTAAACCACAATCACCTTCCCACACATCATCTTCACCACCATAATCACTCACATCACTATCTTCATCTAATCCAAAATTATCAGCCTCTTCAAAATCAACCAACTTATGGACTTCATTTGCATTAACAACATTACAATCCATTCTAGAACCTTTACAACCAACCCAACTCCCTTGCTCTTCCATCACTGTTTCATCAATATGCCAAATAAAAACTCCACCAACCTTTTCACCAAAAAAAGAACTTTCCTCTCTATTCTCAACTAAAAAATATTCATTATCATCAACAGGAACTTTCAAAGAACCATCATAACCAACTTCATAAGTTCCTGAATCATCAACTTCTAACAACCCACCATCCCAACCTAAATAAGATTGACTCCAAGGACTTAATCCAGAAATTTCATCTAAATAACAACCATAACCCATCAAACAAAAAAATCCACACCCTTTTGATTCACCATCATCAGGATCAGTATCATATAAGTCAGGCAAACCAAAAAAATGTCCAAACTCATGTGCAGCAGTACCTAATACAAATTCCTCACTCAAAAGAATATAATCCATAACTTCCATCCCATTTGATTTCAAACCACCAGTTGAAGAATAAAAACTCCAAATCAAATCAGTATTTCCACCAACAGTTTCATCAGCAGCACCAGCATGTACCAAAACCAAAGGACCATCTAAAACACCATCACCATCATCATCATACCCACCTGATAAATCAATCATATTAACAGCTTCCTTAACTAAATCATCAGCCTGACTTTCATAATCACCCCCATAATAACCCATCTCTTCTTGTGCAAGATACCAATTTTTTACAGGATAAAAATCTAATAACAAATCACCATTAGATTCTTCATAAAAATAATCAGATAAATCTTGTAAATAACTATCAAAAGAATCAAAATCAGCAGAATGTTTTTGATCCATAAACTCCATAAACACAACTAACACTTTCAAAGCACTTCCTTCTTCAGCAACAGCACCTCCAGTTAACTGATTCTCTTCCAACAATCCTCTTTCACGCAATATTTTTTTTCTAAGTACTTTTTGTCTATCATCCAAAGGCCTTTCAGGCCTAAATTCAGGAGGCCTTTCCAATAACCTTTCCCTATCCAACTCAGCAATCTTCTTAAGCTTCAACCTTTCAGGATCAACAGTCCCTAACCTATGAGCTGTTTTCACTAATTTCCCATCATCCCCTTGTTCAGCCAAAAACATTTTCTTCCTTTTAGGGTCTAAAATAACAGGATAATCATCTTGTGTTTTAGCAAAAGAGTCACCTCTTCCACCCTGGCTTACAATTAACTCTGCATCCTCAGAACCTTCATCACAAATTTCATCACCACAAACATAAGTAAATGGTTGTGCAGAAAGAGCACTAACAGCAAACATTAAAACAAATACAAAACCCAAAACTAAATACCACCTCATACAAATAACAAAGAATTTAATGTTTTTTAATCTTTCTACCTTTACCAAATTTAACTTTTTTCAAAACTACAAAGGAAACAACACCTAATCCAACCAAACCACCAACTACAATCCAAACCCATGTATTTTGAACAACATCTTCACCAACAACATCTCCAACAAACTCACTCACTCTTTGCACACCTTCATCAACAGTTTCAGCAACATCATCAACAACAGCATCAATAACTTCAGTTACAGGATCTTCCTCCTCTTCTTCCTCCTCATCAGAAGAACCTTCAGCAACACTACCAGAACCTCCTCCACCAGAAACAGTTGCAGAAGCAACCTCACCAGTTGGAGTTATAACTTTATAAGTAGAAAATCCTAAAGTCAAAGGAATCTTACAAGTCCATGAAGTATCACTTGTAGTACAATCTAAATAATCATTCACAGCAACACAATTCAAACCATTATCATCACAGTGTTGTGCAGTTGTAGCATCTTCTTCAACAGCCCAAGTTACTTCAACATAATCAAGACTCAATCCAAACAATAACTGATTCCAAAGAGTTGAACTCATTCCAATCAAACCAGTAGTTCCACTACAAACAAGACCACTCACATCAAGATCTTGTGCATCTTTTATATCAACACCAACCAACCTAATCTCATAACCTGTGTCAGCACATGTAATATTAATATCAATATCTTTTGCAACAGAAATATTAACTTGTTGCGCATACTCTTGTCCTCCAGTAGCCCAAGGTGTTTTTACAGAAAACCCTGTTGGTGGCTCCATATCAAAATAATATTGAGGCTGAGTTCCTTCAGTTGTAAAGTTAACACAAGCACTTGTAGCACAATTACTATCTGGATCACAAACATTATACCTATAGAAATAAGTTGTTCCATTAGATAAATCATACCCTAATTTCCAAACAGCAGGAGTAGCAGCAAAATTATCTATAGGCAAATCATGCCACAATTTATAATCATCAAAATCACACCAAGAACCAGTACATGAAGGATCACCAGTATCATGTAAACTTTTATTCAAACTTGCACAAGTAGAATCATTATAATAAAATAATACACTACCATTTGCAGGTTCATTTGAATCAAACTTAACAAATGCACTATCATCAAAAGTATCAATTGTATGGAAAACAATTTGAGGTGCAGTGTTATCAGTACCACTTGCAGTAAATCCAAAATCACCATCACACATTGGAGTAAATGTACACATATAATCATCACAATCAGTTAAACCATCTGCATTATTATCCAAACCATCCCCACAATCTTCAAATGGCATAAATCCTAAATTATTAATAAATGAACAATCAGCATCATCACTTGGAAGATCTCCATCTCCATCCAAATCAACAAATCCAAAACAATCTTCTTTCATAAAATCAATTGATCCAGGAGTAAAATAAAATGGTCCCAAAGTATCAATAGGAGTATTTTCATCATCAAATACAGTTGTAATATAAATTCTCAAATTATCAGTATCAATTGCAAAATCATTCTTAGTTAATACAACAGCATTAATTCCAGAATCCATTAAACAAAAATCATCTTTAAATGTTAAAGCTGCACTCTTAGGCATCCAAGTATTTGCTGACGAATCAGCACATTCATACGCACTCAACACATTATTACTATCAGTTCCATTCCAAGTTCCTTGCATAGCAATTTTATAATCATAACCATCTAAATCAGCATCACCCTCACTTCCCCCATTCGCAGTACAACCAGTTGCAGCGTTATCATCAGTATCTAAATATCTATAAAAAGTTCCATTCTGTGTAGAATTACCTGAAATCTTTTTATTACATCCAGCAAAGTCAGTAATATTTACAACAGGCACACCAATAATCATTTTTTGTACTTCATTTTTAATACCTAATTCCACAATATCTAAACTATCAATTGAAGAAGCATCACCAATTGCATCACTTCCAAGCATTACAGGAGGTGCATTATCCATATCACCCATCATCATTTCATGGAATACAGGATCACACCAATTTGTTTCTTGAGCACCAGAAGGAGCAGCATGATAATAACAAAGTATTTGATTATTCAAATGTGCAGGCAATGCAGCAAACCCTCTTGTAGATCCATTAAATGCAAGTGTTTCATTTATTACATAAGCTTCACAAGTAGATTGATTTGTATCATCATAAGCATAACAAAGGTCTGACTCCATACCAGGAGGAAGCATAAAACTATCACTCATCATTTCACCACCAAAGCCCATTCCAAACCCACACATTGGATCAGAACTACAAACACTATCCTGACAATCAGCTAAACCATTCCCGTCCTCATCACCAGAAATAAAACAAATTTCAGGACTTGCTCCATCTTCAATACAAACAGAGATTGCATCACCAGTAAAAGGATCAGTTACATAAGTACTATTCCACTGACATAAAGTTTCATCAGTTAAAGTTCCACAATCACTTTCAGTTTTTGCAGCAAGACAAGTCAAAGTTGGATCTTGTAAATTAGCAATAGAAGAAGGATCACACCATCCTCCACCATAGGAATCACTCACCCAACCACAATCAGCAGCACTGGTAGTACACATATCTTCATCAAAACAATCATAACACATTGTTTCACAACTTCCACCAAAGAATTCTATACCACTAGGATAATCACACCAACCCCATCTATCTCCCATTCCTTGTGTACCTCCAAAAGATATAAACTCACAACCACCTACAACAGCATTTGAAGTTTCACATTCATTTTGTGCTAAAGATGATGTTCCCCAAGCAGTTCCATCACTCTGTGTTTCACATGCCCAACAAGAATTATTACAAGTATCCATTCCTGCACCAAAACCAAAATCACACCAACTATCAGTATTACCATAAGAATCAAGCACCACACTATTCCAAACTCCTCCTGCAAATTGACAATTCTCTTGATCTAAAATATCTTCAAATTCAAAATCCATATTTCCTTTTTGATCACCTGTACCTGCAGACATAAAATCAAATAAACATTCACTTAAAGAAGAATCCCAAGTACAAGGTAAAAAATAATCAGTAGCTAAACTTGAACAATCTCCTGAAGTTGTTGCATCTTCACACTGTTGAAATTCTAAACTTTCATAATCTAATTCACAAGCAGGAACACCTGAACTACAAAAAGATCCAGTTGTAGCACTACTATTTGTCCAGTGGCAACCTGGAACTGGACCACAGTCACAAGTTACACCTAACTGAACATCTGAACAAGTCATAGCTTCAGAATCACCTTCTGCAAACGCACCAGGTGCATGACCTTCACACCAACCAGCTTGTTTATTATAACAATAACTTGATTCATTTGCAATTCCAGCATAACCAGTTCCAGCAACACAATACACACAACCAGTTATATTACCACAAACATTTTCTTGATTATCAGCAAACCAACACCTAGCATTACTTGCCTCTTCAGTATAATCAGGAGTTTCACAAGCAGTTCCATTCCAACTACCTCCACTACTTACACAACTATCAGCTCCATTATAACTCTCATATCCTCCACTAGAACAAGCTGAACCACTCCAACTACAAGACTGTCCTTGCGAAATTAAATATTCACAATCAGCCCTAATACTTACATCACCACATTCAGGCAAACCACAACATCCAGTAGCATCAGGACAAAAAGGATTTTGGGTTTGTGTTTCCCAAGTGCAAATACCATTCATAAAACTAGTTTCAGTTCCATTACAATAAGTTTGATTAGTACCAGTTGCATCACTACATTCTTGAGAAGCACAACATCCAATATTAGTTCCAGATACAGGCATTCCATTTGATTTATATGGGTTAGAACCACTTATAGGACACCACATATTTTGATTTAATTGATTATCGCTCCAACTACAACCAAGATCACTAGCAAAAGAATTACAATCATTTCTATTTCCATTTAAAGATTCACATGATACTTGATCACAACAACCACCACCCATAGGAGAACACCAAGATTGACCTGCATTCAACCAACTACAAACAACATTATCAGTAGAATTCAAACAAGCAACTTGATTTCCATAAAAGCTTGAACACATTCCAAAACCCTCTTGTTCTTCAACACAACTTCCAACAGCACAAATTTGCTCTCCAGGACAATCTGAATTTTCAGTACATTCAGGTGGAGCAGCAACTACACTATAATTCAAATCATCAATAGTAAGATAACCTGAATCACTAACATTAGAAATTGTTAAAGAGTTTCTAATAGTTATAGTAGAATGATTTGCAAAACTTGTTCTACTAATAATAGTTACATTATTTGTATAAGTACAAGTCATTAAATTTTCTCCAGGATTATAACCATAAGTTAAATTTCCATTCCCTTTAGGAACCCCAGTGCAATTTCCATCAGCACAAAAAACATAATTTCCATTACTAATAAGAGCAATAGAACAAAAAGTAGAGGTTGGATTTGCAAATGACCCTAATCTGTAAGTAGCAGCATCTGAACCTGCATTAGCAACACTTCCTGTCAAATTAAAAACACTTTCAACACTAATTTCAGATACTACATTTACATTATTAGCATTGTCCAAAATAGATATAGCATTAAGTCCAACAGCAGTACCATTCATTACAATCATATTATTACTTTGACTAAAATTAAATCCAAGAACAGGATTAGGAGCAGTAAACCTACTTACATTCAAAACAGGTCCAGTAAAAGTTTCAAAATAAGGTTCTTCAATAATTACAGGAGGTGGAGGAGGTGGTGGTGGTAATGCTCCAGTAACATTCCAAAAGTCAAAATAAGATACTACTTCACCTGTTGCATTCACAGGACCAGGACCAGGAGGCCTATTCATTGAAGCAAATAACATAGGTTTAGCATTCTGTACATTTAAATCCATAGGTATTAATAATGAAACAACTCCTCCACCCCATCTATAAGTACAATTAACTGATGTGGTAGGTTGAATATATTCCATAGATAAATTACCAATACCTGTAGGAACATTTGCATAAGGTGCAGGACCAGTAATATTACTAGCAATTAATCTAAACTGGCTAGTATTAGCTAAATTCAAATAACAAGAAGCATAAGTATTTACATCATCAGCAAATTCAATTCCAGAAGAAGCTTCTGCACTTGCACTTACTGTACTGCTTGTATCAGTCATATTAATATAAGTATAAATCTTAGTTTGTTGAATATTAGTATTAATATACAATCGTATAGGTCCACCACCTGAAGTAGCACCAGTATGAGAAACATTGAAAAGAAGATTACTATTAACAGAAGCATTAATAAAACCTTGAACACCAGGATCACCAACAACAAGAGTCAATTGATAAAGAGATAAATTAAAAACAGGACTATCAAACTGATCAAAATTTCCAAAAGGTGTAGGACCACCAAAGGGACTTGTATAAAAACCAGTTATACCACTATAGAACAAACCAGCAAAAACTAAAACTATTAATCCTACAAAAATAATACTATGTAAATTACCCCTCACCCCTTTTAACATTAGATTAATTATAGTAAAACAGTTTATAAACTTTTCTAAAAAATAAATTTATAATAAACAAAGTAGTTTCAACTGGTTTCACTAAAATCTAAAACACTTATTTTCCTTGTTTTCAAATTAATAACAGGAATTTTTGAAGGAATAATGTTTTCATGCCCCATTTTTTCTTGAAAAGTTGACATACTTTGAAAACTACCACAACCAACTAAACAAACATTTTTATAATTGCCAACTAAAACATCATGATGCATATGTCCTGAAACAAAAAAATCAGGAACATGTTCAATTACTAAAGGATCACTTTCAGTATCAGGCATTGATAATCCTGCAATGTGTGTAGGGCAAAGGTGTCTTTTTTTCAAAAGAAACTCCATCATTAAATCAGCTCTATCATATCCACCATTATTCCTAATATAATCAACATTGTTAACATAATAATCAAAACCCATTCCATGATAAAGTAAAACATCAAAACCCTCAAAACCCTCAACAGCATGTATATTAATAATAGAAGGATTAGTTACCATATATACATTAGGCAAACTATATAGCTTTGCTGCAAACTCTCTATTCAAAGCAGGTTGAGGTTCAGACAATCTTAAAGCATCGTGATTCCCACCACAAATAACAATCTTAATATCTTTTCTAATTCTAGAAATATAATCAAAACAAACATCATACTGTTCAACAATGTCTGTAATATTGGTTTCTTTTTCATGTCCAGGATAAATTCCAACACCATCAACAATATCTCCTGCAAAAAACAAATACTTTACTTTTCTTGCCATTTCTTTTTGATGTTCATCACCATATTCCATATTCAACCACTTAACAAACCTTTCAAAATCTTCAGGTATAAACAAAGTACTACCAATATGCATATCAGCTGCAAAAACTACATTAACATCATCAGCACATTTCTTATATTCTTTCAAAGCAATATCAGGTAAATAAACTTCTCTTGCAAAAACAATATCACTTCCAGTCCCACCACTCACACCAATAACTTCATCATGCACAATTTCTTTTCCTAACTCCATCAACTCTTTATTTTTATTACTCAACAAAACTTTAATTTTTCCAGTTGGATCTTCTAACACCAACATAATATGTCCAGACTTAGTAACACTAACATCATAAACAAAACCAATTATTGAAACAACTTCATCAGAACCTTTTCTTAAAGCTCTTGAAATTGAAACACAACCTTGCAACCCTTCTCTTTGCATTAAAATTTTTTTCAATTGATTATACCTATTCTTATAATAAGTTACAAAATCCTTAACTTCAACTTTTCCAGGTTCTTTATCATAATTCCAAACAACTTTCAAATTAGTTTTCATTTCTTCCTCATCAAAAAACAACAAACTTTTATCAAAAACTACTCCAATATCTTGCTTTTTCAAATTACTACCAATATTTTCATAAAAATCATCAAAAGAAAAATCATTAGGAACACTTTTCAAAACTTCAGGAGTCACTATATAATTCTTTTCAAACAAAAAACTAACCAACTTTTTTATTTCAGACATTTAAAACCTCTTTCAACAATCTTTCAAGTTTCGGAACTGTTGAAGGAGGTACACCCAACCCAAACTGTCTTGTTCGACCATATCTTCCTTTACTAATCACTTTCGCATGTATTATTCCAAGCATATCAAGCTCAGCTACAAGATCCGAAATACGCCTTTGTGTAAGAGGTTTAATTTTAACTTTAAAACATAATTCTTTATACAACTCATACACATCACCAGTAAACAAAGGTTTGTTACCTATTTGTTTTACAGCCTCAAATATTGCTAACAAAGTAATCTGTGATTGTTTAGGTTGACTTAAAATAATATCATGTACTCTATCTCTTTCAACTTTTTCTTCAGCTTCATCTAATATATCAATTGTAATTTGTTTATTATTTTTTCTTTCAGTTAACTCACCTGCCACTCTTAACAATTCTAAAGCTCTTCTTGCATCACCATGTTCTCTTGCAGCATAA
>CEPX01195028.1_pt1 | contig 10464 bp, 12 predicted proteins | sample 361361 | NCBI WGS metagenome assembly CEPX01 (sample SAMEA2619974, study PRJEB7988) | marine metagenome | biome: marine biome (ENVO:00000447); feature: mesopelagic zone (ENVO:00000213) & marine oxygen minimum zone (ENVO:01000065); material: "saline water (ENVO:00002010), including plankton...
TCATAAACTTTGTTAACTTCTAATATATATAAAGATTTCTTTAGAATTATTCAACAACACAAGCCCCATCTAAACAACCATTCTTACAGTATTTTTTCTCAGAGTCCATGCGAGCAGTGTACTTACAAAAGCCCTCTTCTACATGAAATGCTCCAGAACACGTGTCTTCCCTTTGCAACATAACCTTTCCATCAGAAAGTCTCATCCTTTTTGTAGTTCCCTTCACATTTTCAAAAGAACCACCATCTGTATCTTCACAGAGATAACCTCCAAGTTCAGCAGAAGCAATATCTTTCTCAATAACATTACCAGTAGGGGTCCAAACAAAACCTGCAACTACAATTACTACAAGAGCAACCAATATAATCCCAACAATCAATCCCTTTTTCATGAATATAACTATCTATAAACATATTTAAACTTTTTCACTCTCTATTTTTTTAACTCTCTTCTCAACAACCTTTCCTCTTCCACCAACCTTAGATTTTCTATACTTTGCCCAAACTATTAATCCTCCAATCAAAACGATTGCTCCAATTAACCAACCAATCCAAGCCAAACTCCCTCCTTCTTTCTCAACACAAGTTCCTAAACAACATGCTCCGTCCAAGCTAGAGATACCATCTTTATCACAACTTTCATCTGCAGAACAAACAGTCCCATCCAACTCAGAGCAGTAATACAAATCTTCATTCAAATCACCTTCTAGATATGGAGTACTAACTTCATCTTTATCCTCAGTAAAACGAATAATAATCGGAAGATTTATTCGATGCTCCCCAGTTCTTACATAAATACTCTCATTAAACTCTCCTTCTAAATCTCCCTTAAGGCTCAAATTAAAATCTGCAATCTCTCCAACTCCCAACTGAAAATCATCCTCCCAATCCAACAAAAACAATTCCTCATCAAACTCAAAAGATAAATCAACCCCTTCTTCTCCAGAGTTTATAATTTGGAAAGGATAAAATTCAGGTTCTCCTCCAACAAGAACAACACTCTCTATAATTCTTGGATTAAATCTCAGCTTTGGCAATGAAACTAAATTTCTCACATCTTCTTTCTTCAAAACATAAACTGGGAGAGTATATTTCCCAATCAACAAATTATAAAGCTCTGTTCGTTTCACTTCAGTCAAATCAAAAGGCAACAAATTTTTCCCAGGTTTTAGATTATATCTCCATTCATATTGAAAACCAAGTTCTATCTCTCTAGAAACATCTTCATTTAATTCCACCTCAATTGTAAAACTTTCTTGAACAAGCTTAAATCCTGGCTTAACACTATAATCAACGAGCTCACCAACAGTACTAAAGTTCTGCTCATAATCAATCTCCTCCACTCTCCCTTCAACTGTTGTCACAACATCTTTCAAAACAAGACTATAATTATTCTCTTTTCTAGGCATAATCGCCCACAAAAAATACTTATCTGATAATCTTCCTAAATCATATTCAAAAGGCACAACAACATGCCCTCTTCTAAACTCCACATTTTCTGCAGTTAATGGCTCCAAAAAGTTTCCTTTTATCTCGGTAATCATCGTTTCCCCAGGCTGATAAGTCTCTCTCAAATCAGTAGAAATGGAATAAACTCCTGGGATAAGTAACATAACAACAAAAAATCCTAGAACACACTTATCACCAACCATAAGAATCCCTAATCATCTCTCTTTATAAATTTTCTTCTACTCTTTAACAACACACACACCATCTTCACAAACATCGTCACAACTCTTCTTTACAGAATTTATTCTAGCTGTACTGGTACAATAGTATTCCTTAACTTGCCTGTTACTTGAACACACATCCTCACTCTCCAACAAAACTTTTCCAGTAGAAATCTTTATTCTTGTTGTAGTTCCCTTAACCTTCAAACTTTCCCCAAACTCCATTTCTCCATCACTATCACTACACCTATAATTCCCAACCTCTGAAGAAGCAACACTTGCGGTCAAATTTCCTTGAGGAACCCAAAAGGATCCAACTAATAAAATTATAATAGCCAAAACAAGAACAATCACTGCAACAACAACGCTCTTTTTCATGTCAGATTAAATTCAATTACCTATTTAAATATTTCTACAATCACTTGCTCATTTCTTTAAGTTTTCTCATTGTCTCCTCTAACTCTCTATCTCCCCTTCCACCAGTTCTTCTTCTTGGTGCTCTTCTAACTGGCCTCCCTGCAGGAGAAAATCTAGGAATTGCCCTTCTCATTCCAACAGGTATTCCAGGTCCTCCTCTAGGTCTCTCAATTTTTTGTGTCTTTATCTTACCCTTCCATCTATAAATAAATACACGTAACTTATTTCTGTAAACTATTCCTAACACAACTAATGCAATCAGAATCAGTAAAAGCAAAATCCAAACCCATGCAGAAATTCCTCCACTTGGTTCACTTGATGTTTTACAACAAACATCTCCTGCAATTGGACAGGCATCCCCAGTTATCTCATCATCTTCATCACAACTCACCCTACACATTCCACCACCTGAAGCACAGACATCTGTAACTTCTCTTATTTCACAAGTTCCTAAACAACAACTTCCATCAGCAGATGAAGTGATATCTCCAGAACATTGTTCCCCGGCACCACAAATTCTTCCACCTTGTTCGAAGCAAGTCGATTCTACAATTCTTACATTACAACAAACATCTCTAAAATTAGAACACTCAAGTTCTCCAAGAACTAATCCTCCAGAATCCAAACAAGCACCCTCTCTCTCACAATAATTCCCTGAACTCGTACATGACTGCCCAACTGTTCCCCCACCACCACTAGTAGAAACCCCACGAGGCCACCCAGAATACAAAACAAATGCAGTGTCCCTAATATTATTATTGTTCCAGCACCCTTCCTTTGTCTGAACTTCTAGCAAATAACTCTGAGAGTTCCCCAATTCAGAAGCTCCACTTCCTTGCAAAGATAGCATTCCTAAACTAGTATCATAAAATCTATTATATGGGCTTCCACCCATCTGCCAATAATCTCCTTGCTTTTGTTGCTCTGCAACTGAACCATATTGATCTTCAACTCCCAAGATATACAAGAAAGATTCTGGGAAATACTTTTTGTTATCTGGGGCCAAAGCTAATAAGTAAGGAATAAATTCACTCGTTTCCTTCCCAACTTCATGCAAAGCCAAAGCAGCCCATAAACTTCCTTCATAGTCACAAGAATTTCCTGACTTGAAACACTGAGCATTTACTTTCTCTGTTGTTGTCCCAAGAGAAGGCGCGGAATGTGTTTCAGAAGAAACAAATAAGGTTCCACTTAAACCTTTTTGATAAATCAAAGTAGTAATAAAGTCTTCATCACAACTCACCTCAAATTCTTCTTCCAAGCAATCATCATCTATCTTCAACCAATATCCTGAGCTACTTACTGATAAACAGCTTCCTCCACTTCCACTCAAAGTGAAGTCTTCTCGAACATCAATACTTCTTTCATCACCATTATATTTCACAGTACATTCAGAGGCAACATGATTCGTAACTTCAACTTCTAAATACCAAGTCAATTCATCAGCAGTTCCATTTTTACTAAGAAGCCAATCCTCAATATCATCTGTACTCTTTCCAATCCTATCATAAGCCAGCAAAACTTGCGCTGTTTCCCTTAGATTACATCCAGATTTAGGCCAGCAGTCTTCTCCTGATTTTTTCTCATTTTCAATAACATCTTCTAATTTATCTTCACTTCCTAACGCCAAAACACCAAAAACAGATTCTTGCAAGGAAAACGAATCTTTTTCATCAACCTCATTTTCCAAACACGAATATGCCTTGTCAACTCCACTCAAGTCCAATTCTTCTTCAATATCATCATCTCCACCAGACTCATCTTCACTTTCATTCTGAGCAATCGCAAGACCAGAAACAACAACCAATCCTATTAATAGAAATGCAAATACCAACACTCTTTTTTCCATGTTAATTAAATGTCTATGATGTTTAAAAATCTTCTTAATCATTCCTTCTCCTAGCTTTCCTTGCAACTTCCACAAGAGGATTTTTCTCCTTAGGCTTTTCGTCCAGCAATCCAAGGTCTTTCCAAAACGCATCATTACTATAATTAGGTGGAAGAATCTTCCTCTTCTGCTTCAAATGCCAATCAATCTGCCCACGAACATATCCCTCTTTCAAAGGATCTTTATTTTTTTTATTCCATTCCCTAATCTTATTATTAATGTAATCTCCAGAAAAATCCAACGAACGCAAAAATGTTAACAAAACAAACAACCCTCTCTTTCTCCCTTCTTCCAAACCCTTCAATAACTTTTTAATTGGCTTAGGAAACATATCCTCAGTTACACCTTCAAGCTTCACATCTTTGTATTCTTTATACTTCTTTTTCTCTATTCTTTCTTCCTGTCCAATCTGAGTTTTTTTCCAATCCAAGGCAGAAATTAACAATTGCCTTGCCTCTTCAGGTTCATTCTCAGGATAATATTCTCGGATTTTAACTTTCAAAGGATCTGCATCTTTGGGAAAAAAGGAATCAATCTCTTCCTTACCAAGAACAATACTTGCTAGAGCAGTTTTCTCATGCAAAGAATAAGGCATTCTAAATAAATGCCTAGGTGCAACTAAAACCAAATCCAAAGAAGCAATCTTTTCGGCACTCACACCTTTAACCTCCTCAAAATTCTCAGGATACTTTTCTGAATTAAGGAGTAATTTTTCACTTCCCGAATCATGGCAATTCTCACAATAGTGATATTCTCTTTCTTCAACTAAATCCAAAATTCCCGCACAATCAGAATTCAAACATCTCAATCTTCTCTTTGTAAGTTTAACATTTCTCTTCTCTGACTCAGAGCCACAAATACCACATTTAAAACTTGCAATCGTTCCTTTTTTAGCAACCCTATTACAATTGATACAGTAAACTTCAATCAGATCTTTTTTTTCTAATTTGGTTCTTGTCTTTATAGCTTCAAAATTTGTTAATATATCCCCAACTTGTGCATTATAATCTTTTCTTATATAACTCATCAAATACTGGCAAATTGCACGAGGCCACTCAGGAAAATTCTCCCCTCTTTTCTCTCCTCCATATTCTTCTGGAAAAGCTTTTCCAGAAACAATAATATGAAATCCTTTACTCCCAGAAAACTTTATCCCATAATTCCTAACACCATGCTGTTCCAAAGCACTAACAATTAATTTTGTAGCAATCTTTGAGCAATCCAAAAAAGGAGAATCCACATCAATTAACAAATCCCATCCCTTTCTCAATTTATTAATCTCTTCTTCTCCCAAATCAAGATTCAACTCCAGAATATTCTCCCATAACTCTTCAGAAGCATGAAATGAAGTTGCTCCTTTATTCACAGCCCCCATAACATCGCTACTATATTGTAATGTATCAGGCCTCTTACCAAAACCTTCAAAATACCTAGGCACAACTTCCCTATCCAATGAAAATTTTAAGATAAACTCTTGCACTCGCGGATTGCTATAATACATCTTCGTAATTGCCCGAATCCTCTCTTCTTTGGTATTCATTTTTTTGTCCATTTTACAAATGAATGCCTCAAGAGTTTCCTGCTCTTGTTGCCCATTTAAATCCCACTCCCTTTCATTATATATTCTTTATGATAGTCTAATCACAACAAACCTTATTAATCCCACTTAATACCTAAAAAAATGCACATTAAACTAGAGTCTCCAAAAATCTTCTCGGACATAATAACAATAATCTCAGACTTAGTAACAGAAGTTAGAATAAAAGTCAACAAAGAAGGCATAAACCTAAATGCAGTCGATCCCGCAAACGTCGCAATGATTCACTTCAAAATCCCAGCTGACTTATTCTCAGAATTTGAAATCGAAAAAGAAGAGATTTTAGGTGTCAATCTAGACAATCTAAAATCAGTTTTAAGAAGATGCAAACCTGGTTCTGCTCTGGTCTTAGAAAAAGAAGAAAACAAGCTCAAGCTCAGCATCCAAGATAGAATAAAAAGAGACTTCTCTCTCGCTTTGATAGATATTGATACAGAAGAAAAACCTCTCAAAGAATGGGAATTCAATTCTGTAATAAAAATGAATGCAGAAACTCTCTCAGAGGCGATTGAAGATTGCCTAGTAGTTTCAGACGCCTGCACTTTCCAAGCAGAGCCAAACAGATTCATAGTTGAAGCCTCGGGTCTTCACTCTTCAAGAACAGAATTCTCTTCAGATGAATTAGAAATTCACTCAGGAAACTCCGCAGCCCGTTTTTCCTTAGAATACCTAAACAAATTCATCAAAGGAGTAAAAATCTCCTCAAATGCAACCCTCTCTTTCTCCGACAATCATCCAATGCGCCTTGACTTTACAACAGGAAATGTTCTTTTATCCTTTGTTCTGGCCCCAAGAATTGAACAGGAAGATTAAAACCAAATCTTTTTACTTGAAGCTTTACCAATCATAAAGCTTAAAAAGCCAAAATTCCCTCTATTTCTTATAATCTGATTGAGCATTAAACAAGGTTGAGTTGACCTTCAAACAATGGTAATAACAAATGCCAACACTATCAAGACCAAGGCACGGAAGCTTGCAGTTCTATCCGCGAAAGCGGGCAACTAAACGTTTGCCTAGTGTAAACTGGACTCCTATCTCTTCTCTAAAAGACTTGCCAAATATTCTTGGTTTCATAACATATAAAGTCGGCATGGCGACCGCGCTTGTCAAAGATTCAACAGAAAAATCAATGACAGAAAAAAGATCAATCGCCGTTCCCGTCACAATTCTCGAAGCCCCCAACATGAAAATCTTTTCAGTCCGTTTCTATAAAAACAACAAAGTTCTCAAAGATGTCATTGTTTCAAACGATAAAGAACTAAAATCTAAGTTAAAAGTTCCAAAGACTCCTCAAAAATTAGACAAACCTCCAGAAGGTTATGAAGACATAAGAATTTTAGTATATTCTCTCCCTTCTCAAACTTCTGTAAAAAAATCTCCTGATTTGATTGAGTTAGCAATAAACTCTGACAACAAATTAGAATTTGTCAAATCATTAATCGGAAAAGAAATCTCTCTTTCAGATTTCATCTCAGAAAATCTAAATCTATTAGACGTTCGTGGATTAACAAAAGGAAAAGGTATGCAAGGCCCAGTAAAACGATTCGGTATTAAAACTCGTAACCATAAATCTGAGAAAGGTATGAGGAAAGTTGGTTCTATTGGACCATGGCATCCTGCTCGTGTTACATTCAGAGTTCCAATGGCCGGACAGCTTGGTTTGTTCTCAAGAATTTTTTATAACTTAAACATAATCTCTTCAGGAAAAATCTCCGAAAAAGACATCAACCCCTCATCAGGCTTCAAAAATTATGGAAAAATAAAATCTTCTTACATCATTCTCAAAGGTTCTGTTCAAGGCCCATCAAAAAGACAAATCCTCCTTACTCCTTCTTTCCGTCCAACAAAATCCCAATCTAAAAAGAATTTTGAATTCATCAGACTAACAAAATGAAAGCACAACTATACTCAAAATCAGGAGAAAAGAAATCAGAACTAGAGCTCCCGGCCTTGTTCAACACAAAAATCCGTCCAGATATAGTTCAAAAGTATCTTAAAGCATCATCTATTCTGGCGACGCAACCATATGCTCCAAATATTGAAGCAGGAAAGAAGTACTCTGCATCTGGTACAATCTCTCACAAAAGACATGACTGGAAAGGACATTATGGTCGCGGAATTTCAAGAATACCAAGAAAAACAATGTGGCGTCGTGGAACTCAGTTTTATTGGATTGGTGCAACTATTTCAGGAACCAGAGGCGGAAGAAGAGCACACCCACCAAAAATATTCAACAAACTTAAGAAGATCAATAAAAAAGAAGTCCAATTAGCAATAAACTCTGCTCTTGCAGCAACGGCAAATCCTCAAGTAATAATCTCCCGTTATCAAACATTAGATAAAATAGAGAATGTTCCGGCAATTATTGAATCTATCCCAGAAAAAACAAAGGACTTCTTATCTACGATAAAGAAAATCTTCCCAAACCTTCCAGTCTTAAAAAACAAAACAACTCGTTCTGGAAAAGGAAAGTTAAGAGGAAGAAAATATAAGTCTTCTTCAGGACTATTAATAATCACTTCTGAAAAAGAGCAACCAAAACATTCTGGCTTTGATATAAAATCTTCCCAAGATCTTACAATCTCGGACCTTTATCCTCTAGGTAGGATTACTTTATACACAAAAAAAGCAATAGAAGAATTATCTCAAAAACCTAAGGAGAAAGAAGAATGATACTAAAACCAGTAACCTCAGAAAAAGCAGTAAAACTTATCGACATTGATAACACACTTGTCTTTGAAGTAGAAAGGGAATCAAGAAAACAACAGATTAAAGAAGAGATAGAAAAAGTTTTTTCAGTAAAAGTAGAAAAAGTCCGCACTTTGATAAATACAAATAAGAAATTCGTCTACGCACGCTTATCTAAACAAAACCCTGCAATTGATGTTGCAACTAAATTAGGAATGATATAAAATGGGAAAAAGAATAATTTCACAAGCACGTGGTAAGGGATCCTTGACATACAAAGTAAGGAAAAAAGCTTTCAAACACAGAATAAAATATCCAATGCAACAAGGGGAAGCAGAAATAATTGATATTATTCATTCTCCAGCTCACTCAGCCCCATTATTAAAAATGAAAGTTAATAAGACTCTATTTTACAATCCTGCATTCAACTCTGCCTTTACTGGACAAAAAATCTCCCTCTCACAGGATGAGCAACCAAAACAAGGAGATATCTCTCCTGTAAAAAACATTCCTCTTTCTTCTCCTATTTATAACATAGAATTAAATCCTGGCGACGGAGGAAAAATCATGCGTTCTGCCGGAACTTCTGCAATTCTATCAAAGAAACTGGAAAACAAAAAATTCGCAATCCAAATGCCAAATAAAAAAGAAGTTATTATCTCAGGAGATTGCCGTGCTACTATCGGAGTCATCGCAGGAGGGGGAAGAACCCTCAAACCATTCATAACAGCCGGAAAAAAATATCACAAGATGAAAGCCAAAAGCAAGCTCTGGCCGCGTACATCAGCTGTATGTATGAACGCAATTGACCACCCATTCGGTTCTGGTCGAGGGAAAAGAATTAAAAGTAAAGTCGCCAAAAGAGATGCACCACCTGGAAGAAAAGTTGGGCATCTCCGACCCCAAAAAACAGGTAAAAGATAAAAATGGCAAAGAAAAGAAGAAAATCAAGAGATAGAGAAATAATAACAAAAAAACAAGCTCTTTATAGAGGTAAATCTCTAGAAGAACTACAAACTCTAGATGTAAGAGAATCTGCAAAATTTCTACCTTCTCGCTCTAGAAGAACTGTCTTACGAAACTTTGACACAATTGAGAAATTCATCAAACGCTCTGAGAACAAATTGGCTAAGAATAAAAGAATCCGAACTCATTTCCGGGATTTAGTAATTGTTCCTAAATTGGTTGGTTTAACAATCTCTGTTCACAGCGGTAAAGGATTCCAAGACGTTCCTATCTCAATAGAAATGATTGGCCATAGATTAGGAGAATTCGCTCCAACTCGCTCCAGGGTTTCTCATGGAAGCGCAGGAATTGGAGCAACTAAATCCTCTCGTGCATTGAAGAAATAAAAATGGAAAACACAAACGACAATAAACCAAAAACTCCTCAAAAAAAAGAAGAGCCAAAAGTAGCTGAAGCTAAAACAACAGATGCTCCAGCAAAACAACCAGAAACACCAAAAATAGTAGATAAAAAAGATACATCAACTACTTCTCCTGACAAAGCCAAGAAAGAAACCAAGAAACAAAAAGCCGAAGAGAAACCAGTAGAAAAGAAAGAAAAAGCAGTCGTCCATGGTCGGAATATCCATATCTCAAAAAAGCAAGGAATGTACATTTGTAGCTTTATTAAAAACAAATCAATAGACTCTGCAATCCAGGATCTAGAAAAAGTAATACTCTTCAAGAAAATAGTTCCATTCAAAGGAGAGATTCCACATAGAAAAGGAAAAGGAATCATGTCTGGCCGTTATCCTGTAAAAGCCTCAAAACTTTTCATTACACTTCTTCGCGGTCTAAGGGGAAATGTTTTAGTAAACAATATGGAGTTAGACAAGTCTCGTATTTCAGAAGCATCAACATCTTGGGCTTCTCGTCCTTTGAGAAAAGGAAATGTTCAAGCCAAAAGAGTACATGTCACATTAACAGCAAAGGAGGCAAAGAAATAAATGGAAGAGAAGAAGTTTGTCACATTTAAGAAAGAAGAACTAGGCGTAAAAGAATACATCAAAAAAGAATTAGGAAAAGGAAAGATTTCTGATGTTTCCATTGAATATACTCCAATCGGGGAAAAAATAATTGTCTCAACTTCAAAACCAGGTTTAGTAATTGGAAGAAAAGGAGAGAAAATTAATGAATTAACTCATGTTTTGAAAAAGAGATTCAGTTTAGACAATCCAAATATTGAAATCAGGGAAATCAT
>CEPX01189970.1_pt1 | contig 10463 bp, 16 predicted proteins | sample 361361 | NCBI WGS metagenome assembly CEPX01 (sample SAMEA2619974, study PRJEB7988) | marine metagenome | biome: marine biome (ENVO:00000447); feature: mesopelagic zone (ENVO:00000213) & marine oxygen minimum zone (ENVO:01000065); material: "saline water (ENVO:00002010), including plankton...
TTGATGATCATAAGAAAAATATTCAAGAATGGGAAGATACAGGAGGAATAGGAATTCTCCACATTTCTGCAAAAAATTCAATTAGTAAATTGAAGGAATTAGGATTTAAGTAAATGAAATTCAGACAATATCTTGCAGAAGCTGGAACAGGAGATTGTTTTCCCACGGCCGGCCGCGCGGTGCTGCATGATAAAACAGACAGTGCATCATTGGTACATGCATTGGTTTATGGCCAAGGGGACCTTGACGGCCGCCGGTTTGCTCATGCATGGGTGGAGATGGGCGATGTTGTCATTGATAACAGCAATGGTAATAAAGTCGTCATGCGTAAAAACCAATATTACAAGCTCGGTGGAATTGATGAGAATACAAAGGGAGCATTTGTACGATATTCACGAATTCAAGCATTATTGGAAATGGGTAAAAATAAGCATTGGGGTCCATGGAATGAAATAGACCTCACCCTTGAAGAATCCAAAAATACTCTTCCGGACCGCAAAAAGGAAATTGGAAAAAGAAAAATACGAATTCCTTCGGCGCTATTGAAACAACTTCGCACCGGCATTTTTGAAGATACATTAACCGAAGCGCCATTAACCGATACAGAATTACGTGCCGTTGAACTGTTTGCAGATAGATTATTCAACAAGATTGGGGTTGATGTTGAATTCAGCAACCATTTCAAAGATCGCGCGAATGATCCTCGTAACAAAAAACAAATCACCGCAAATGAATTAGCTAAACTCTTTCGTGATATTTTCAAACAACATGGAAAAACAATTGCAAAAGTTGGTCCTGGAATTGAAGGTATTTTGAAGGACCTTTCCTCCAAAATTAACATTCCATTTGTGTTGAAATGGAACCGAAAAATGCAGCAGATTGATCTTGTTGGTAAAACTGTCATGAGAAAGGCCAAATTCCATAGCAAATCAAAGGATAAGGTTCTTGCGGTAGAAGATATTCTTAATGAATTTTCAATAAAGCGCCCACCAAAAAAAGACACTCTAGGTATACCTAGATCAAAAATGCCTCAGGTCGCAAGCAAAGATTATCCAGAATTGATGAAATATTTTAAGGATAATGGAGCAACTTTAAAGAAAGAGAAGATTTCAGCAAATAAATTGAAAGCTATTCAAGGAGAATTTGCAGATGCTGGAGTAGAAAAAGCCTTGTCATTAAATCATTTGAAACCAAAAGCTTTGATTGTTTCAAAAAACAATTTCATCATTGATGGACACCATCGTTGGTTGGCTGCACTCAATTCAAAACCAACTCAACAGATTCCTATTATTCGAGTAAATATGACTATCGATAAATTACTACCTCTTGTCTTGAAATTTCCTAAGATTACGTTCAAAGATATATACCCATAAGGAGATAATATTATGTTTGGTTTTGGTATTGGTGGAAAAGTTGCACTTGTTTTAGGTGCTGTGCTTGTTGCAATGGCTGGTGCATTCTATTTTTATTTTAATTGGAGTCAATCTGAAATAGGTGTACTCAAACAAAATGCTGCAAAGCTTGAAGTTGCAGTACAGACCCAAAAAACAACAATTTCTGATCTACATGCAGATATTGCAAAACGTAATGATATTAATGAAAAGCTTTTTACAGACTATCAAAAATCACGCCTTGAAGTTTCAGATTTAAAGAAAAAATTCAATAAGAAATCCAAACTAATGGGGTCTCGCGATATTGGTAAATTGGCTACTGCGCATGCAGGAAGAATTGCATCGATTGTCACCAAAGGAACAGAAAATATGTTAAGGTGTCTTGAAATCCAATCAGGAAGCCCATTGACGGAGAAAGAAAAAAATGCAACTAAGAAAAATGAAATCAACAGCCTTTGCCCTGATATTGCTAATCCTAAGTATATCCCTACTCAATAATTGTGGCACAAAATCTCTTGAGGTGGTGACAACTCCAATTGAACGAGCGCCTCTGGTTCTTACACCACCTGATATTCTACATCTGGATCCTGTAGAGTGGTATGTTATCACTCCAGAAAACATGACAGAAATTTTCGCGAAATTAGATAAACGTGGAGTTGATCTTGTTTTGTTTGGGTTGACGGATGAAGGATATGAAACTCAATCCATCAACATGGCTAATATCCGAAAATATATCAAGCAACAAGCTGCCATGATTGTTGCATATCAGAATTATCAAAAATCTCAAAATCAGATGATCACTGCCGCCGAAAAACATATGGCCGCGGAGAAATCTAAAATTGAAGAATCTAATGCAAACTCCCTCCTAAAATTTAAATGGCCTTGGTCGTAAATTTCTCTTGACAATCCTCTAAAGAATCACTATATTAATAGTAGAGAGATAGAAAGAGGTTGTCATGAACATTACTCCCAATGAATCGCTCGTTTTGAACGAAATCGCACGCCACGAAATGAACCCTGAAAACGGTGCGGTTCCAATCTCTGCTAGTGAAGTTTCCACGTATTGTTGGGTTGATGAATTCACTGGTGGGGTGTTGTCAGTAAATGCAGTAAAGGGAGTTGTGTCGAGCTTAGTCAAAAAGAAATTGATTGTTGTTTCCGATTGGGACGATGATGACACGGTAGTTTCTTTCACCGAAGAGGGATTTAGTGTTTGGAAATCCTTCTTTGACAAGGGAGAATTTGGAAATGGTTGAATTTCTTTTCTATGTCGCAGCTTTCGCAGTGATCATTCCTGCCGGTGTTTATATCGAACGAAAGAAGGGATCGCGGCGATGAACATGTTCGGCAAAAAGGTTTTTTCGATTACAGGCCCAGGACAGTTCCCGCGTGAGGATATGTGCGAAGACCACGGCACAATTACCGGGGAACATAAGGACCTGTTTGGGGATTTCTGGGTTGTCGATTGGCATAATTGCGGCCGCGACCTTGTTACCAAATACACTTTGATGGACCCAGATATCGATAAGGGTATTGGTGTCTATGTGAAAAATAGAGGAGAAGACTGACATGCTTACTCTAGCAGAATTTGCCACTCTTGCAACTTTGCTGGTTCTAATGGGTGTAGCAAAAAAGGTTAAGAATCGCCGAAAAGTACGGAAAGCGCGGGTAAAATAATGGCTTATTGCCGAGGCGGCGATGATTCAGATGTATACGTCCTTAGTGTAATTCCACATAACGACGCAAACCTATATGCGACGATTACCGCGGTGGATAATAGGGATCAATGGTGGGTTCATATTTCAAATAAAGTGAACTATCATACGGAGTTTTATGCAGCATATTCATTGGAAGAATTGCACACCCTCCTTTTGTATTTGCGCGCACAAGGCCTTAAGGTCCCTCAATATGCACTGGATCGAATTCAAGAGGAAATTGATATATCATGAAATATTATACTGTAGAAATCGGTGGTGAAGAAGTTCCTTTCACTGGTACCATTGAATTTGATGGATATCCTTTTGGTGACACTTTACTGGAAGATGTTCGTTTTTTAGCTGATGTTGAATCTGGTATCTTAGATATTCATACCGTCCGAATTCATCCAGAAGATGAAGATTATTTCAAAGACCTCAATACAAAAAAATGGCTCCGTGAAGCCGTGGCCCATACCAAGGATCCTTGTTTTCTTCATAGTGAATTTGGTGTATACAAAACACATATGAATCTAGGAGATTTTGTGGTCTGGCCAGTTGAATCATGATAAAATTCTTACGGACACTTATTGCTGTCCCCATAATCGTGTTTTATGCAATCCCTATGTTGCTAGGGAGAATGTCCTGGCCTGTTGCAATCACATGTGGTCTTTTTCTATTGATTGGAATATTGATCGGCGGTAGCATATTTTAATTGACAAATACTCCTAAAAATGACATAATGGTGGTTAATGAGTATTGCCATTGATCATGAATTTGCGCGCCTATTATCAGGGCGCCTCCGGAATTTCAAAAAAAAGGACAGGAATCTCTACAATTTTTCCTGTCCTTTTTGTGGAGATTCTCAAAAAAACAAAAACAAAGCTCGCGGATATCTATATCGCAGCAAAAATTCTCTATCCTATAAATGCCATAATTGCGGAAAAAGTTGCAATCTCGCAAATCTTATAAAGGAGGTTGATGCTTCCTTACACAAACGATATATAATGGAACGGTTTTCTTCTGGGTCAACCGGAAAGAAAACCGTAGAAAAGCCGGCGTTTCCAGAAATGATATATGATAAACCAAAATTCAAAGAGACAACACTTCTCGATAAAATGTTACCGACACTTGCATCATTACCTGATGATCATTTTGCCGTAAATTTTGTCAGAAATCGGAAAATTCCTGAAAAGATGCTCCAGGAATTATATTTCATTGATGATATTTCCAGAGTTGGCCAATTAAATCCTAAATATGCGGAACGAATCAAATATACTGAACCCCGTTTGGTTATTCCAATCAGAAACCGCCAAGGAAAATTAATTGCGCTAGAATGTCGGGCCTTTGGAGATGTAAATCCTCGAATCAAATATATGACAATCAAGCTTGCAGAAGATGAAACATATGTATATGGGATTGATCAGGTAGATTTTTCTAAAACCATTTATGTTTTGGAAGGACCAATCGATAGTATGTTCCTTCATAATGCAGTCGCAGTAGGAAATTCTGATTTGAGAATTCCATTCAAGCGAAGAATGCTTCCGAAAGAAACTTCTATATTGATTTTTGACAACCAGCCAAGAAATAAAGAGATAACACGACATGTGGTTGGGTCTGCAAATCAAGGATATAACATTGTTATCTGGCCAGAATCTATTGACGGTAAAGATATTAATGATTTAGTTCTTGCCGGATTTTCAGAAAAAGAAATCCTTGATATCATAAATAACAATAATTATTCTGGTCCTCAGGCTGTCCTAGCCGCAACCAATTGGAGAAAATCTTCATGAGTGAATTGTTTGATGAACTAATGGCCGAATGGTATGATGCAACCGCGCACCTTTCAAATATGAGAACTGTCAGACAACACCCCGTTTTTGAACAAATTATATCAGGTATCCGTAATGATGCAGATATGAAATATTTCTTTCTCAAATTAGAGGAAGGAAAATGGGAATTACATGCAATGCTTATTCTCTCTGAATACACCGGAGAACGACCAACAAAAGGAGTGCGAGGTAATGTAGCATTAATGAAGAAATCATGGTTAGATTGGGCAAATGAAGAAGGAATTATGTGAAAATGTGGAAAATTGTGAAAGTTACTCAAAGAGGTAAGTTAATGAAAACAGCGTTAGCTGTTGGCGAAACAGCCGAGGACGCCTGGAAATTATTTGAAGGTCGAGGTGTTTTTTATCAATATAAAGACACAACAGAATTTCAGGCTGTTGAAATTGTTGAATAGAGGAAAGGATTTATTATGAAACTTATACGAAATGCATTAGTAATTGTTATTACTAGTTTTGTAGTTTTATCAGGCCTTGGTGTTGGTATGTGGAAAACCGGCCTTTGGGAAAAAGCACAATCGTTAACAGATCAATTAGTCCCGACAACCTCCTATACAATTGAAGCAAAGGGATGGAATCTCCGGGCCTATGCATGGACTGATCCTGTTCATGGACTAGAATGCATTGCGGTTGTCGGAACAGACAAGGGTGGAGTTTCTTGTGTTCGGCCTGTTTCTGATGCTTCCGAGATTCAAAAATGAGTTATATCCTAATGCTTATATTCACAACTAGTATGACCGTACAAGCTGTTACTAATGTAGAATTTAATAGCGTTGTTGCATGTGAAGCAGCGAGAGGATATTTAATGGAATCTATTGTATTGCCGCATGATGGGGTGTTACTTCAAGGAACGTGTCTAGCAAAAGGTAAAAAATAAAATGAAAAGTCATGTTGAATTAATTAATAAAACCGGCGATATTAAAGTTGTTGATGCGGCGCGAGTATCTTTCAATAAAGAAAGTGCATGGGTATGGGCGGCAGCTTCCGGCAATTTAGGAAAAGATATACCTTCCCATTGGCAAATGATAGGAGGTGCCTGGAGGCATCTTTCTGAACAAGATATCAAACTCATTAATTATCTTGCAAACCACAACCATTGGACGCCATTTGGCCATTCTTTTGAGGTGTTTGATTTCCGCGGATTGGAAGATAGAGATATGATTGGGTTCTTGGAACAAGCAAATATGGCAGGATTCCAATGGCACCGGGACTATGCCTTCGATAGTCGATATATAATTGGTGGTACATTATATGCATGGGCAATGAATCTGGATTATGTGCCAGGGGAACAAAATAGAAAACTTATTAATGAAACTATGCTTCAATTATATCCTATTTCATGGTCTCTTTTGACTTTGAGTCTATATGATATTAATGGAGCTCGCGGACCTATATGGCAAAATCCAGATGCGAAATGTTATCATATTGAAGATGTAATGAAACAAAACCCACGGTTTATATACCGAGAAAATTATCAACACTATACAGTAAGAATTACAGCACCTCTTTTTGTCGCAAGACAATTATATAAACACCAAGTTGGATTTGTGGCAAATGAGGTTTCTCGCCGGTATGTAAATTCAGTGCCAAATTTTTATTACCCAGATACATGGCGTCAGGCGCCAAGCGGAAACAAAAAACAAGGAAGTGCCGGACCATTATATGAGGCGGACCAAGATATTTGTGAAGAGTTTCATGAAACTGCAATACTGAATGCAATAGAAGCATATGAAGATATGGCAGAAATTGATGTTTGTCCAGAACAAGCACGAATGATCCTCCCTCAAAGTACCATGACAGAATGGTATTGGAGCGCAACTCTCCCTAATTGGGAGCGAATGTTTCATTTACGCCTTCATTCTAATGCACAACAAGAAACGCGAGAAGTCGCACAACAAATAAAAGAAGCAATAAAACCAGAACAAGGAGACTAAATGAGTACTAGTAATTTTCTTCCCACGACCTATCAACAATACATTCACCTTTCACGATATTCTCGTTGGTTGTGGGATGAAAAAAGAAGAGAAACTTGGACAGAAACCGTCGCCAGATACTTTGATTTTTTCGAAAACCACCTAAAAGAAAACCACAATTATACTCTAGGATCAGATAGGAAGATGCTGGAAGAGGAAGTCCTCTCTCTTAGCGTCATGCCATCAATGCGGTGCTTAATGACTGCTGGTCCTGCATTGGAGCGCGATAATATCGCAGGATATAATTGTGCCTATATCCCGGTTGATACCGCCCGGTCATTTGATGAAATTCTTCATATTCTCATGAACGGAACCGGGATTGGGTTTTCTGTTGAGCGTCAATATATTAACAAACTTCCTGAAATTGCCGAGGATTTCCACCACACAGATACAACAATTGTCATACCAGATTCTAAATTAGGATGGGCCAAATCTTTCAAAGAATTGGTCCATCTTCTTTATGGTGGCCAGATTCCTAAATGGGACTTGAGTAAACTTCGACCGGCAGGGGCTGTATTGAAAACGTTTGGTGGGCGCGCCTCAGGCCCAGAACCATTGAATGATCTTTTCAATTTCACGGTTAGAATTTTCCAGGCGGCCGCCGGGAGAAAACTTACTTCATTAGAATGTTATGATATTGTCTCCAAAACCGCAGAGGTTGTAGTAGTTGGTGGTGTTCGCCGATCGGCCTTAATCTCTCTTTCGAATCTTTCTGATGACAGAATGAGAAATGCAAAACAAGGCCAGTGGTGGACAATCGATCCACAAAGAAAGCTTACCAACAATTCAGCCGTCTATACAGAACGTCCAGATATTGAAATTTTTCTTGATGAATGGAAATCCCTCATTGAATCCAAATCTGGAGAACGTGGAATTTTTTCCCGGGATGCCGCAAACAAGCATCTTCTCCGAAACGTTCCTCGGCGTGAAGCAGGATATGATTGGGGTGCTAATCCTTGTTGTGAAATCATTTTGCGCCCTAGAGAATTCTGCAATCTTTCCGAAGTTGTTGTCCGTCCAGAAGATGACTTAGAAATACTTAAAGCTAAAGTATTATTTGCAACTATTCTTGGCACAATGCAATCAACATTAACTAATTTCAGATACCTCTCTAATAGATGGAAGAAAAACTGTGAAGAAGAAAGGCTTCTTGGAGTATCATTAACAGGAATTATGGACAATTCATTGATGAATGGTTCAAAAGGAATGAAAAGGCTTAAAGAAGCTCTTAAAGAATTAAAGCTTATTGCAATAGAAACAAATAAATTATGGGCATCAAGATTTGGTATTAATCCTTCTGTTGCGATTACTACAGTAAAACCTAGTGGAACAGTGTCACAATTAGTAAATGCGGCCGCCGGAATTCATACGCGGCATTCTGAATACTATATTCGCAATGTTCGGGCCGACAAGAAAGACCCTCTTGCTCATATGATGAAAGATTATGGGTTTCCTTGTGAAGATGATGTCCAATTTCCAACTGCAAATTATGTCTTTGCTTTCCCGCTAAAGGCGCCGCCGAAGGCTATCACCAGAAAAGATATGACTGCAATTCAACAATTAGAATTATGGTTGGTTTATGCACAACATTGGGCAGAACATAAACCCTCAATTACAGTCACAATTAAACCAGATGAATGGTTAGATGTTGCAGCATTTGTTTATCGTCATTTTGATTACATGTCTGGTATTTCATTCTTACCATTTTCCGATCATGTATATGAACAAATGCCATACGATGATTGTACAAAAGAAGAATACAATGAAGCTCTTAAGTTAATACCAAAAGATTTTGATTGGTCTGTCTTGAATGCATATGAAAATACAGACCATACAGAAGGTGCACAAGAACTGGCATGTAGTAGCGGAGTTTGTGAAATATAAATATACACAGTATTCTTAATAGAGGGAACAAACTTTATGTTAAAATTCAAAACACACCTTAATGAGGCAGCATTTTCTTCAAGTAAAATAGAAAAGGTTGTCAAGAAATTACAGAAGGTTCTTACTAAAAAACTTGGATCCAAACTATATCGATATGGCGGACCAACAGGAACTCTTGAACTTAAAGGAAAACCAGGAAAAATACTTTCTCATTTGTTCTTTATGAAGAACAAACGGGCATTCCAATTGAACTGGTATAAAGCAAAAGGAATGAAAACTGTTGGTATTGCTAACATTGATGTATGGCGTCAATATAAATTTGATGCTGAACCAGATTTTAGAATTGAGCTTGGTGGTCAAAATATAGTCCAAGTCATTAATACGGTTGCATCAATTATTAAGCAACCAAAACTTGGTACCATTGCAATCAATGAAGACCTTTTATTAGAAAAACGGCGCGTTTCTCATGAAGAATTTGCCGGTATGGCAAGAGAAGTATATGGAAAAGACGATGATTTGACTCGCCAAGAAATCATGGCACTTTCTGATAAAATGAATGTAAATATTCCTAGAGGTGTTTTGAGTAAAGACAACACAATTCGCCGCGGCCGGTTCCGTATTATGGGCCCTGGTGCAACTTCATCCCAAGGAAGAGAAAGCTCCCTATTAGTGATTGCCCGAGGACAGGATGGTAAATTTTTCAATCCACAATTACCAAGTGATGCAAAGAAAATTGCCTCCCAAATTGGCCAACAACTAACACAAGGCCCATCAGATAGAGAACTATTAGACCCAGACACTCTTTTTGGCCAAATGAAAAAACTTGTTACAATTGTGGCTAAAGGTCTTTCTCCTTCTTTGTTCATATATGGTGGTCCTGGAACAGGAAAAACATTCGTTGTCAAGAAAACGCTAGGTGAAGTAGGATTACAAAAAAATCGAGATTTTGTAATGGTTAAAGGTAAAGTATCCACAATGGGACTTTACATGACATTGTTTGTCAATCGCAAAAACAAATTGATTGTTTTTGATGATGCGGACTCTGCATTTGGTGACCAAGATTCTGCTAACATTCTAAAAGGTGCCCTTGATTCAGATAAAGACCGTACAATTTCTTGGATTTCAAAAGGAACCAAAAATGTGGGCGCAATGACTGATGCCGACAAAGCAGAATATCAATCAAAGGTTGATCTCGCCATGGCGTCAGGAACAGCCGACAAGGTTAAATTACCATCTGAATTTGATTTCCGAGGCCGGGTGATTTTCATTTCAAACCTTAATGAATCAAAAGTCGATTCTGCAATTCTTTCACGATCATTCAAAATTGATATGACGTTGACTCCAGAACAAATGTTCAAGCGAATGGAATCCCTCCTTCCAGTATTAGGTGATAGTGATCTTTCATTAGAAAAACGAGAAGAAATTGTAAAGGTTCTTCGGAAGAAAAATGCCCTCGGCACCCTTTCCTCTCCTAACATGAGAACGTTTGTTGCAGCATCCCAAATTGTAAAATCTGGTTTTGAAGACTGGGAAGACTTGCTCCAATTCACCTAAAATGTTCTTGCTTTTTGGTATGGAATATTGTCGCAGTACTCTTTTTGAAGTTACTACAAGTGAAACAAATTGGAAAGAAATGCGCGGAGAATCTAATTCTGTTGGTATTGTGACGAAA
>CEPX01158995.1_pt1 | contig 10460 bp, 12 predicted proteins | sample 361361 | NCBI WGS metagenome assembly CEPX01 (sample SAMEA2619974, study PRJEB7988) | marine metagenome | biome: marine biome (ENVO:00000447); feature: mesopelagic zone (ENVO:00000213) & marine oxygen minimum zone (ENVO:01000065); material: "saline water (ENVO:00002010), including plankton...
CATCATTATAGCAGACTTTGTTTAATTATTTTAATAGTTTATCTTTTTTGTAAATTTCTCATGCAATTAAATAACATATTATAATGATTTCTAATCTTGGTTATGTCATCGAAATCAACATGTTTGTTGAATAGCTTTAATTTTTCTCTACACTGCTGTTGTGAATCGGTACCATATTCGAGCACTTCTTCCCAGATATATCCTAATAGATCATTAATTTTTTTAACTTCAGAATTAGTGAGTATCTCTTTGTATTTATCTCTGTTTTCATTTGATAATTTCGGCTCTCGTTTACCAAATGATGAATTCCCATGCCAAACTTTGTTTCTATATTTTGGAACAAGCATATCTTCATGAAAAGGTATATCTATAAATTTACATACTTCCTTAAGTCCTTCCGGCGATTCGACTAATTCTTCATAAAATAATATTTTATACTTAGAATAGCATTCATTATTTTGCAAACCAACATAAAGTGCGATTAACCATCTTTGAATAGCTATATCGATAAAAAAATCTGGCATGTCAATGTATTTGCTTTCTCTAGCAAAAGAATAAGCTTTCATTGACGCAATTGCAGATAACGGAGACCGAATTGTCTGCACAAAATATCCGTTCTGAAAATTTTCATAATATTCACTTAGATCTGAGATAAAGGTTCTAGAACAATGGTTGACAACTACCTCGATTTCTTCAAAAGCGGGCCAAGACAGACTAGTCGGCCAAAGCAATTCCTCAAAATATGTTTTATGTAAAACATCATATATATTATCTGTTGTTTTAATCGACATTTCCAGTTTGTTTTTAAATCTCTCCACGTCGAAATTATCCAAATCTTTAGAATAGTGTTGTTTTCCAGTTAACACTCCCTCTCCAAACTTAATCATTTTAGCAACAACTTCTAATTCGTACAAATCATCAATTTCTAAAGAATTAAAAAATTTATCAAATTTAATTAAATTATGATTTCTATTTTGGAAGTATTCACTCTCGAAAGGGAAGGATAATATATTTTCACATCCGTCGAATAAGCGCGCCAATAAAGATCCTCCACTCCTAGAATCTCCCCCAATATGTAAAAATTTTGTCATTCCTCCTCCCAATTGTATAGAACTTTTCCATCTCTGTGATTAGCGAATCTTCCATGATAATAATCACGATTTAAAATTTCAATCTCAGAAAGATCTCTTAGCTTATCTCCTAACATTAATTTTTGTTCATCTTTAGATATTTTTTGTGTTACTAGCGCTTTCAACTTCTCATTGTCCATTTTACATAAATCCGCCAATTCTCTTAATTGTTCTCTGTCGAGCGAAACAATCCCATCCTTTGTTAAGCTTTTATCAATAGATGTAAAATGACGTTCAATCCATTGAATATTCTTAGTTAAAGATAGCATTGTTAATTTTAAACCATCGTTTTCATAGCTAGAATGTTCACTAAATCCAACGTTATCTGTTAATCCCCTTAAATAATCAATTCTATCTAAATGGCCTTCCTTCAACGGAGTTGGATATACGGACACGCAATGCAAAAAAGTAAATTTACAATTTAGCTGATTCAAAAACTGCGCAGTCTTCTCTATCTCTTCATCAAAAGTAGAACCGGTTGATATCAGCAAATGTTTAAATCCCGCATCTACTAAATCTTTTAATAACGGCAAAGATCTACAATCAAAGCTAGCGACTTTAATTTTCTTGTGGCCCCAATCTAATCTAGATAAAAATTCAACCCTGTCTCTTGTGAAAACTGTTGTAAGAGGTTGTATGCTGTTCTCTCTGCACATATCAATGAAATATTTATGATCATCGTCGTTAAGATCTAAGGGCGATAATCTTTCGTATTCTCGATCATAGGGTCTTTTAATTGTTGTAATATTCCCTTGCTCATCAGTTTCACCCTCTTCGAATTTCTTTCTAACTGTTAAACTTGCTGCTTTCATCGATTGTATTTTACAGAAATCGGCGCCGGCAATGGAAGCTTCTTCGACCATTTTTTTTAATATTTGTCGATCACCCAAATGATTCTGACATAACTCAGCAATTAGTTGAGTCACAGTTTATACTCCTTCACCAACATCAGCAAGCCCAGAATTTCTCTCTAAACAAATTGCTATAGCAGTATCCATATCTAAATTTGGCCTGAGATCGTTGATTAATATCCTTTGGCCGCCACCGACGCCCATAATCAAATGATCATAAAATATCCCCAACTTAGAGAGTTGCTTAACAGTCATTTCCCTTTCACTTTCCCTTCTTCCAGTTATCAATATTATATTATACGATTTTCCACTCCATTCTTCAAATTTTTCTGCAACTCCCGGAAGAAGTTTCGGATTATCTACGAATTGTGTAAACGCATTTCCATGATGATATAGCAAGGTTCCATCAATGTCGCATATTATAGTTTTTGGTCGGTTATTTGTCATTTATTTCTCCTAAATTCTACTCCTATAGTGCTACATTTTTGCTTTCTTTTCACACTTTTTCTTCAAATATTTTTCTGTTCTAATAAAATCTTCTTCTGTATCGACATTAATAGAACGTTCTTTTCCTATAATAATAGGCGCGCAGCGATTTCCATAGCGATGTCCCAGTTCACAAAAACTTTCATATGTGAAAACATAGATAGAACCATTTTTCCAGTAATATTGTTTTGGAAGTTGTTGTCTCTGATAATATTTTTCTGTTTCTAATATCTTAACTCTCGTGTTATTGTTTCCAAACGGTGAAACAACCTCATCGTCAACCACTTCCTTTATCCAATAAGGGTGATAATGCGCATCTAATTCTGTGATACTCATTGCGGCATCATATTCTTTATTCTCGATGTTACTAAAGGCTTGATAAAGATCGCCATCTTCTCTTAAAGGAGCGGTTGGTTGCAATAAAACAATAAGATCGGGTACATAGCCTTCTGAAGCTTCTAGAGTTTTTAACACATGTTCAATTGCTTCTTCTGTTGGGGAAGAATCCTGTGCCAAAGCCGACGGTCTATCCACTACCTCTGCACCATAACTAAGAGAAATAGATTTGATTTCTTCATCCTCTGTAGAAACTATAGTTCTCGATATAAGTGGAAAATTTAAACTAAGTGCAATAGTATAATATATCATAGGCTTCCCATTTAAAAGCCTTATATTCTTTTTAGGTACACCTTTCGAGCCACCCCTTGCAGGTATAATCGAGATTATTTTTTTATAAGGGTATCCCTTCATATTTTCCCAATATTGTTTATTCTCTCAACGAAATACGAAAGATGCTCGGTCATATTTTCTTTTGTTAAATTGATTAACTCGCCTTCATGATTTTTATAGTTCATAGTCTTTATATCTAATAAGAATATTTCTCTTTTCGGAAAAAATAATTTTCCATTCTCGATATAGTTTTCACCGTCAACATATTGCAATGCATCAATATCTAAATTAATTGAGAACAAAAAAAGGACGTTTACATCTAAATTAGAATTTATAAAAAAATCAACAGCCTGTTCATTATTTCCAATAACTATCTTTTTTCCTGATGTTTTAACTTCTGAAAAATCAGTAGATATCATTTTCTTAATATCTACGTCATGCCTTGTGTCGATATGCGTTTCATATACATTGTCAATTATATCTTGGTATTTTTTGTTTTTCGGGTATATCAAAAAATCATTTGAGAATAGCAGAAGCTCCTCAAAAAGTTCACGGGCTAACAACAGAGGATTAGTTAATTCATTTATGTTGTCCGCTCGGCCAGTGAAAAGAGAAACCTTATAAGGATTAATCCCATCATCTCTCCGCCTTCTAACTACAAGAATATGTCTCTCATTCAACAAAAAGGTTCCGCCGCCAGATAACCAATAGAATCCCTTACTGCTAAGATTCTGCCTAAACGAATGATCATTGGTGATTACTTCTAGGCCATCAAAAACTGCTGGATTTTGTATTACAAATCGATTTTTATCTACTAAGCAATCATCCCCCCTAACTTTTACAATATTATAATATTTCTGGTTATCATTTTCCATTTCACAAAACATTATCTAATATTTTCTTGGAGCTGTTCTTATGCGTATATAAATATTTTTCCTTACATTCTTGAAAAGAGTTAATAAAATTACCTTCTTCTATATAATCAACAGCTTCTTTGATCTGCTCCTTTGAAGAATTCTTGTTTAAATTATAAGAAAAATTATACTCAAACAAAAACGGAGTCGCCGTATGGGCTCCTCTTCCGGAAGGCTTAATCTTAAAATTTATCAATGGCTTGTTGGCCATAACACATTCTTCAACTGTCGTTGAATCAAAGTTTACCACAAAATCAGATATATGAATTAATTCCATCGTTGTGTGAGGAAACCAAGAATCGTCCACAAAATACTTATCGCCATGATATTTCTTTCCTACTGGGTCCTTTCCTCTTGTTTTAACCAGTATTTCATATCCAGATGTCTGCATTATCTCATATATGGGGTCCAGATTTATACGATGTAAATCTTTATTTTTAGGAAAGATCAAGATACATTTTTTCGAATTTGTCAAATTGTATTTTTTCAAGATTTCTTTTTTTGATAAAAGAACATCATATTTTGGGCATCCCAAATATAAATTCTTCGAAGACAATTTGCTATGAGCCTTGGCATAATGCTCACTAGGAAAAATGATATGATCTACTTTATTTACATATTTATCATATAAGTGTCTAAAATCACATGCATATACTAAGGAAACTTTTTTTCCAGTAAAGTCCGCATCCTCAAGGCCGACTCCTTCAACGAAAAAAGTTAAACCAGAATATTCATTTTTCTCATCAATATTGCATTCGAAATCATATTTTTCTGCCAAATCTTTAATTACACCCAAATATCTACGGGGATCAGTATATTTATTATTTTTACCAATAAGCACTTTTGATTTAACCCCTCGCTTATTGCCTTCGATAATGAGGGGCAAGAAATATCTTAAAAAAGTCATTTCAATCACAACAAAATTCATTTTTTAACTCCCTTTATAAAAATATAAAGTTGTGGCGCGTCCTCCCACAGAGTTAATAAATCATATTTTATATCAAAATATTTTTTAATAAATTCTAAATCCAGTATAGATGGAACTTCATCAATTATCGCTTTCTTTATATCTTCATATCCAAACCGCTTTACCCTCTCTTCGAAAAGCAAAAATTGAGGATGATCCATAAATGAGTCATCCCACACCGTAGACCATAAATAATTTCCTTCTTCGTAGAAGCTCTCGTGCTCTCCACTTTTAACCCAACCAATCTTATAATTTTTAAATCTCCAATGATCTCCGAGTCCCCAATCTACAAATATTTCTCCATTGTCATTTAAGTGCTCATGACACTTTTCTATGAATATCTTTGGATCTTTTGCAAAATAGGGACAACGTGTACTAATAATAGAATTGTATTTTTTGTTCAACTTCCAGTCTGAATTTATGTTCCAGTTGTTAAGCCGCAAATCGTATAAATCAATGTTGCTAAAATTAAAATTATTTTCTGTGGACCCCAATATTGCAATTGGTTCCTTTTTTGGAATAAATTGATTATACAAAGGCATTAATATTGAATTTGATTTGCCCACAACATTTCCTTCATAAAACAAAATTCAATATTTTCTGTGTCTTTAAATAAAAATTCACTCAATTCTTTTGTGTATTCAACACTTAAATAATTTCTGTCCCACTCACATGCATGGTAAACTATACCACATTTCTCCTCCTTTGTTAATTCTCTGAAAGGAGGGAATTGTCTTGAGAATACTGATGGATAATTCTTTTCGGCGCCGTCGTACACCTTCAGCATATCGAACTGATCGGTCAGCGCGAATAACTCAAAACCGTGCTCATCAAATGCTTTAAAAACTTCCGGATTCATTTTCCACGCTGGGGGCCTGAATATTTTTTTGAGCACTCCGCTGAGTCCTGACTTTTCAGCCTCGCCTAACATTAAATTAATTTTTTTATTTGCTTCTTCATATGTTATATTCTTAAATTCATCGTTATCGTTTTCTCCGGGGATACCATGATAATATCCGTGATAACCAATTTCAAAATTATTTTTATCCAAGTTACTTAATTCTTGGCAAAACTCTGGGTATTGTGAAATAAACAAAGGCTCTTTTGATATAGTTCCGGGCTTGTGAGTCCTCCAATACGCTGCTGGGACGAATAGAGAAAATTTTATTTTTGGAAAAATATCTATTAATTCATAACACCTGTCTAGAACCTTGAGGGAAGAACGAGGATGCGGTGAAATGTCATCTATACTTATGTTAATCAAGCTTTTCATTATTTGCAAACCACTCAACAACTCTTTGACGCCACCTTATCACTATCGGATCTCTAAAAAAATCTCTAGAAGAGGATCTACCTACATGAGTAAAAATCGGAACACCTTCCAAATGATGTTCCTCTCCTCTCATTTCTTCGGTCATAAAAATTATCTTTTCTTTATCTAAACGAGGACTAACCATCGGGAGAGCTTTACCATCATAACCGGCGCTCTTTAATTTATAAGGTAACTGCCACGCCGTATCTAAATGTATAGTCGCTCCTTGTTTTTCATTGAACAAGCGACAATTCTCTCCATCTATGACGATATGCGTATGCTTGGGCATTAACGATATCTCTTGCTCTTTGAGAACATCAGTTAAAAACATAACCATTATAGTAAATGGAAAATTTTTATAATGGTTGTGTTTTGGATCTGTATCAGCGCCGACCACTACTACATTATTTTTCAAATGTTCTTTTAATGTCTCATCCCAATCTTTTTCTAAAAATGCAACGTCACAGTCAACAAACATTCCATATTTAGAATCCATATGTTCTAATATTTTATCTAAACAGAAACCATGACCTAAGCTTCCATGATGAGGTGATAGAGCATCTATAATTTTAATCTTAAACTCACCTCCGTTCCTTGTCAGAAATTCCTTATTAACAGTTGGTTTATTTATACCTAATAAAAATTCTATATTGTTCGGGTCACTAACAGTTCTTTTAACTGTCTCCATTAAAAAGTTAACGTATGGTTCACAATTATGTCCACACGCAATTCCTATTTGTATTTTACTCATATTAATACCTATAAAAAATTAACATCTTTGCATTCTTCCGGGTGTAGTAAAAAATCTAGTAATTTATTCGGTTCAGATAACTTACAACACATCTGGCAATTCGCTTTATAGTCAAAGCTTCTAATAAACTTAATCGCCTCTTTCCTTTGTTCAGAGTGCCAGATTTCTTCAAAAGACGATTGATAAATATTACCAAACGAAAGTCTCTTATCCGTAGGATGATATGTACAAATCTTTACCTCTCCGGTAGCATCTAGGATGGGTTCAAAAAAGTGTCCCTCACAACTCCTAAAATTAAATGCAGTCCCATTCTTAAGATCATATCTTTTATCATCACTTAAATTAATTTTGGGATTAGTTGCATTTTTATCTAGATAATCCCACACTTCTAAATTAATTTCCGCTGTGCCATCTTCTTTGTAAGCTGTCTCTGCTTCTTTGTAATATCGTGGAAGAAGTGGTCTAAACTGTAAATAGGCAAAATCGTCTGTTTCATTAACCCAATCTACTAATTGCTTTGCATGTTCAAGTGTTATATTCGGACCCACGTTGCAGTTAATTCCGACCTTAACCGGATAGGGTGCCAAAATCTCAAGATTTTTTTTAATAACTTTTACGCCGTCGACCTCTTTCCACTCTTTGTATTTAACTTCATCAAGCGTGTCTAAAGAAACACGTATCCATTCAAAATTTTCCCCTATTAAAGAATTATATTTCTTCTTATATACAGCATTAGTCATTAATCCCAATTGAAGACCCACCTCTTTCGCATACAATACAGCTTCTTCGAAAAAAGGATAGAAGGTTGGCTCGCCCTGACCCGCGTAAGTAATTGCCTTGCCTCCCATTTCAGAGAATTCTTTTAAAAATACTTTGAGTGCCTCTATATTTATATGCGCACCAAACTTATTATCTCTTCCGTTTTCAGTGATACACCAATAGCAAGCCATGTTACACTTATTAGTAAGGCCCACTTCCATAAAAATAGGACAATCAGTATCGCCAGTAGAAAGATATTGATGTAATTTTTCAAAATGCAAAATTAACTTTGCTTGTGTACCAAAAGGGTTATCTCCCGAGAATCTTATATATTCATTACCCATTATCTGTTTCCCTTAAACTATTTATTAACATATCCAACCCTTCCCAAATGGTATATTTTGGCTTAAATCCAATGTTTTTTAATTTTGTAACATCGAGATACATGTCCCTAACCTGAACAGTTTTATGAAAACTTGGTGGTTCACAAGAATTTAACGCTCCCTTTGAGTTCAGTGCTTTCTTCGCATACAGCATTATATCTTTAAATTTATAAGGATTGCCACTTCCAATATTTATAATTTCATTTAGTGGTGCATCATCTACACATATCTTTATTGCTCTGCATGCATCTTTAACATGCATGAAATCTCTTATATTTTCTCCACCATCATATAGTTCTATATCTTTATCTTGCGCTAATTCGTTGATCATGTATTGTAAAGCATTTCTTTTTTTTAAAACCTTGTTATCTGTTTCTCCATAAATATTACACAAACGCAAAATACGATAATTTAATCCAAAAGTTTCGCAATAAGAGATTAATAACTGTTCAGCGGCACGCTTAGTAATAGAATAAAACCCTTTAGGGTTGCATGTAGAATTTTCATTCGCCGGCCGATCTTCTGTTTTCCCGTATACAAACCATGAACTTACAAAATTGAAAATTACATTTTCCTTATTTTTGCATTCCTCTAGCACATCAATTAGTAAACTCAGATTAGTTTCGATATCTAGATGAGGATTATCAAAAATATTGTAATTGTGAATTGTGCTTATGAAGTACAAAATATTATTTGTTTCAGGTTCCCTTTGCTCGCGAGGAATAATATAAGATTCTTCAGTGAACATATCACAATATGCCCCACCTACAAACCCGGTTCCCCCATAAACAGATAACATCACAATTTCTCTATTTGCCGTATTATCTTCTCGTAATTGTCGATTGTAAACATAATATTTTTATCATATTTTGAAACCATTTTTTTAAAATCAGAATAAGAGTTAATCACATTCTCTAAAGATTCAACAAATGTTTTAAATGAATCAAAAGGTAATCCATATTCATTACAATATTCTATAATGCTACCGCCTTTTTTATGATATAAAATCGGTATACCCGCGGCTAAAGCTTCTAATACGTGATTTGCTCCAGCCTCTTCCTGCGAAGCAGTAACGTATATATCGCTTTGAGCCAATTTTTTAGCCAAAAAAGCTTTGCTTCCGTTAGCAGGTATGTGTGTTGCATTTCTGAAAGAAAAATTCTTTGGCGTTCTGCCAATATAGGTAAACGAAATCTTCTTGTTATCGACAAATTCATCTAATTGTTGATAAAAAGAGAACCCTTTTTTAGGATTTATCGACCAATGATGAGTTATTAAATTTATCTGTTCTCTCGTTTGTTCTATGTTAAAATTTCTATATTTATAAAATATCTCTAAAGGAGCGTTATGTATCACTGAATAATTTTCTGCTTCATATCCAATATACTTCTTGGCCCACTCACTTGGAAAAATTAAATGATCCGAATTTAATATTGACCATTTGACGAGTTTTGTCAATTTAGGCTTACCATGGGTGCCGAGATCTCCAACCCTTTGAATTATTTTTGTCCCATATCGATTTTTGTAGTTTATAAAATGCTTGTATTCTTCTCCGTAATTATTTGGCCGTGGATCAAAACAGAATATTATATCAATTTTGTCTTCTAGACGAAAAACAACCTGATGTCCTAATTTTACCAACCGATTGACCAAATTTGTTACAATGTGATTCCCGCCTCCCCATGGACCCTCTACTGGTTGTCTGTTCAAGTATATTTTCATTACAAATATTTCTTCTGCCAGGATCTAGTACAATTAGGATTTCTTTCCGATTCTTGTAAACTCGGGTAAATTAAGTTAAAATTTTCACCAATAATCTCATAATACCCAGAACGTTCTTTTTTTGCTGTTAGCAAATCTGGGCCGTCCTCATCTTCATCCTCATCATTGTGTTTAATGAAATTTTCGATATAAACTCCGCCTGGTCTCATTGTATCTTTAATATTATTAATAACCGCAATCGGACTTGGGACATGCTCTAAAACTTCAAAACACAAAAGAACATCTAGCTCCTGATTGTTGAAAGTAGGTAACGTATCAATTTCTATGATTTCAAAATTAAAATCAATATTTTTGTAACCCTTGTCTTCTTTGATTTTATTCAATCTGTATTCTGCAAAATTAAAATGTTCGCAGTCAACATCTGCTATTGTTATAGTAAGTTTTGGATCACTATCGGGATCCAAATATTTCAAAAAAGTTGTCACAAAAGGTGCAACTCCAGCACCATATTCACAT
>CEPX01415013.1_pt1 | contig 10457 bp, 14 predicted proteins | sample 361361 | NCBI WGS metagenome assembly CEPX01 (sample SAMEA2619974, study PRJEB7988) | marine metagenome | biome: marine biome (ENVO:00000447); feature: mesopelagic zone (ENVO:00000213) & marine oxygen minimum zone (ENVO:01000065); material: "saline water (ENVO:00002010), including plankton...
TCTTCGATCATTTTAGATGACTCCTTAGTTCAGCACTCTTAACACTAGCTATTTCTACCATCTTAGCAATATCTTCTGCACTTAGAGTTCCATCTCCACCTTTCTGCATTGCACAGATGTAACCTTCTTCAGTAAAAGTTACTGTCAACCTAGCGCTAGCAGCACTTTCTTCTTCAGCTAATGGATCTACTATCAATTCATTAGCAATCTTCAGAACTGTGCAACCTAAAGGCGTATGCTTAACTGACAACTTATTCTTAGTCTTTGTATAGTAATCAACTTGTCCATCTTTAGTAATAGTTGGGAACACTGCATCTTGTAAAGCAGCCATTGCAGCCAAACCACAAGCATCAAACAAATTACCATCAGCGTTGATTGGGTAGACATCAATGTAGATCATCCAAACTTTTTCGCCAGGACTCACACACAATTTCTTAAAATCAATTGCATCACATTCTCTGATACCTCTGTCTGTAACTCTAGACAACTCAATTGCATCAATGTTAGGGGGTCCAGCTTCAAATTTAGAAGAACCCATTGCTATCAGTTCAACGTTTACCATGATAGTACCTTCATTAGGTTTATCAGAGTAAGGCGTTCCTAATGCAAGCTTAACACCTGCTACGACTTCTGTATCACCAATCTTAACTCGTGCAGAACCTTCAGCAGACTTTTTTGACACACCGTACTCAACTTCAACATTTCTGAACTCGTCAATTGCTCTACCATCCATTCTTGCACCTTTTATTATTGTAGACTGTGCATACTTTTCAGTTATCATATTCTTACCTCCATGTACTTAGCACGCAAAGCATCTTGCAACACTTTTTGGATATCTAAACAACCCTTACGCGCTATTTCTATACATTTGTTTAGGTCTTCCTTGCTAATTTCTCCGTCCAACTGAAGCAAAGTAACTTCGCCAGTTCTAGGGATCATAGCCACAGGAATGTCGACTGCACCACCACCGTAATCTTCTTCTTCTTTATCCAAGTCTAAAACTGGAACTCCTCCAACTAAACCTGAAGATATAGAAGTAACAAGATCTTTCATTTCAAACCCAGCATCTGCCAAAGCTAAAGCAGCTGCACAAATACCAGCACACCTAGTTCCAGCGTCTGTCTGTAACAACTCAACGTGCACATCCACAACAGCCTTAGGAAAATCTTTCAAATTAATTGCCGGGCTTAGAGCTTTCTCCATTACCATGCTAATCTCTTTACTTCTCCTACTAGTTCCAGGTCTAACTCTATCGCCAGATCCAGAGAAAGCCATCATATTATAATGACACCTTAGCTTAGCTTTGTTAGGGTCTTGTAAAAACTTAGGGAACAAATCTTTAGGTCCATAAACTGCAGCTATTGCAACAGTCTTACCAATTTTAAACATTGCAGACCCGTCAGCATTCTTTACAACGCCAACCTTTGCTTCCATTGGTCTTAACTCATCCATTTTACGACCATCTGGTCTTTTAGTGTAAGTCATTTTTTATTCTCCTGTCCAGCAGTTTCAAGATTACTTTCCAAATACTGCTTAACTTTTTCTGTCAATCCTCTAACATGAGAATTTTCATCGATCAACTTAATTGCTTTTGTTGCCAACAACTCAGCTTGAGGGTTAGGACCTTTGATCCACACTCTACCATTTTGTCCAGCGAACAGATTACAACCAGTCAACTCTTTGATCATAGAAATCATACTACCTTGCTTACCAACTATTCTTGGAACTTTAGAAGGTGTTACATTAAGCAACCTTCCACCTTTTAGTTTACGCAGTCCAGGACCAACCATAGTTAAGTCAGCATTATTTCCGCTTGTTACATTTCTAATCTTGGTCAATATTACGTCTCCTATTGCAAAGTAATCACTTAGTGAAGCTCCTCTCTCAATGAAATCTGAGCTCGCATCTTTCAATCCTAATGTTGCATCGTATGCGTAAGCAATGTCAATAAACCAAGTACTGTAAGTCATATCTCTAACGAAACCTATAACGGTATCATCTCGCCTAGGCAAATAACTACCAGACAAAGGAATAATACTTATGATACTACCTTTAACATTTGCTAATCCAACTCGAGACGCAATCACTTTGTCTTGCTCTCTGAAAGAACCTTTCCCCGGTAAGAAATCCATGCCTTCCGCTAGGACATCTCCAGGAATAACTACTTGTTTGTTTTCTACTAAAACTTTACTCATTCTTTTTACTCTCCTTATCTCCTCTCTAAAATCTTTAATTGCATATCACCTTTCGTAAGTTTATTCAACTCATTCTCCAGGTTTTCTTGCAAACCGGCCGGCAACTCTAGCACAGCCTTCAAACCACCATCTTCTAACCAATCACTCTTCAAAACTTTACCAAATCTCTGCAAAATATTATAAGCAGAGCCAGCATAACTTGAAGGTATGATCAATTCAACTTCCCTTGTTTCCATCTTTATAGGAATCAAAGGTCTCATCTTAGCAAGCACTTCTTCTATTTGATCTTCAGCTTTCTTGAACTCATCAATCTTTACTTTAGCTTCATCCATCACCATCTCCAACCTTTCTCTTGTATGAGGTCTACCAGATTGCGGATCAACTGCTTGCCTTTGAATAAAAGAAAGAATTTGTTTCCTTTTTTCTTCACGCAACTTAGCCTTATGCTCAGTAGTCAACTGTATCTCACCATCTTTGATGATAATTGCAGCAACTTCCTTTGCACTGTTAGTATGGAACACAGCTTTCATATCATTTTCAGAAGCATGCTCACCTTGCTTAACATCACTATAGATATCTTGCGTGGCCAACACATCATCTAAACTTTCAATTTTACCTTCTTGATATTCTAAAGCTTTATCACAATCTACTAAAACTTCGAAGGTTTTTCCTTCCTTCTTTATCCTTGCAATGATTGCTTTGTCTACATTTACCATTTTACGCTTTCAACTTCTTCCTATCAATTTTGTTAAACTTTCTATCAACTGAACTAATGTAAGCTCCGTCCAACCTTTTCATGTCAAACTCTTTCCCTAAAACTTTTTTCATCACTTTAACACAAAGCTTGATACCATCTTCCATGCTCATACCTTCGCTATACTCTTTACGTAACAAAACTTTAGCGTCTGGAGAACCTTCACCGACAGCAGTAGCTTTATACTCAAAAAATATTCCTGTAGGTTCAGTCACAAACAAACCAGGCTCATCATCCACGCCAGCAAACAAAATAGAAACACCAAAAGGCCTAGCTCCACCATACTGTGTGTAAGATTGTTTGATATCAGAAATCTCTTTCACTAAAATCTTAGTCTCGATTGGTATACTATAAGTAACTTGATGTTGCTGTGCAATCATTTGTGCTCTTTCTATCAAGACCCTTCCATCCATAACATAGCCTGTAGAAGTTGCAGCCATATGTTCATCAACTTGGAAAATCTTTTCCACTGAACTAGACACAACCAACTCATCTGCCACTCTTTTGTCTGCGATGATTACAACTCCATCTTTACAAACTGCACCTATGGCAGTTGAACCTTGTTTCACTGCTTCTTTTGCATACTCGACCTGCAATAATCTTCCGTCTGGGCTAAACATAGTACTAGCCCGATCATATCCCATCATTTGGTGTGTTGCTTCTTTCATTTTTTCCCTTCCTAAAAGTATGATTTCCTCACCTTATCCACAACGCCAGACATGCCAACACTAGAAATCTTAACTTCATTACCATTAACTTCTTTGATCAAAGCCAAAGCAGCTTTCACCTGGTCTACTGATTTAGTGTTAACACGCATAATGCCTGTGTTAGATTTCCAATCTTTGAGGAACATAATACCAGCTTGCGCACTTCCTAAGTCTCCAACGAATTGCTTGACGCTAGACTGAATTGTTTGCTGTGCGGCTTCCTTACTCACTTGAGTTTCAGCTTCCACTTGATAAGCGATATACCGCTTTTTTTCCCTTAAACTTGGGATCAAAGGTTTCAATTTCATCGTTTATAACCAGAACGTAATTCTCTATCGTTCTTCTTCTCTCGTACAAGAAATCCATAATTTTGCTCATTTATATAACTTTTGCTTCCGTAATTCTCAAAAGGAAGTTTTATAAAACAACTATATCCACAAATGCCTAATGTTACACATAATTGGTACAGGTTTACACGATGGCAAAGATATCTCTCTTCGCGGTCTTGAAGCCATAAAATCAGCAGACTTTGTCTATTTGGAAAACTACACTTCAAAACTACAATGTTCCTTTGACGAACTCTCCAAAACTTATGGCAAAGAAATCACAGTTGTAGACAGAGAGTTTGTAGAAGACGGCCAAGAAATTCTAAGCAAGGCCAAAGATAAAAATGTTGTATTGCTAATCATAGGTGACGTATTTTCAGCAACAACTCACATTGCACTATACCAAGAAGCTAAAGAGAAAGGAGTCAAAGCAAACATCATACACAACGCTTCAGTATTAACAGCAATAGGAATTACTGGTTTATCTCTATACAAATTTGGACAAACAACTTCTATTGCTTGGCACGATTCTGATGTACCAATGAAAGTTATTGAAAGCAACAAACCTTTACACACTTTATGCTTACTAGACTTAGATCCTAAGACCAACAAATACATGCAATCTAAAGATGCAATTGCAAGATTAGAGAAGAAATCTTTCAACACTGAGACTAAAGTTGTTGTTTGCGCACAACTCGGTTCAGAAGATCCAACAATAATTTATGCTAAAGCTAAAGAAATAGAAAACTTAGAAAAATTCCCTCAATGTTTAATCATTCCTGGAAACTTACATTTCTTAGAAGAAGAAGTTTTAGAAACTTACACAAAAGTTTAAATAAAAACTTCTCTTATGCAAATGTATGAGCTGGCAAACTTGGACTCGTTTCACAGCAGTAGTATTATTCCTAATAGCAGTTGGAACATTTTACTTCAACTACCTTGACACTGGAGATTCTTTACTTTCAATAGAAAATTATCCAAGCAACGCAGATTTAGATTCTTTAGACCTTAACGAAGACATAAGCTACTCTTTCTTCTTATACAACAGCGGAGATGGAGCATCTTTCATTGAGAGAATAGTCATTGATGCAACAGATACGAATGGAGATACTAAAGAGCTACTAATTGAACCAGATAAAGATTTTAACATAGACGCAGGAGGAAGTCAAGAAATAACTGTAACTCTACCTGCTCCTGGAGAAGAAACAACTTACTCATTAGCAACAACTATTTACACAACAAAAGAAATAATTAACGCAGAATCATTAACTGCAACTTGGGGAACAATACTTTAATTCTTATACCAAGGCAACTCTGTATATATCCATCTAGCAACAGCTTCATCATCCCCATCCTCGATAAGATCTAACTTAGAGCGTACGTTCTCCAGATACACAGACTCTTCTTTAGCTCTAGTCCCCATTTCTTCTTGTGACAACTCACTATTAATACCAATAAATTCCAAGCTATACTTTGGTCCTAAAATTTTCTTAAACATATACATAGTTACGTCTAAATGATATTCGGAGCTAACAACAATTATACGCTTCCACCTTTTCTTGTTAAGAACTAACAATCTTGAGAAGTAAGCACTACCAACTGTATCTAATGCTTGCTCTTCTACATAGACATGCTCATTGTGAACTCCTAACAACATAGCATATGCTTTCATTGCTTGCGCTTCAGTAATGTTTGAAGGTATTTCAACCATATGGTTATGTTTCCCAGACATAAGAATTCTTCTTGCCTTATCATTCTTATACAACCTTACAGCTTCCTCTACTCTAAGTTTGGAGATCGGACTAAGCGCTCCGGCCCTGGTCACACCTCCGCCAAGAACTAAAACAGCATCGGCAGACATAATATAATATATGTCCTCAAACTATATAATGATTCCTTTTAACAAATTAAACCAAATTAAAGACTATTGATTCATCTCTTTTTTAAATAACAACTACTTCAATAAAATAAAATGGGTGATGACAGACTTCAAGATCTAAGACAAACCATTGAAGGTTTGGTTCCAGGCGAAGATTATGTAACAGTACATTTTACAGAAAAAGCGGTTCACCGACACTATGGTCGGAGTAATATCAGCAGTACTTGTGGTAGGTATATCAGCGGAGTAGATGTTGTAATAATAGAACATCTTGGTGCAAGTTATCAATACAGAATTCCCTTAACCGATATAACTTCTATTTTTCCTATAGGTGGAAAGAATTCTTCTGGGGGAGTTGAGAAAACCTTAGAAAACGCAGCTTAATTATCTACTCTTATCCACATCAACTCTCTCACAATATTGAGCAACAGGACACTTAGAACACCAAGGAGAAATTGGTGTACAAAGATGTTGACCAAAAGCAACTAAGATATAATTATATTCATTCCAATACTTCTTAGGCAACTTTTCACGCAAAGCCATCTCTGTTTCAAAGGGCGTTTTAGTTTTAACATAACCAAACCTATAACTAATACGATTCACGTGAACGTCTACACAAACTGCAGGCTTACCATAACCCTCACTCACTACTAAGTTAGCAGTCTTCCTACCTACATTAGGAAATTTTAGCAACTCATCAATCTCATCTGGAACTTTTCCACCATACTCTTCTAACAATTGCTGACAAATAAGAATAATATTTTTTGCTTTAACTTTATAGAACCCAACTGGATAAATTAAACTTTGTATTTCTTCTTCAGTCAACTTAAACATCTCTTTTGCTGTATCAGCTTTAGCAAACAACTTTTCTGCAGCCTTAGCTGTTACTTGATCTTTAGTACGCAATGACAAGACTGTAGCAATCAAAACTCTAAACGGATCTTTATCATGTTGCGCAATCAAAGTTATTATGGGTACATCCCATTGCTTCACTTCTTCACGCAGAACATTCATAACTTTTGCAATAGCATTATTATCCATACGCTAAAAATAACTTATACAACTATAATACTCTTCCGTTACATTTATAATTAACAACTTCTTTCAAGCAATAATGTCAAGAGAGCGTGATGCACTATTCCTAAAAATAATTATGTGGCTTGCAGTAATAGCATTTTTAGTTTCTATCTATCTAATAGAAAACCACTACGCAGATGCTGGGGGCTTATGCGACTTAACAGAAACTCTATCTTGCTCAACTGTAAACACTAGCATCTATTCAGAAATATTCAACATTCCGGTAGCATTCCTTGGAGCACTATGGGCAGCATTCACAGTTTGGTTAGCTCATAGAGCAAAAAAGAATCCAGACTTTTTCTTAGCCTTATGGGGCTGGTCACTACTTGGCTTAGTATCCATACTTTACTTCATTGCTGCAGAATTTATCTTGGGCGCAATCTGTCCATTCTGCACGGTGGTCCACGTCATAGTATTAATCATATTAGCTTTATCGGCCAAACTCTATTTCGGTCTTAAGAAAAAACCTGTCTGGGAAGATATTAAGAAAAAAGTTGGTGGCGCTATGATGTTGCTCTTAATTTTAACAATAGCTGCATTTGTAGTATTCAATTTTACTCTCGCTCCAACTGAAGATTATACGGAGTTCGCTCAATGTTTAACCGACCAAGGTATTACTATGTACGGCTCTTACCTTTGTAGCCATTGTATCACTCAGAAGAATGCTTTTGGAGATGCTGTAGAGTTTATTGATTATGTAGAATGTCATCCTGACGGTCCAAACCCTCAGACCGAACTTTGTACTGAGAAAGATATTTCTGGAACTCCAATTTGGCTTTGGGAATCTGATGGGGAAGAACTTAGTAGATTACCAGGAGCACAATCCTTAGACACATTATCAGAATGGTCGGGATGTGAACTACCATGACAGACTTAACAATACCTTTAGTAATCGGTGCTGCTTTATTAGACAGTATCAATCCTTGCGTCTTCGGCGTACTAATTTTCTTGATAGCTTTCATGACTAAAGTTTTCAAAAGCAAACACAGAATGTTACTTGGTGGTTTATTTTACACTTCCGTTGTCTACGTAACTTACTTACTTCTAGGCTTAGGCTTCTTGAAGGTAACTGTATCTTTAGGCTTCAGTTTTATAGTTTACTGGATAGCTGCATTGATTGCAATAGCTGCTGGTTTGTTAGAAATCAAAGACTACTTTGCTTACGGTAAAGGCTTCTCTTTACAAATGATTCCTGGTGCTGGTGAAAGAATAAAAATGTACACCAAGCAAATGGCTAAGGTACAAAAGAAAAGTCCTTGGATGAGTTTCCTAATGGCTGGTCTCTTAGGAATCTTTGTAGTCTTTGTAGAACTTCCTTGCACTGGCGCGCCTTACTTAGCAATCCTAGCTTTAATTGGCGAAGGAAGTTACGGCCAAGCACTTCCATTACTATTGCTTTACAACTTAGTATTCATCTTACCTCTATTCCTAATAATTGGAGTAGCTTACTTTGGTACAAGCTCTAAGAAATTAGAAGCTTGGCGAAAGAAACATCGCGGTTACATGCGCTTAGCAGTGGGAACATTTCTTATTGCATTAGGCTTATATATGATTTGGAGCATTACGGGAGTATAAATGGCACCAGCTAAAAAGAAAAAGGTAAAGAAAAAAAAGGTAATCAAGAAATCGTCTAACGTTTGCGAATTCTGTTAATTTTCTTTTAATTTATTCGTGGTCTTCTAAATAGTCTGGGCTAAATTCTTCACTAGAAATCCGAAACACTTATATAAGATTAATGTTCACTACTTCTCTGTTGACTTAAGATCAACTCAACTAAAATGAAAAATAAGCAGAAAACTGAAGTCCAAGAAGAAGTTCAAGAGCAAATAGAGCACTTAGAACAGCTACAAAGGCTACAAGCTGAGTTCATCAATTACAGGACTAGAGTTGAGAAAGAGAAGATTCAAGCTTCACTTATAGCAAGGGAAGCAGTCATACTAAAGTTCCTTGATGTCAAAGACAATTTTGACAGAGCTCCCAAATTAGACAAGGGTATGGAAATGGTATACAATCAATTCCAAGAAATATTCAAGGAAGAAAAAGTTAGAGAAATTGAAAACAAAGAATTCAACCCTGCAATGCATGAAGCGATCGCTACAGATCCTACAACAAAGCAAGGCGAAATCAAAGAAGTAATCCAAAAGGGTTACTTGCATAATGATAAAGTAATCCGACCATCAAAAGTGATAGTCGGCTCAATGGAGAAAAAAAATGAGTAAAATAATCGGAATCGATTTGGGTACAACCAATTCAGCAGTCGCAGTCTTAGAAGGTGGTAAGGCAAGTATTATCACTTCTCTTGAAGGTGGAAGAACAGTCCCTAGTGTAATCTCAATCAAAGGAGATGAAATCATAGTGGGTGAAGTAGCTAAGCGTCAAGCAGTAGCTAATCCAAAGAACACAATAAGAAGTATCAAAAGGTTAATTGGTACAAAAGAAAAAGTTAAGGTTGAAGATAAAGAATATTCTCCTGAAGAAGTTTCTGCAATGATTTTAAGAAAAATTAAGAAAGATGCTGAAGCTTATTTAGGAACTAAAGTTACTAAAGCAGTTATCACTGTGCCTGCTTACTTTAACGATTCACAAAGACAAGCAACAAAAGATGCCGGTAAGATTGCAGGTTTAGAAGTTGAAAGAATAATCAACGAACCAACTGCTGCAGCTTTAGCTTACGGTTTAGATAAAGGAGAATCACACACAATCCTAGTTTACGATTTAGGTGGTGGAACTTTCGACGTATCCATTTTAGAATTAGGTGATGGTGTATTCGAAGTTAAATCCACTTCCGGCGATAATAAGTTAGGTGGTGACGATTTCGATGAAAAAATCATAGCACACTTAGCTGAAGAATTCAATAAAACTCAAGGTGTAAATCTAAAAGAAGATCTAACAGCATTACAAAGGTTGCAAGACGCTGCAGAGAAGGCTAAGATTGAATTGTCTACAGGTATGCAGACTTCAATCAATTTACCTTACATTACTGCAAACGCTCAGGGTCCATTACACTTAGAGATGCAATTAACAAGAGCAAAGTTCAACGACTTAACTAAAGATTTAGTTGAAAGAACTGTTAAGCCTGTTAAGCAAGCATTGAAAGACGCTAACTTAACTCCTAACGACATTCACAAAGTATTGTTAGTAGGTGGTTCAACAAGAATTCCTGCAGTACAAGAACAGGTACAACAGTTATTGAGTAAGACTGGTGAAAAGTCTGTTAACCCTGACGAAGCTGTAGCAGTCGGCGCTAGTATTCAAGGTGGAATCTTAGGCGGAGAAGTTAAAGACGTTTTATTGCTAGACGTGACTCCTTTGAGCTTAGGTATTGAAACTCTTGGTGGTGTATTCACTAAACTAATTGAAAGAAACACTACAATCCCTAGTAAAAAGTCACAGGTATTCAGTACTGCTGCTGACAACCAACCTGCAGTTAACATTAACGTATTACAAGGTGAAAGGTCCATGGCTACTGACAACAAAACTTTAGGAAGGTTCGATTTAGTTGGTATTCCTCCAGCTCCT
>CEPX01074446.1_pt1 | contig 10453 bp, 13 predicted proteins | sample 361361 | NCBI WGS metagenome assembly CEPX01 (sample SAMEA2619974, study PRJEB7988) | marine metagenome | biome: marine biome (ENVO:00000447); feature: mesopelagic zone (ENVO:00000213) & marine oxygen minimum zone (ENVO:01000065); material: "saline water (ENVO:00002010), including plankton...
TTACCAGCGTGCCGGGATATTCATAACCGCCGTCCAGTTCTTGGCTGTTATTATCATCTTCTACACTACCAGCGCCCAGCCTGTCATAGCTCGGTACGCTCCTTGGTTGAGCTTCGGGCTATACATAGCAGTCGTATTCCTCGGGATAGCGTTGCTAATGGTCGGGGTCAAGTTATTGGTGATACCCTCATCGTACACCTTCCTCAACCAGCAGATGTGGACGAACAACAACCCGATGCGAGCTAAACTGGAGGAGATAGAGCGCAATCAGAAAAGGATAATGGAAAAACTAGGTCTTGTAGATGAGGAGGAGGATGAGAAGGAAGCTACAGAAGAATAAGGACGTAAAGGTATTCTTGGCAATTTACCTACTAACCTTAGCGTTCATGCTCCACTACAGCCTGACGCACCCGGTGATAAACGACGGTGTCTACGAGTACCGTAGCTACTTACTGAACATAAAGGAGGGCTGGCTATACCGGTACAGTGCCATAAACTCGTGTCTGGTATCAATATGGTTTCCGGCGATGTTGCAGAAGATGACGGGACTTGACCCAATGACGCTGTACCGCGTGTTCCCACCTCTCTTCTACGCCCTAGTTCCGGCATTCACATACCTGATAACCCGACGGTATCTCGGTACTCAGGAGGCGGCGATGGCTTCCCTAGTCGTGTCCCTCAGCTCTTATATTCTGTTCTTCCCCGACATTGGCAGGGTTGGGGTAGCCTTGGGGATACTTTCCGGACTAATATGGGCATTGTTGAGCAAGAAGTTGCTCACGTCGTTAGTGTTGTCGGCTCTACTCGTCTACGCCCACTACGGGACCACTATCGTAGCTACTGGGCTGCTGGTAGCAATCTTAGCTGGTCGACTAATATGGGATAAGTCGCTGATAAGAGTAACTGTTGTGTCGCTTTGTACACTACTAGTGTTGGCCGGTGCCTGGCATTTCGGCATATCTCACTACTCAGGCGATTCTATGTTGTGGACTATACTGCATCCACGAGAAGCCAGAGGGGTACTTGAGAGTTACATACCGGGCGTTCGTGTTGATGTCCCGGAGGGCGATTTCCTTGAGCTGGAGTCCAGGGACTACATTACCCAAGAAGCGTTCGGCCTACACTTCGCTACTAACTCGACGCCACTAAAGATCGAGATAATCGTCAACTGGATAGTAGTCGGGTTTATCACGCTGGGACTATACCTGAATTTGCGGCGCAGAGACACGGAAATGATATTCAGGGTCATACTAGCGACGATGTACGGGTTGACCGTAGTGTCCGTGGTATTACCGTCGATATCCGTGTTCTACGGGACACAGCGTGTCTGGTTTACATCCATGCTGGCTCTAGCGTCCTGTTTCCCGGTCGGTATACATTGGTTAGCTAGAAGGACCCGCGTACCACCTGCGGTACTAGCTACCATCGTGCTGACCACCTACGGAGCGTCGACATCGGGTCTGATTTACCCTCTGTTCGGCTTAACAAAATCTATGCCTGTGGTGCTGACTTTACCATGAATAAAACTACCTTAAAGTACCTGCTCTGCTCGTTATTCTTGGGGGACACCTTCAACCAAGAGCAGTACACCGTGTTGAAGGACTTCTACAATACTCACTTCTTCGGCCGGCCTTTGAGGACTATGTTGAAGACCGGAGATAAGGTGTTGGAACTAGGTTGCGGTAAAGACTCCTTGATAAACAGGTCAGGACAGATACGTGAGCTTCGTGTGACAGGAGTAGATATATTCAAGCCCTATGTGGATGAGCATAACAAGAGAGGGCTGTACACCGCGTGCCTCGTCGCCGATATAACCAAAATAGAGTTTGAGCTAAACCAGTTTGACGCGGTGCTGTGTATGGATGTACTGGAACATTTGAACAGGGTTGACGGGGCTAAACTACTGGAGAGAATGAAGATATGGGGCAAGAAGGTTATAATCACAACACCCAACGGTAGAGTTCCTGGTATACCATCGGACGACCGCAATATCTACCAGGAACACCAGTCGGGATGGACGGCTAAGGAACTTGAGTCTCGTGGGTACACGGTCAGAGGCGCCAGTGGGTGGAAGCTACTGCGGAAGCCGGATAGCCAGCTTCGTTACCTGCATCCATTCGTGTTCTGGGCGGGGGTGGCACTACTGAGCAGTCTGATTGTATACTACTTGCCGAATAAAGCATTCCATTTGCAGGCGATGTATGAATCTTAACCGATTAGTGACGGCTCTGGCGACCAAGGTGTACAGGAGGTACTTTCCCTACCTGTTAGCTGGTATCTCTCTACTCGAGTACATTGTGAAGTATCGGAAGTATCGAGCTGTAGAGTCTGTCAAGAGGGGATTCGCCGACCACCGAGATAAGCAGGTTCAGGTATCCAACCAGACTCTGGATAGGCTGGTAAGAGCTTATCGAAGAGCAAAAGTTGACCAGATGAACGTGGACAAGCCGTATCGTGTAGGTCGTCTATGGCAAGAGATAATAGACACGAGGTTCAAGAGCTTGACTGGTGCGCTGGCATCTATGAGATTGGATAGGGCCAGGACCGTGTTGGAAAACTTTAACCGGGAAGACTGCGGAGATGATACCTGCGGGGGTGGACAATACTACCAGCGGATGAAGAGTATTCCGTTCTATAAATACCAGTTCATAAATGCCTGGCACAGAAGGCATAAGACTTGCGCGGACGCTATTGGTTACTCCCCAGAGTTCGATATACCATTCGTTGGTAACCCCGTAGGTATGATGCGGGACGAGAGGGTTGTACCGCTCTGTAACTTGGAGTACCGGTGCTACGCTGAGGATATCAAGTCCTTGCTCAGGGGTATTCAGCGACCTACGGTATGTGAGATCGGGGGAGGCGTAGGAGGACAAGCCTATGAGACTATCCAGAGCAATCCGCCTCTTACCTATATCCTTCTAGACATTCCGGAGGTTCTGCTAATATCGTCTTACTGCCTGATGGCATCGTTACCACACCACAAGTTCCTACTGTACGGGGAAGATGTTCCGGCTACCGATGACTGGGATATCGTTCTGATACCCAACTTTGTAATGCCTCAACTAGATGACCGCTCGGTAGACCTGTTCTTCAACTCATGTAGTCTGTCGGAGATGGATTACGCTACGGCTGATGAATACACCCGACAGATCGAGAGGATATGCAAGACCTACCTGTTGCACGTCAACCATAATGCTAGACTGGTATGGTACGACAGAGACGATAAGATCACCAACATGATTGCCGATGAGGTCGTGCCGAGTGGCTTTAACCAAGTATACAGGGAACCCAGATTGTTCTCCCTGCTGGAGGACAAATTCGTTATCCAGCTATTCTACAAGGCGCACTACTATAAGTATCTTTATCGGAGGAGGTTCTAAATGCCCTTACCTAAACCCTATTTTCAGGATGAATGGGTAACGATATATCACGGGGATTGTAGGGAGATACTGCCTGAATTACCGAAGGTGGATTTAGTGCTGACCGACCCCTCTTATGGTGTGAATCTCAAGAAATCGGGTGAACCATATATGGCGGGTGATAGTGGTAACTTAATGCCCTTGGTTTTACCATTGCTCTATAAACTTCTAAAGCCTGACGGGGCATTATTCATATTCTCTTCGGTAGCGCACTTGAAGGACTTTTTGTACTCGTTTGAGACCTATTTTAAGATGCACAATATCATTATATGGGACAAGGTGAATCCAGTGTACCCGCATTCTAAAGCACACTTTCAGATGCAGTACGAGCCGATTATCTATGGCAGTAGGGGATTACACTATCTGCAGGATAAGAAACCATCGGATATCATCAGGTGCCCTATCGTAAGAGGTAAGAACCGAGTCCATCCAACACAAAAGCCAGTGGAGCTTATTATGGAAATCTTGAAGCCTCTGCGAACTGAACAGAGGATATTAGACCCTTTCCTCGGCAGCGGCACTATTGCATTAGCAGCTATAAAGACTAAGAATACCTGCATTGGCGTAGAGATAGAAGAGAAGTATTGCGAGATGGCCGCGATACGGTATCTACGGAGTCTTTCGGAGGAGAAGTAGATGTTAGACCTGAATAATAAGCGTATTATGGTGACCGGAGGAACAGGATCGTTCGGGAGTGCCTTGATAGACCACTTACAGGGATCCGGGGCACGGTTTATCGTGTACAGCCGCGACGAGAGCAAGCAACACGCTATGTTTACCACGCGTCGGGACAAGAATATCTCCTATATCATCGGAGACGTAAGGGACAAGGACAAACTGACCAAGTCGATGCGAGGAGTAGACTACGTGTTTCATGCGGCCGCACTCAAGCACGTACCGACAGGAGAGAGGTTTCCGGAGGAGGTGATACGGACTAATGTACTTGGTACCAAGAACGTGCTGGAGGCTGCCGACTATGCCGGAGTAGAAAGGCTGGTTGTATTGTCCACCGACAAGGCCGCTTACCCGGTAAGCGCTTACGGAATGAGTAAGGCATTGGCCGAGAAACTGGTATCGGCATACGATGGGAAAACGGTCAACGTCTGCTTGCGGTACGGCAACGTCCTCGGCTCCAGAGGATCTATTATTCCACTATTCTTGGCGCTTATCCAGCAGGGGAGACCGGTAACGATAACCAATCCTGATATGACGCGGTTCGTCCTGACGCTAGCAGAGGCAGTAAAGATAGCAATGAAGTGCTTACACGACGGCAATCTCGGGGATCTGTTTATAATGCGACCACCAGCCTGCCGTATCGGGACTATTGTAGATGCGTTGGAACTGCACTTCGGACGAACTTTGGACAAGACTATTATAGGAATACGTCCCGGCGAGAAGATGCACGAGGTGTTACTGACTGGAGCCGAGGTTTATCACTCCACTACCGAGCAGGGCGACGGGATTACTTACGCTAGACTAGCTACGCAACACCCGATAGACTACCACTTCTACGGAGAGGACTATGTGGAGCCGGATGTATTTTCGTCCGACAAGGCGGAGCAATATAGCGCGGTGCAGGTTCTGGCTAAACTGAAGGAGGCAGGATTGCTATGAGCGAATTTAAGAAACAGGAGGGATAGCCTATGTGAAACGACAGGGCGCGACTAGGCGTAGCAAGACCTGACGTAGCTAGGCGAGGCGGGGCGTGGCTCGGCATGGCGGGGCAAGACGCGGCAGGGCGAGGCAAGGTGAGGCAAGGAATATTATAGCTTGCCTCTAGTAAACCAAATAAAAAAGAGGAGTTATACTAGATGAAATTAGCAATTACTGAATTGAAATCAACTACCCCTTATTCACAAAGTCGGTTCTATAACGTAGAAAAAGAGCCAAAGGAATTGCCGGTGGACTACGAAAGGCGGACATGGAGAGAACGGTGTCACTTCAACGATAAGGATGAACTCTTTATCCCTCCGATGGCGTTCGCTAATTCACTGAAGGAGGCGGCCAAATATCTTGCCCTGCCAGTGCCGGGTAAGGGCAAGTCTACTTATACCAAGCACTTTGAGAGCGGTGTCTTAGTCACGGACCCCTTAATACTCCCTATTAAAAAGGCTGATGTTCTATCCGAGTGGGTGTTCGTACCAAGCGATGGCATGAGAGGTGGTGGACGGCGAGTAGAAAAGTGCTTCCCCCTGATACCGCGTTGGACAGGCTCTGTATCGTTCTACATCCTCGATGATATTATTACCGAGGACATATTTCGCCAAGTATTGATAGCATCAGGTAGTCTGATAGGAATAGGGCGGTTTCGCCCACGCAACATGGGCTACTACGGCCGGTTTGAGATAGTCAAACTACAATTTGGGAGTGTGTAACATAACAAGGCTGGACGAGGCGTGACGCGACTAGGCGCAGCAAGACCGGACGTAGCATGGCGAGGCGGGGCGTGGCTCGGCTCGGCTCGGCATGGCAGGGCAGAGCGAGACGTGGCAAGGTTAGAATAAAAATAAGCGGAGGTAATTAAATGAGTAAACACCAATTAGCGGCATCGCTGGCACGGGCATCAGAGGATTATCTGAAACTCTTGAACTACGTGCAGACTAAAGCACCGGGAACACTCCTCGAATACGAACAAGTAGAGAGATCAACTGGTGTAAATATGTCTAGGGGGCAACTGGGTAGGGACAAACTGCGTCGGGCTATCCTACGAAGCCACCGGGAATATGAAGTAATCCCAAACGTAGGCTATTGTCTCGCGAAAGCCGAGACAGGTACGCGAATTGTCGTCAAACAGTTAATGACTATAGATGGTAGGGTAAGACGTGCGGAAAAGGCACACAAGGTAATACAAGACAGCTTTCTTTTCCAAATGACTATCGAGGAACAGAAAGGGATTCTGTTCCTCGGCGCGATGTTCGGTACAATCCGGCAAATAGCTGATCAGGCGAAAGCGCTGAGAGAAGAACAGAGAACGATTAGTGGAGGGACACCGCAATTACCCGAGAATTTCCGGGAGGCGTAGTGTCGCAAAGGTAGGTATGAGGAAGGAGAGGAATCGAAATGAGAGTCGGTATAACAGGCTGGCGAGGGTTTATCGGGTCGCACCTGAAGGATAGGTTGGAAGACCCGGTACTATTCCAAGGAGATATGCACGACCTAGAAGCAGTCAAGGAGTTCGTCTGGGGATGCGACAAGGTGTATCATCTAGCTGGAAAGAACAGAGGACCGGACGGTAGTATACTGGTGAATAACCTGGCATCTACCGGGAACCTGTTCCTAGCTACGATACTGCTAGGGACAAGCCCGGAGATAATTTTCGTATCCTCCAAACAAGTAGAGTGGAATCCGAGATCGGAGTATGGAATGACCAAGCGGATTGAAGAGAGAATAGTGAGAAGCGCCGCAAAATGGACTATCTTCCGGGTGCCGAACGTCTACGGACCCGGTGGAAAGCCGTTTTACAACTCGGTAGTAGCTACGTTCTCCTATCAGATAGCTCACGGGATACCTCTAACCGCGGATACTCCTTACGCCACCCGGGAGTTCGTGTTCCTGGATGACCTCGTGGATATACTCGCTACCCCAGTTGACCTATACCGTATTGTGAACGTGGAAGGGGAAGTTATGAGTGTGCAGGAGGTACACGATTACCTGACTAGTAGGCTGGGGGAACACGAGAAGCTGAAAAGGTGCTTGGACTATTATAGTAATTTAGTAAAATAGTTTGGGGTGGGGTATTGACAATAGGGCAAAGGTATGCTACAGTGGTTATAAGTTTTGTAAAAGGAGGAGACGGGCGATGGGATATCTGCTACACGAGAGCGAAACAGGATCCTTTCAGGAACTAGTGCACGCGTCGGACGTAGAGTTCGGGCAACTGAGCATATTGACCGTTGCTCCTCGGTGTCGTAGAGGGTTACACTACCACAAACGGAAAACCGAATGGTTCTGTTGCGTCCGTGGAAAGTGCTGCCTCGTGGTTACCGACACGAAGAACGAGCAACTGGACAGCTTTGCTCTGCTAGGCGATGACAGGGAGTTCGTACAAGTAAACCCGTACCAGGTGCATGTCGTCCTGAATCCAAGCGACGAGACGTGCGAACTGCTGGTGATCTCTAGCGAGGAGTATAATCCGGAGGATACAGATACATATAGGGCAGAGGAGGATAACAATGCCTAGACTCAAGATTGCGACTATTCTAGGGACCCGCCCCGAGATAATACGGCTGTCCGAGACCATCAAGAAGCTGGATACCTACACCGACCACATTCTCGTATTTACGGGGCAGAGCTACGATTACGAGATGAGCCAGATATTCTTCGACGAGCTGGGTATCCGGAAACCAGAGTACACACTGGACGTGAAAGCCGACACTCTAGGACAGCAAATAGGAAATATCCTGTCGCAGTGCGAAGAAGTATTAGTGAAAGAGAAACCCGACGCGGTACTGATACTGGGGGACACCAACAGCTCCCTGTCCTGTATCATAGCTAAGAGGATGAAGATACCCGTATTCCACATGGAGGCGGGTAACCGGTGCTTCAACGACGCTGTTCCTGAAGAAGTGAATAGGCGGATTGTGGACCACACCGCCGACGTGAATATCTGCTACACCGAGTATGCTCGACGGAACCTGCTGAGGGAGGGATTGCACCCGATGGACATATTCGTACTAGGTTCCCCGCTCCCGGAGGTCTACGGTGTTCACAGGGAAGCTATCCAGCAGTCAAAAGTCCACGAGGAACTCGGCATAGTCGGGAAGATATACCTGCTCGCCAGCATACATCGTGAAGAGAATATAACTAACAAGCGCCTGCTGTTCGAGATAACACGGGCGCTAGAGCGCATAGCCAGAAAGTACGACGCACCTATCATATTCTCGACGCACCCGCGAACCAGCAAGGAACTAGAGAGCTACCAGTTCGTCCAGAATAGCCAGGTGATACTGCACAAGCCGTTCGGGATGTTCGATTACATCAGGCTACAACAAGGAGCGCTCTGTAACCTGTCGGACAGCGGGACTATCCACGAGGACGCTGCGATACTGGGGATAACGGCTGTTAACGTCCGTGACTCGCACGAAAGACCAGAGGCGTACGATGCAGGGAACGTGATAATGTCGGGAACGAGTGAAGACGCCATAACGGAAGTCGTCCGTGTAGTAGTAAAACAGGCGGAAAATGGAGTCGTGTTCGATATGCCGTCTGAATATCGCGCTACGAACTACTCAGACAAGGCCGTGAGGGTTATCCTGAGTATGATGGGGAGAGGAGTAAAATGACAGTGTTGGTGTCGTTGCCCGCCTATAACGAGGAACGATACATAGCCGCTATTGTATCCGAGACACGGAAGTATGCTGATGAGGTTATCGTCCTGAACGACGGGAGTACAGACAACACCGCCCGAGAAGCGGATCTCGCCGGAGCGACTGTCCTTAGCCACAGACGGAATAGGGGCTACGGAGCGACTATACAGAGCATACTAGCTCTCGCTCGCAGCAGAGAATGCGACGTACTGGTAATTATCGATGCCGACAATCAGCACGACCCTAGAGAGATACCCCTACTGACAAAACCGATTCTTGGCTGGTACGACCTAGCCATCGGGCGACGAAGAGCGTCGGACATACCTTGGACCCGTCGTATCGGCGGGAGAGTGCTGTCCGTCTTTACTTGGATCCTGTCTGGCAAAAAGGTCGTGGACAGCCAGTGCGGTTTTCGGGCATACTCCAAGAAGGCCGTAGAACTGATAAGACCAAAGGAGAATGGTATGGCTGTCTCGTCCGAGATCGTGGCAGAGACAACCAGGTACGGACTAAAGATTATAGAAGTCCCTATTTCGGTTCGGTATACGGCAGACAGCTCTACCCATAACCCGTGGAAGCAGGGGTTCTATACTTTGTGGAGAGTGGTGGTGATGATGGTAGAAAGGAGATGGAGAACGTGAAAACAGTAGTTAAGATTCCCAAGCAAATAAAAGTAGGTGGACACACTTATCGTATAATCTACGAACCACACTTATCCAAGGACACAGGAAATAGGGGTCACATCAACCACAGGAAACAGATAATTGGCATTGATCCCGAGAACCCGAAATCACAGCAGGACGCGACGCTGCTCCACGAGATAATACATCTCACAGAAACCGTGTTCGACCTAGATTTGTCCGATGCAGATACGGATAGAATATCCGAGGGACTCTTTCAGGTTCTCTCCGACAGCTTCGGAATAGAGTTTAACTGGGATAACATAGATGAGAAGGAGCGCGGCGCTGATCCCTCAGCGCTTTGTCTAGGATAGTTCATGAAGTGGTACGAAGAGCTGGGAATAACTACGCATTATTACGCGGACGAGTCGGTATGTATTATACACGGTGATTGCCGGGAGGTGCTACCGTCCGTACTTGGTAAGAGTATAGACTTAGTATTTACCTCTCCACCATTTAATCTAGGGGACACTCATCACACAGGCAACCACCGTCATAAAGCATACGCAGACAATCTCCTTGAGAACGAATATCAAGACTGGCAGGTATCGGTCCTGTCCGACCTGTATCGAACCGTCTCGGATACCGGCTCCTGTTGGTACCAACATAAGAACCGTATCAAAGGCGGTGTCTCCATAACACCTTACCTGTGGATTCTACGAACAGAGTGGGTAGTGAAGCAAGAATTCGATAAGATCAGGTTTTACCCGATGACGGAACGACTGTACTGGTTGGCGAAGTCGCCGAAAACGAAGCTATACAACGAGGTAAATATCCACGACGACTGGCACATTGAACCCGTAGGTAGTAAAGGGAATCATACCAGAGCTTTTCCTGCCGAACTGGTATCCAATGTCGTGCGTTGCTTCCCGGATGCGGAAGTAGTCTTAGACCCTTTCCTTGGTAGCGGCACCACAGCAATAGTAGCGAGAAAACTCAACCGTAAGTGTATTGGGACCGAAGTATCCGAAGAGTACTGCGAGGTAGCAGCGGTACGCTACCTGCGGAGTCTATCAGAATGAATATCCTGTTCGTCCATGAGGTCGAT
>CEPX01037237.1_pt1 | contig 10452 bp, 10 predicted proteins | sample 361361 | NCBI WGS metagenome assembly CEPX01 (sample SAMEA2619974, study PRJEB7988) | marine metagenome | biome: marine biome (ENVO:00000447); feature: mesopelagic zone (ENVO:00000213) & marine oxygen minimum zone (ENVO:01000065); material: "saline water (ENVO:00002010), including plankton...
AACCCATTCTAATGTTTTTCTCGTATGGGCAGGATACCACTTATCCTCAATCCAATCTTCCATTAGTAAGTCTTTTAGTTTAATCAACAAACTTCTCCGTGATATCCGTCATCTCGTGATAATTTAAACCCCAACTTACTTTAACTGGAAACTTACCATCTTGTTCTATTATATCTTTTATTTTTTTCAAATACTCTAATCCATCTTCAATATTAAAATCAAATAAAAAACTGTCATAAGAATATAAAATTAATTTGCTCTTATTGTTTTCTATTTCAGGTATCAATTTAGTCAATACCTTCATATTATTTTCAGTTTCCATAAGTTGTATAGTATAATTAAACAACTTATTAGAGCTCATATCACTTAAATTTCGCTTGTATATTCTCTTATTATAAATATCTGAAACGATAAATTCTTTTGACTTCCACTCTTGCCATAAATCCTCTATAAAATCATGTACACTTGAAAAATACGAGTTTATTTGCCACACTTCTATTGGTATAGTACCATAAAGGTATTGAAATGATTTACGTTTAGATTCTTCATAATCACATTTATAAAATTTTGCCATGTGTTCATGTACTGAACCTTCTGGAAATTCATAATCAATTTTATCAGCAATCAATCGTAAATGATATGCATCAAAATCCATTTCAACTAACACACCATTTTTAAATCTACTAATAAAATGTTTTCTACTACCATCAGTTTTATTTAATGCTGCAAAATTAGTACCACCAAATCTATTTGACGGTCTACCTGTAGAAGTATAAGGATTATATTCACTATACACTACTCCATCTGTAGTTTGTAATCCATTTGATTCTATATAACTCAAATTATCTAACACTTCATTATTGTATGACAAATTGACAGTTTCTTTAAATTTACTAATTGTATCTTTAAGAACTTTTACTACTTTGCGACAATACTCTAAATGTTTTAGTACAGGTATAATTTTATTTATATTACTTTTTTTATAATGTTTTGTATGAAAATAATAATGAGCATTAGTATCTATCTGTTCTATATCTAACGGTACACCTGTAGCCATATAATGTAACAAGTTTACATCAATCACATTATCTAATTTAATATAATGATTTAACTGTTTTCTATCATACGTATATTTTATAGTTTTAGAATTTAAATCTGGAATTTCTATATTAAGTGTTTCACTATGATTAACCGGTAAAATATATTCTTGTTCATCCATAAACTGAACATACAATACAGATATCTCAGTTTCAATTGGATGTTTATTATCATCACAAAATACTGGTATTAATATACTATCTTCTGATTTATATTTTTTTATAAATTCTTTAAGTTGTTTTTTATTTTCTACTATCACTACTCAGATGAAGTGTCTTCACTATAACCTATTTTATGTTTCACATAATTAACTATCTGTTCTGCTATGTTTGTATTAGTATATTTGTCCATTCCTTCAAAACCTGGAGATGAATTTACTTCACATATTCTGTAACCACCATTATCAAATAGTAAATCAACACCCGCTATATCTAAATCAAGTAACCTCGCTGATTCACCACCCAACCATTCTATCTCTTCTGTTATCTGATATGGTATACCTTCTCCACCTCTTGAAATGTTTGCTCTAAAATCACCATCAGTAGATTGTCTCATCATACAACCAATTACTTTACCATTTAAAACAAATACTCTAATATCTTTTCCCCAAGAATCTTTTATAAACTCTTGAACTATAATATTATAACTCTTCTTAGTTATCTCTGCCATCTTTAATAGTTGTTCTAATTGTTTTTTATTTTCTGCTAAGAATACACCAGCACCAAATGAACCACTTAATGTTTTAATGATAACAGGAAAGTTTATATTCTTTTCTACAAACTCAATCTTAATTGGGTGTCTAACTAATAATGTTTTTGGTACTGGTAGTTTAGATTCACCTAATATCTGTTGTGTATATAACTTATCTTTAACTGTATCTATGGCAGTACTACTGTTTATTAGTACAACACCAAGTCTTTCTAAGTGTCTTATAATGGCTTTAATAAAGTATGTAGTACCACTACCAGTTCGTGGTATTACAAAATCAGGTAGTGTTCTTGCTTTACCTGCAACCAGAATACTTTTTCTATCATCTTTATCCACAAAAATATCTACATCCTGTGGGTCAACTACACGAATCTTTATTTCTTGTTTCTCAAATTCTTCTATAAGTTTTTGAGTTTCCCAAGATTCACTTACATCATTCTTATATAGTATCCAACCATTCACTTTTTAGTTTTACTCCTAATTTTAGTTGCACTTATTTTTTTAATATCTTTAGGTGGTTTGTGTTCTATAATATCATATCCTACATCTCTACCATAGTTTACTGATTCTATATCTGGTAGCTCAACAAAATCAATAGTTCCATCATTTATTTCATTTGGAAATTCTCTAAGTATTTGCGTCATAATATCTCTTGGCGTATATTTAGGATTTTCTATTTCTCTTATTCCTATCAAAATATTTTTACCTAACTTTAATCTTTGTTCTATCAACCACGTATGACCGTCATGCCACGGTTGCCATTTGCCTATAAACAGCGAGTATTTCATTTAAACATTCCTCTATTGATTTGTTTGTATTTATATCTGTGAAATTGTGAAGTGGTGGTTCATAATCATCTACAAAATAATCTTCTTTACCACGTATCTCTGTTGTATGTAGATAGAACTCCCCTATATTTCTTTCCATTTTTAACACTTCTCGTTGGTCTCTGTAAGGTGACACTAATGATACTATTACTGTAAAACCTTTATTATCCATAAATCTAGCTAAGTTCATTGCAAGGTTAATATTTTCTCTACGACCTTGTTCTGAATAATCTTTGTTATCAACAATCTCTCGTAAATCATCACCATCAATATGCACAATTTCCTGTCGTTGAATTTTCATAAATCCAATTAATTTATCTTCTATGAAGCTATTTGCTAATGTAGTCTTCCCTGAACCAGGTTGACCTGTGAACCATATAACCATTTTATAACCTTTATATATACATATATATATTAACCATTTGCCAGTAACGATAGTTTTTTTTCTAAATCATCCGGTGAATTTTTAGGTGGTATCCATAATTGTAATGGAAATAATACTTTTGTTATTCCTGGATATTCACTTTGTAAACTTCTTATTGTTCCTTGATTCTCTCGTATAACTTCTTCTCTTGTACCTGATATTCTCCATTGAAATGATGTATATTTGTATAAATTATTTTTATCTTGAAAATCTTCTTTAGATATTTCAAATATTTCTGAAGTAGTGTTATTACCTCTTTGAGTAAAGTATCTTGTTATTTCGCCGATTCTATAATCACTTTCTACTGGTACCATTGGTGTTGAAGGTGGGTAATTTTGTCTACTTGGTGTTTTCAAATCAACATATCGAGCAAATAAAGTTTTATCTTTTACTTTTTTTATTATTCTTGAAGTTGAAGATTCTTTTATTCCAGTTAAATATACTTCTTTCTTATCTAATGTATAATATACTGAATATAATGTATCTGGTTTTACAAAACTATTAGTGTCACTATATAAAAATTCTCGTGGTTTTGTTCTTAACCCTTGAATTGTTCTTTCAATGTTTATCTTTATGTTTTGTATTTTTTGTTTATTAGCCATAATAAATTATCTACGCATTGTCATATCACCACTTTTTCTTGCTTCTGCAAGTACTTTAGCAACATCTCTATTTTGTATTTGTTCTGCAGTTAACGTTTCTGTATCTGGTCTGGATTCTTTCTTCTTTTGTTGTGCTTCCTGTTTTTTCTGTTCAATTCTTCCTTCATAATTTTCTACTAATTCTTTTCTAATATCTTGAAATTTTGTATTTGAATCGAATACAGTTGCTAATGTTGAACGCATTTTACCTAATATAGTTGTTGTCCAACCACTTCCATCTAATGTGTGATTTACATCAAACGCTTGAAATACTGTATATTTTTGGTATTTACGAGGAATATATGTAGAATGATATGAATTACCTGGATATATACCACCTATACCATCTATTTCTAATTCTAATTCTAATGGTATCATTAAAGGTAAAGTTTCTTTATTACTTGCTCCGAATTTATTTATTGAACGTTTTAAAAAATCTAAAAATTCAGGTTTCATTTTAGCAGCATCACCTGAACTTAAAGCTTTATCAAATTTTGACCCAAAAAGAGATTTAAGTTCTTCTATCAACTTATATTTTGCTGAGTTTATATCTTTAACCGGGCCAGGAACTACCTTACTGGCCATCCAAAGTGCTAATTTCGACCCTGCTCTCTTTCTTGTAGCCTCATCCGGTCCAAAATCATCATACAATTCAGAATCCGAATCTAAAAGTCTTAATAATTCAGCATCTGTCATATAAGTTACCATTGGTGGTGGTAAAGATTCGTCATACAAGTTATCTATATCTTTATTTCGAGCCAATATTCTGTTTGCTTCAATTTTTTCATTTATTTTCTCAAGGTTTTGATTATAACTTTTATTGAGAACTTCAATCACTCCGGATGTATTAAGAAAATCAATAATATTTTCACCGTCGTCTAAAGTTAATGCCTGTGTAGAATCACCACTCTTTAATCCTATATTCTTACTTTTATCATTTTTTAATGCAATATCTAATCCTTCTTTATTTTTATCTGGACTATCATTAGATAAAGCCCCTAAAGCTACAGCTTCTGGTACATAAGTACCAGCATGATCTCCAAATCCCTTTAACGCATCCGCGTTCGAACCATACATTGTCGCTAATTGTAAAGCTGACGGTAGCTTTGCGGTTATATTTTGCCGTTTAACGAGACTATCACTTTGCCAAACTGGAAAAAAGAATATTCCTTCATTTTTATCTATTTCACCTAGAGTATTAACTTTAGTTCTTTGTTCTTGTATTGGTTTATTAAAATCAACATACGTTGTAGCATTATCTATTATTTTAATTCTATGTGTGTCAGTTTCATCAACTACAAGTTCAAAATTCCAAAAATTTAATCCCCCTGTTTGATTTAAATTATTAAATAATCGTGTTATTCCTTCAAATACATTATGAGCATCTATTGTTGCTTCTGAATCATTTACTCCAAAAGCATCTTTTATACTTTGAGTATGTATTAACATATTTCTTAAATAACCTAAGGACCCATCTGTTTTTCCTATATTCTCTATCCAAAATTGTTTTCTTACTGAAAATGGTTTCCCTTTTATTTCTGGATTTGTTTTAAATAACATTACATTTTGTTTAAGAGTTCCAGTATACTCTTCTACAATGCCACGTACTGCAAATGACTCAAAATTTTCTATATCTTTTAATATAGTATTTAAACCCTTCAATTTTACATCTCCTGGTAATACTATATCTTCTTTATCCTCTCGTTTTAATATTCTTTTTTCCATTGGAAAGAATTGTCCAGGTAATATATAACTCTTTATATCAGTTGTTTCTAATTTATCATGATTCCTTATTTTTGTACTTTCATATACATCAGTCTCTTTACCCCCTGATTTTGTTTGTCTTTCAACTGACCTAAATTCTGTAATTATTGGAGAGTCACCGTCATCAGATGTTACTGTTAAAAACTTACTTAAAATATTATCTTCAAACCAACCCCAACGAACCCAAGCTTCTTTTGGTATCGTATATCCTCCTTTTGCATACTGAGCTTCTCCGGCATAATAACCTGTTTTTTTACCTGGAGCGGGATCTTTTTTAATAATAAATTTATTTTTATCAAATGTATACCTTTCATCAATACGTGTATCTGATACTATACTATACAAATAATCATCAATTTTATGTAAAAATGCCTGTAAAGTTACATTAGTATTGAATTTAATTAAAGTATTAGTAGTAGATTCTCCTCCAAGTGTGTTTTCTAATTTTTCTTTAATCTCTTCATCTTTATCTTTTATTGACATATTATAAGTTATTGATGGATCTACAATAGTTTTATTTGGTTCTGGATTCTCTATTATACTAGCCCCTACACTTGATATAATAGTTTGACAATCAAATCCACCATCATCTCTTGTTGTAAATTCAAAATTCTTAATTATTCCAACCATTAAATCAAAATCACCGTCTGCATCTACAATTTTATTCCTATAATTATTATAAGCATCAGCTGATATGTATCTATTTCCAAGTACATCTGTTTTAAGAAAATTTGGTAATTTTAGTAATGTTTTATCATCATAAACCCATCCCCACTCAACCATAACAGTTTTACCATGTGCTAAAAAATGTGGTGTTAATAACTCTAATTCATCCCAATCCCAACAAGTCCATTTAATTGTTGCCTCTCTTAATGCTCTCATTCCACCTCTAAATGAAGCATCTATTGAAACAACACCAGGTAATGGTCTCTTATTTCTATTAACAGTTTTATAATCTGTAAGTCCTACTTGTCCAGCTCTAAATATTTCTTCTTCGTTCATGTCATCAAATAAAGATGGCCCAGTACCACGTTGATATTTTTGTGTTTCTCTTTGCTCTAACTCATCATCTTGAACTGCATATGTTCGAGGACCGTATATATCATCATAACCACCAGCCATAGTTAAATCATTTTTTAACTTTCCACCTGCTATCACAACTGGATTTAATTGTCCTGAAGTCATTCTTAAAAATGTTGTGCGAATTGCTAATTTATCATGAGTTAAGTCACCGTTTTTAGGTGTATTAGGTATAGCAGATTCAGTTCTACCTAAAATTCTCATTTTTTCAAATAATCGTTTTTGAATATTTTTAGGAATCGGAGTTAGATTAATCATAACTTAACCAGTTGTATTTAAATTTCTAAACTTTTCTATAATATTTGCTATATTTGAAGGAATTCGTATAACTTTACCAGGTGTCAATGTAGGTTTACCTCTGAGACCGTTTGCTTTTGCAATAATCCACCAAAGAGTAGCATCACCGTAATGTTTATATGCTAAACTATCTAATCTATCACCGTCAACTGCGTAAACAAAACTATCTTTATTATCAAGTGGTATTTCAGGGTAATAAGTTGTACCATATACTCGTATACCTGATTTATCTATTTTACGTGGTGTTGAAGAATATCTTTTCATTTTATAATCCAACAGAGTTTAATATATCATCTGCAATTTCTGAACTTTCTTGTGTAACAAATTCTCCAACATTTACACCTCCAATACTAAAACCACCTAAAAGTCCTCTAACAGCCGTTTGATACTCTTCAGCAGGTACCCAAGGCGCCTCGTAATGTTTTTGTGTTGAACTTGGTAATCTATCACCTATATAAACAAATGTACAACTTGCCTGAATATATTTAGGTAACTTTGCAAATGTTGTTTCCCAAGTTCCTTCATCCATTACTGTATATGTTAATCCAGATATATAACCTGATGTGTTATCATACATTTGGCCAAGTGTTAACTTACAAAAAGGAGCTATCATACCTTGGCCACCACCGGTCGCGGCCGCCCAACTCGGATATGTTAATCCTGCTAAATAATTCATTTTTTCCCAAAGTACAAGTAATTCTTCATCTGATTTAGGGTATATGTCAAATGTAAAACTTATCTCACGAGTTGTTCCCAAATAAACATAAACATTATCAGGTCTACCGATATATCTTTGCTCAACATATTCTGGTGTAAATGTATCTGTTATTGCGCTTACTGTTGCTCTAAATACAATACTTTTTTTATTATGTACATCATAAAACTTAAACGGAATAAAATCTAAATCTCTGTAAGTTCTACCTCTGATTTCATCAGAACCATATGGTATTAAATTAACTAAATCTTTACCGACATCCGCAAAAACTTTATTATCACCTAAAACCATACCTGTTATTTTACTTACATCACCACCTGTAATACCCATTACAGTATTAAACGCGTCTACTTTCTTTTCAAGTTGCTTAGCTTGAGTTACTAAACCAGTTTTAGTGTCAACTGCATCTAAAAGTTTGGAACCAATTTTTTTAGCTATTTCAATCCCAACTCCTGTAAGTTTTCTTTCAAGCTTATCTTTTACTGTAGTTGCTTTAGCTATTAAAGTTTCAGAAATTTGATTTGCAATAGACTGTACAACTCCAAATCCTAATGTCAATGATGAGTCATGTGCGAGTATATTAATTTTTTTAATACCCAATAAATTACTTTTTAATGATTCAGTATCATATTTTCTTGGGTTTTCATCAACTAATTTAAGATTATGTGTTAACTGATATTTAACATCTGTTCTAAATTTTTGTGCATTAGTTCTCATCAAATCAGATTGTTTATCTAAAAATTTAATACCTTGAGGTGACAATAAAAATTTATCTACTCTATCTTCTGAACGGAAGTTCCAATCCAATTCTACCAGACTTTTACCAATATCGTTAATAACAAAAGGTTGTTCTGGTCCAAACTTGCTACTTTTATGAATACCTAATTTACTTTCAGTATTTAATTGTAAATAATACTCCGCTAATGGAAATCTACCAGTTAATGATGTTTCGTTATTATGTAACATTTCAATCGGTGAAGGTGTTTTTTCAGAGTCTACTATACTATTTACATAAGGAAAATTTCGATTTGACCTAAGTGGATTATTTATTATAGGGTCTGTGTCTACAGAATCTTCAAGTTTATCTATTTGTTTCATGTTTCTTAATTCTGCTAAATTTGATTTTAAATCTACTAATGGCATTATCTAACTTCCTTGAAAATCTCTTCTCAAACCTCTAATACCACCGTCAATACTTTCCCATAAAGGATATGCATCTTTACCACCACCGGCGGCTGCAGCTCCAATTGCTGCACCTGGTGCACCTGCTGTATTATTTCTTACAAGTCTTGAAAGTTGTTCTACATTCACACCAACACTTTCTGCTAATGCCTTTCTTTGATGAAACGCCATTTTAGTAAATTCAGCTTCACCACCTACTTGTCTAAGAATTTCTTCCATCATACCTGCTTGGTCACCTGTAAAAGCAAGTCGTCTAGCTCTATCAAGATTGATTTGTCTACCAAGTAATAGTGATGCTTCCATTTGTTTTTCAATAGAAGTTTCAAAATCAAGTAATGATTCTGTTATACCTGCTACCGCACTCATATTTAATCCTAATTTTCTAGCCGCTATTCCAGCACCAATTAAATTTTGACCACCTGCTTTAGCAAATGTAGCAAAAAATTCAGCATTCTCAGAAAGGTCTTTCATTACAAGTGAAGGAGCTACACCTGCAGCCTCTATCATAGCCGCATTTGTTCTAATTTGATTTAATAAAACATCTCTACTGGATGAAGACATTGATTCCATTAAGGAAAGTGAAGTTGCTAACTCTTCACTTGTTTGACCAGTAGCCGCGGAAGTTCTTGCAAAGTTTAAACTAAGTTTTACTGATTCTTGTACACTTGCACCTAAATCATTTCTTATTGCAGCTTGAGCAGAAGTAATATCATCTACACTCAATCCGTATGTTTTTGCTTGAATTCCTAATATTTTATTTTGAGCTGTTATTTTAACAGCTTCACCATATGAAACACCTAACTCTTTACGAGTATCAGTTACAGCCTCTTGAATACTTAAAAATGCTTTACCTATTAAAAAAGCTATTCCAAGAAAAGCTCCACCTTTTGGCACCATAAGTTTAAAACTATTATAAGTTTCATATGCAGATTCGGCCATACTGACCAATCCCGGAAAGGTACTTCTTACAGCATCACCTACTTTTTTAGACTCTTCTGCAGTATCTTCTGTACTGTCTACTATCTCACGAGTAAGTTTTAATGTCTTATCGTGATGTTGATTCATCAAATCTAAAGTATGTTCTCGTTGAGCTAATAACCCATTTAATCTAGCATCAATGGGTCCAGCTTCTATAATTTTCTTATTTAAAGCTTCATAGTCTTGTGCGAGTTCTTTTATTAAAGGTGTTCCTTTTGGCATATTTTACCTTATTTTAGATATTTTTTTACAACGTCAGGTAATTCGTTTTTTTTCATTTTTGATTTTTGTTTACGTGTTAAAGTTTTGACTATCTCTTTACGTTTTTGTTGTAAATCTTTGAATTGTTGAGCTAACTCTGGGTCAGTTTTACTTAACTTTGTTATAGTTGCAGACTCCATACCTTTACCAACTTTATTAAATAAAGCAGATATGAAAGTATCTATGATACCCTCATTGACTTTTTTATATTTAGCCATTAAAATCTCCGATTAAACTAAATGTTATAACTCAATAATAAATATCAAATATATAAAAAATTATTTTTGAAATGAAGTTTTATGTTTATTCATCTCTTTTCTCAACTCATCTGCTTCTTTTTTATAAAAAGACTGTAATCGTTTGAGATAAAAAGTACGAAGATATATAGGTAAGTTGTATGCATCACTAAAAGTAAACCCACCTTTAGAATGCAATATTAATTGAAATATTTGTTCGTGAATTTCCCGTTTATACTCC
>CEPX01114784.1_pt1 | contig 10448 bp, 11 predicted proteins | sample 361361 | NCBI WGS metagenome assembly CEPX01 (sample SAMEA2619974, study PRJEB7988) | marine metagenome | biome: marine biome (ENVO:00000447); feature: mesopelagic zone (ENVO:00000213) & marine oxygen minimum zone (ENVO:01000065); material: "saline water (ENVO:00002010), including plankton...
GCGGAGAACCCGGTAGCCTGGGCAAGGGCGACAACGTTGCACTATCGTGCCTTCTTTGACCCCACCGTGCAGGCGAAGTTTATACGCGACCACCTCTCCACATTTCAGGAGATGGCACGTCACGGTGTAGCCATAGGTGACCCTGAGTTCTTTGCTGCCCTTCAACGTGGGCAGGGGATACCTGCCGGAGCACTCCTAGAACTCCTCCCGAAGGGGCAGGAGGCTCGTCGTTTCGCACGGCAGGCTGGCCGTCAGACCTTCGGGCGCTTTCAGGCTTCGTACAATGTCGGCCTCGGCTCCGCACGGGCATTGGTCTGGGAGGGATTGGAAGATGCGTGGACGGGCTCGAAAGCGGAGCTTGCGTCGTATATCAACAACCTCTCAGGAGGTCTAAACAGCCGTGCGCTTGGGGTTTCTCCCTCTGTTCGAGAGGTTGAAGGCATCTGGTTGGCTTTCTCGCCTCGGCTACTGCGTTCGACCGTCGCGTTGGTCAACGACGCCGTGCAGGGCTCTATTTCGCTAGCTCGACCGGGTGTTGAAATCACGGCGAAACAGCAGCGGTCCATGCAGTCCCTTGGGAAGTTGGCGGCTGGCGCAACAGCCATGTATACGCTGTCGGGCGCGGCCCTGGGTAAGGACTGGGAGCAGATCAGCGAGGGGCTGAACCCCCTGAACGGCAAGAGATTCCTCTCTCACGAGATCAATGGAGATTGGATCGGTGTCGGGGGCCAGGTTCGCGCTATCGCCCAATTCGCCGCGCATCTGGGCTCTACCTTGGCTCCGGGGGGAGAGTCGTTGGGCAACATCGTGAGCGCCAACCAGTTTGACAACCCGCTGATCGGGCTTTACATGAGCCGTGGTGCAGTTGGTGTGTCCTTGGTAGGAACTGGCGTAGAAGCCGCTACTGGTGGTGAGGTGGATGTACTACCATTCGATAACATTGACTCGGTGCCGTCCGCGTTCCGCCACATTGGAGAACGGTCTCTTCCTTTTGCCGTTCAGGGCATTCTTGACGGAGAGCAGGCTACTACGGTTGCGCTGGCACTTGCCGGGGCGCGTACCAGCCCGCAGACCACCACCGAGTTGATTAAGGAACTACGGCGTGAGGAGATGGAAAAACGTGGCATCCCTGAGTCGAGGCGAGAGGATGCTGACCTAGTTGCCTCAGTAGACGAGTCCTCGTCCGAGATTCAGATAGCAAAGGAGAGGCGAAGGGAGGAACGACGGGCGGCAGGCAACGAGGTCCAAGAGTTCCTTGACGGGCTTGATGAAGTGAACAGGGACATTGATGGGAGGATAGCCGAAATCGCAAAGGCCGGTCCGAGCGAGGACTTTCGGTTCGACCTCTCGGAACTCCAGACAGAGCGTGGCACCCGCAAGAACGAGCGTAGGCTGGCTGATCCTGAATCTGTTCAGATACTTGATGAGCTTGAACCAGGTGACTCTGAGTTCAATAAAGCTCTTGACGACTACTTCGTTGCGACTGGCGACCCTACGCTCGTGGACCGCAACACGGGTGACTTCGACTTCAAACAACGCGATGCCAACATCGAGGCCCTGGAATTCACTCCGGAGATGATCGCCCGCATCGAGGAGTTCCTGCAAAAGAATGACCATCCGTTGGTGGCGGAACTACGCCGGGTGCGCGACTTTCTTGAGCCCTACTTTGAGACTGCCGAGCGTATCATGCGTCAGGAAGGCTTCGCAGGGACTTACGAGATTTATCGGAAGATGACGGATAAGGATCAGGCGGTCTTTCGGGAGAGACTCGGCAACGAGCGATTCGCAGAGACCCTGAACGACATCGTGGACGCCAAGGCGCTCATCCGAGAGCGCAATCCGGTGGTTAACCAGCAACTCATTCGTTGGGGCTATAAGACTCCCAACAAGGTCGAGGTGCGGGCACTTCTTGAGGCAGCAGGAGCGCGGTAATGGTGGCAACGAAGGAAGTTGCAGTCCACTGCCCTGAATGCCGTAAGAAACTGGCAGAGAGCCTATCCGAGGGCGTGCTGACCATCTGGTGCCGTCGGTGCCGGAAGATGGTCTGTGTTGACAGGAGGTTACCCCGTAAAGTAGAGTAGCGTTCAAGGACAGCAGTGCGCTTTGTGCGCCGCTAACTATATTCAGTGCGCTATGCCGCCGAGCAATCGGCGGCTTTTTCATTTGGCGATCCCTGTGTGAGCGGGTGGACCAACACGGAGGCGACGGACATGGCAGAGGTAGAGACGAAGGGTCAGGTGGAGGCTGAAGTAGCAGCCAAGGATGCAGAGGGTAAGGAAGACGAGTCCTCGGAGTCCGAAGGCGGCGAAGAAGAGTCCGAACCTGATTACCAGGCCCTGCTGAAAGCCGAACAGGAAAAGACGGCAAAGCTGACGAACGACATCAATTCGCAGCGAGGCGCGGGGCGCAAGGCGAGCGAGCGAGATGCGATTCTTCAGGGAGTGCTTGACGAACAGAAGGCGACACGGGCCGTTCTAGGGCAACTTGTTCGATCTCAGGGAGACGACGATCTCACCACCGAGGTCGGCAAGATTGAGGCCGGGGCGGCACAGTCGAGTAGCCAGGCGCGGCTGAGTGCCCAGCTACAGGGAGTGCTCCAAGAGCTTCAGGATGCGTGCAAGGACGCAGATGGGAATATCGTCCTTGACTTGGAGACGGCCCCTGAGCTTGAAGGCGTGCGGAACACTGTCCGTAAATCCTATAAGGAAGCGGACGTAGGCGCTCTCTTCATGGGTCTGGCCGACGCTCTTGCCGAAACCAACCGGGAAGTCCGAAAAGTAGAGCGGGCACAAGCCAAGGAGGCCCTGGCTGCTCAGAAGAAGGCTGCAAAAGAGGAAAAGGCGCAGGTGAAAGAAGAGGCCGGCCTGACAGACACGGACCTCGGTGGCGCCGCCCCTAGCAGTCTTGGTGCCGGACGGACCTCCCTTGAGAAAATCGCGGCGGGCTGGAACGCTCGCAAAGAGAAGGAAGGTACCTAAACACCATGCCTACTTTGAGCGAGTACGCAAAGCTCGCCAACACAGATGACTTAACGGCAGGCATCTTCGAGAACCTTATCACCGAGGATGCCCTGATCGCGATGCTCCAGTTCCATTCGTTCCAGGGGAACTCACTGGCGTACAACCGCGAGAACGCTCTGCCGACCACCAGCACCCACGCGGTGGGCGACACCTGGCAGGACACGGAGGCGACCTACTCCAGGAACACGGCCTCGCTGGCAATCGTCGGCAACCAGAGCCCGCTTGACAGGTACGCTCTCCAGACACGGAGTTCAGTGCAAAACCTGGAGGCGGTTCATATCGCCGGTATGACCAAGTCGGCGGCGAGGAAGTTCAGCCAGCTCATCATCCAGGGCGAGCCCGAGGCGACCACCACCGAGTTCGAGGGCCTCGACTCGCTCTGCCGGTCAGAGACCCGGATGATGGCGATGGACGACGGAGTTGTGGACGGTCCCGGCGCAGCCGAGACGGAGCTGACCCTTGACCGCTTCGACGCGGCGCTGGACCAGATCGAGGGCGGCAAGCCCGACGCCGTCATCCTGAACAAGACCATGAGGCGCAAGCTGACCTCGCTCTCGCGGGCGACGGGCTCCGGTGTGCTCATGGACAAGATCGAGATGTTCGGCCATCAGGTCGCCACCTACGACGGTATCCCGCTGCTCATAGACGACTGGATCACCAACTCGGAGCAGTACAACGACGCCTCCACCTGGTCGTCCAGCACGGCGACCACGATCTTCGCGGTGAAGTTCGGTCAGGAGAATCAGGGCTACACCATCATCCACAACGGAGAGGTCCTGGCTCCCGACGTGCAGAACATCGGTATCAAGGAGAACAAGAACGAGAACCTGTACCGCCTCGTCTTCTACGTCCAGGCCATCACCTGGTCGGCCAAGAAGATAATCGCGTTGGGCGGGATCGACAGCGCGGCCTAAAAATGGGCCTGTTGGCCCACATGCAGTACCCCAGCGCAAGTTCAGCAAAGCTGGGGAAGGGGATGAGAGAACATCGCTGATCCTTTTGTAAGGCAAGCACGCGGAGTCATCCAGGGAACAGTCGGCTCGACCGCGATTACGGCGGGTAGCCCCGTCTACTTCGACGGCACCGACTGGGAGCTGGCGGACGCCGACGACAACACCAAGTTCGCAGAGGCATTCGCGACCAACACCTTCGCATCGGGCGAGAAGGGGACCTTCTGCACCGCCGGCGTTATCGTGGACACGGACGCGCCGTACACGCAGGGGCAGTCCCTTTACCTGTCCGCGACGGCGGGAGCCATCACGGCCACCAGGCCGACGGGGGCCGAGAACCTGATACAGGTGCTCGGGTTCGCGCTGTCCACCAGCGAGGTCCACTTCGAGGTTCAGATTCCCAAGGAGATCACGATCAACGTGACATTCCCGTACACGACGCACGTGGCGCCGCAGGACCGGGACAACGACTTCATGGGGCTGGGCCTGGACGACACCGACGCCGAGGTTGGCGGCTCCTTCATGGTGCCGCAGAACTGCGTCAGCACCCAGGCGGTGATGGCGACGTTCTGGTGGTGTGGGACGGGAACCGCCCTCGACACCTCGGACACGTACACCATCGACGTGTCGGGCGGGGTTGACGACGAGACCACCTCCGCGACCACCGATGGCATCACTGCCGCATCGTTGGCCGTGGCGGCGAACGACCTGGCTAACGCGGACGTATCGGCGGCCTTTGACGGAACCGGGCTTATCGCGCCGGGCAACGTCATCGGTGTCGCCATCAAGAAGGCGGCAGAGGGCAGCACCGGGGACGACCCCATCTGCCTGAACGTCCAGGTGATGGTGCTGGTCGTCTAACGTTGGCTTTGGCAACTGAGGTTAGCCACGAGGAGCTTGGGTTAATCACTTGGGCTCCTCGTGGGTGGTTTCCTTTTCCTGAAGGGCTTGCCTGTCCTCAGTGCCGAGGCACGCTTCTCCGGGCCTCCAGTTGGAAGTTCGGCAAGTACGCCGAGGAAGAATGGCCTTGGCTGTGCGATGTAGCGTTCAGGTGCTTGGAGTGCGCGACATGGTGGAACTACAGGGTGCCGGTGGACGAGACGGCCTACTCCTATCACCGGGCAAATGGCCGCACTCACTGGCGATGGCAGGACGTGATGATGGCCCTTGAGGCAACGGATACGACCCTGTTTCCGAACCTCACGCCCGACGAGGTAGTCAAGGCCGTCTCAGAACGGTGGGATTTGACGGGCAGGTGGCCGACGCCCAAGTGGGCGGTAGAATGTCCGACGTGCCATAACACACGGGTTCAGGCGCAATTCTGGCGCTTCTCGCGGTACACGTCGCACAACGGATCGAACCCATACCGGTGCAACGTCTCGATGAAATGCACCCGGTGCTCCTATGTGATGATGTTCGGGGTCTTCATACCCCAGGCCATGTACGATGCGCACCTCAACGCGGGCACGAAGTCTTACCACTGGCGAGAGGTGCGCAAACAGATGGAACAGGAGAGCCATGCCCAACTTTGACCAGATATCGCTCCGTAGCTACAAGATCGGCGGACAGGAGATCGGCTTCACCGTCTCCGAGAAGATGATGCACGTCGCCGGGGAGGATATCACCTGGGAGAGGTGGCAGGAGATTGTTGAGAGGGTGGACCGACAGGCCATTCGGGGCGGCTGGAAGGAAAAGCCGCCCAAGTTCGGCAATGCGGCGCCGTTAGAGGGTCGCGGCTCCAACTTCCTGGGCGAGAATCTATCTCAGATAATCGAGGTTCGAGAGCGCGGCCACATCAGGAATGCCCCATTCTGGCTGCGCTGGCTCTTCGATGGGGTCATCACCAAGGAGTCCTACAATGGTCACGTTTGACTACAAGGACTGGGACGACCTGAACGACCTTTTGCTGGAGAGGCCGGGCTCCACGATAGGCTACGGAGCCATTAAGCGTAACCTCGCGCTGCCGTCTCAGGTGGCGCAGAAGAACGCGCTTCGTGCCACCTACGAGATACCTTCGATACGCAGAGAGCCGGGAACGCGAGAGCCAAATAAGCTGATCAACCTTTAGGAGATAGCCATGCCGATATGTGAGTGCGGAGCGGAACTGAAACGTCCCGATAGCCAGTTCCATATCAAGTCGAAGAGGCACGTCGAGGGCGTGGCGAACGGAACTTCGGAAGCCGTGGCGGCTGCCATATCTGAGGCTGTGGCCTCACCGCCCACGACGAACGGGGCGGCCAATCTCGATCCCGGCCTCCAAGGGGCTCTGGATATCGGTAAGAGGACTGATCTTGACGACAAGGTGAGGGCTCAGATGATCGCGAAGACCGTCAGGCTATTCTTCGCGTCAAAGGGTTGGCCGAACTCAGAGCATTCAGGAACGGTGGCCGACTTCCTGACGGAGAACAATGTGTTGATTCTGACGCCGAACAGACCACCGAAGGGCGTCACGACAACGAGAGCGACAAACGACCCGGCGATGGGGCCGCGTGACCCCGCCTTCGCGGCAAAGGAGTAGGACATGGCCAACACGAAACTGAAGACACGAGCCCCGTTCATCTCGTCGGAGTCGCTTGCGATGGGCGCGACGGCAGAGAGCCTTGCGACCGCCGGGGCCACGGTGCCGGGCAATGCGGGCGAGATATGGTGCTTCGTGCCGTCCGGGGACAGCATCCACTGGCTTCCCAACGGAACGCCGACCTCGACCTTCGGTCACGCCGTCGCCGCGAGCAACTGGTTCATGCTGACTCACGCGCAGCACGGAGCCCTGATTATCTCGGACGATGGCTCCGACGTGACGTTGCTCATCGTCTACATGCGTGGCAGCGGGCGGCAAGACGCGGCGTATTCGGTCACTGCGCCGTACTAGGCAACAGGAGAGGCTATGAATGAGACCACAGCACAGAGAAAACGGCGTGAGAAGGCCGAGGTCAAGGCGCACGCCCGCGCCCGTGTGTATCTGCCTCTCCCCGAAGAGTTCCTTGACGTGGACGGTGAGGACGGGTGGAGCGTCCTGAACGGCGAGCAGAACATGGGCCTGGACGGTGTTTTGCTCCACACCCTTCGCCGCGCTCCGGTCGAGACGGGCGAGGATGCGGAGCGGGTGCTGGACATCCGAGAGGCTATCAAGGCGACTGGCGACGATGCCGCCTACATGGCGCTAGACCAGTCCGACTTCGAGTGGATGATGAAACACCTCAAGAAGTTCGCTCACAGAGTGTGGCTGGCGCCGGACGCAGCCTACCTCTGCCGATACTTGAACAAGTCCATGCTGAAGAGTCCGCCGAGAGAGCCAAGCAACGGCGTGGCGGAAGAGATACCTGAGACGGTAGAAGCCGAGGCGTAGCCTATGGCAACTACCACCCAACTGGTGCTACTCCAGCGTCTCTCGGAGCGAATGCACGACTACGAGTCGCGTACGACCACCTCCGCAGGGAACGCGGGCGGCACTTCGCTCATTGACGACCAGCTTCCCAACCTCACCGAGGACGACGACGGTATCACCGGCTGGGTGCGGATTGCCCACGACGGCGACACCTCCGACGGCGAGGTTCGGCGCATCAAACGGGTGGGCGGCTACACCGGGTCAACCACCACGATTGTGCCGGTCGCTGCGTTCTCAGGACAGATCGGGAACGCGATCACCTACGAGCTGCATCGCACCAACCCGACCGACAAGCTGAACGCGATCAGAAGGTCACTGGAGGTGATCTATCCGTTCCTCTATCTGCCCATTCGGGACGAAAGCCTGTTCGTGGACAACCGACTGTCCAACTCAGGCTTTGAGGAGACCATTGACTCCGGTGCCCACCCTAGCTGGACGAACGTGAACTCGCCCACGGTCAGCACGGAGACAACCATTGTCTGGCACGGCTCCCAGGCGGCCAAGATGATCTCCGCTGCGGGCAGTGCAGGCCAGATGACGCAGTCGCCCTCGGTGAACATCAACGAGTTGGCCGGGAAGACGGCGACGCTTGAGGGCCGTGGATGGGTAGCCGCTGCGTCTCAGTTGCGGCTTCGTATCGACTGGGACGGGTCCTCGTTCGCCAATAGCGACTACCACACAGGGGACTCTTCGTGGCGAAAACTCTCCGCCTCGGGGACGGTTCCGACCGACGCGACCCAGATCAAATGTATCTGCGAGATCGTCGCCGGCACGGTAACTGGTTACTTTGATGACGTGACCCTCAGAGTCGGCCCTGTGTTCAAGTACACCATCCCGACCACGATTCTCAAAGGGCCGCACATGGTTGAGATGCAGTACAACGCGAACAACATCGAGGGGCCGTACTATCCGATTCCCCACGACGGCGTGCCGATAGCGGGACGCGCTCTGAGGCTCCGTGGCATGGGTCTTCTCTCTCGGCCCACGACCGATAGCGGCACGACGGAGATCGACGGAGTGAGGGTCGATGTGGTCGTAGAGCAGGCGTTGCAGTTCCTCAAAGAAAGCGAGGCGGAGGATAGTTACAGCCAGCAGCAGGAAGACTTCCTCAAGGCCGCTGATAGGGCTGAGACTAGGCTGGACAAGCTGAAGGGGCAACCCGGTGCTCGGATGGCTGGTCTGCCCGCCCAGATTCCCGACGGTAGCTGGCACATTGAGGAGGACTCCTCGGGGCGCTACATTATCTTCGACGCCGTCCGAGGGAGCGTGGTCGAGTAATGGCCGGCGAGGTCCTCATAAACGACAAGCCGTACTTTGTGCGACCCAACCCCGCCACTGGTCGGCTGGCGACAGTCATCGAGCGACAGCTTGACGACTTCGTGGACTCCTTTCAGCCCGAGGGGCAGCAGCAACAGACGGGACTCAAGGACCTGTCGTCAAAGATATTCGGCCCGTGGTCGGGCGGCTTCGGCAGAAACCGCGTGCCGTCGTTGCGGGCCAACGACCCCGCCGAGTACCGGATGTTCTGGGACGCAACGATAGATACTCGCTGGGCGGACGCTGTCCTTGCGATCCTGAACGAGGACAGCACCGAGACCGGCCTTGAGGTCCTGAGGGCCTCGGCCTCCTTCAAGTCGAACCTGTGGGCCATCTGGGAGGACGATACCAGCACGGACCTTGTCTCGAGGAAGTACGTCGGCTCGACTACTACGTGGACTGCGGGCGGCAACGTTCTGGCGGACGGAACGACGAAGGTGGGCCTCGATATCGTTGCCCATAAGACGCACCTGCTGGCCCTCATGGCAAACGCGAACGACCACTTGGTGTATCGGTCCACCGACGGGGCCTCCTACTCCGCTGCTTCGACACAACCCACGGCCAACCTTCTCACGAACGTCGTCACGGCCAACGAGAATAGTGACTTTGGCCTGATAGCCGAGATCGGCGGGGAGGCCGTGCTGATACTCTGGCACGAGTCCAATGGGACAGTGACATTCTTCTCCTCTACCGACGCCGGGGATAACTGGAGTGACGAGTCGGTGGACATTGCCACCACCGACGGCGTGAAGGGCGTGGCCGTCATGGCCGGTATCGACAACGCAGACAAGCTCTACGTCATGCTGGCGGAGGGCCTGTGGGAGGTGGACACCTCCCCTGCCACCTGGACCACTCGGCTGATCGATCCGCTACCCCGGCACACCGACAACGGGCGCCGCATGACCGTTCATAACGGGGCACTCTGGTATGGGATCGGGGTGGACGACGACTCCCCGGCGCCAGTGAAACGACTGGTCAATCAGGACGGCGTTCGAAGAATCGAGCAAGGCTGGGGCCTGAACGTTGGCGACGGGGTTCCCTCGGACATGCTCGGCCCAATCAAGTGGATGAAGTCCGTTAACGACTTCCTATTCGTCTCCGTTGGCGGCGGCGCGGCCTCTCGGCAGGCGCGGATTCTCTGCCATACCGTTGACCCCACCACGGACGAGGCTGGCTGGCACTTCATGTACCAGCACGACACGGCCAACCTGCTCATCGACTGGATTGACGTGAGCCCTGACGACGACGGTACGCAGCGACTTCACTTCGGGGTGCGTACCACGACCAGCACTACTGATACCCAGTTCCTCGCCAAGCCCCTGTCGTCTCCACGGTCGGGCGTGTCGATCAAACGGCAGGCCACCGGCATCATCGACCTCCCTGAGATCGACGGAGGAATGCCCGGCATCAAGGCTACATGGGCCAGGGTATCAGTCGGGGCGGTGGACCTCTCCGCGACCAAGTCCAATGAGTACATGCTGGCGCAACACGGCCTTGAGGGCGCAGCCAGGACGACCACGACGCTGGGCAATCTGGTGTCGGGTACGAAGTTCGTGGACTACGCCTCCGGTGCCGGGGAGGCGGGCGTGAGCGATGCGGTGAGACTGAGCCTCTTCCGAGACACCGGCGCCGGCGACGACACGGACTCGCCCTCGCTTCAGTCCTGCGAGATGGACTACCTGAAGGTGCCTGACACTCGTGAGGCGCTTATTTTCACGATTGACCTGGACAAAACCGCTAGGGATCGGAGTCCAAAGCGCCCACGGCCTGAGTTGG
>CEPX01078027.1_pt1 | contig 10446 bp, 10 predicted proteins | sample 361361 | NCBI WGS metagenome assembly CEPX01 (sample SAMEA2619974, study PRJEB7988) | marine metagenome | biome: marine biome (ENVO:00000447); feature: mesopelagic zone (ENVO:00000213) & marine oxygen minimum zone (ENVO:01000065); material: "saline water (ENVO:00002010), including plankton...
AATGGAATCTAATTTTTGATCTAAATTTTTATACATTGAAGAAAGCTTTTGAGTGGCTTGACATAAAAACTGAATTCATTCTTGATTCGGAACTTGATGTTACAGGAAGGTCTTCTGAACATTTATTGAATATATGTAAAAAATTGGGCGCAACAAAATATTTGTCAGGACCTAGTGGTAAGAACTATCTTAATGAAAAAATTTTTGAACAAAGTAAAATAAAAGTAGAATATCAAAAATACGATCCAATTATTTATCCGCAAAAGTATGCAAAATCTTTCATTCCTAATCTTTCTATACTTGATTTGTTATTTAATACGGGTTCAGATAGTAAGAAACTTCTCACAAAAAGATAGTTTATGATAGATATTAAAAAATAAAAAAGAGTAAATATGATTTCAAGTGTGAAATATTATGAATAGTAAAGAAACAGTTTGCTATCTATTAGGAGCAATTGGTGATGTAACAAGGGATGAAGCTATTGTAGCATTAAAAAATTACACGAATCTAAATGAACAAGAAATTAATAATATAATTGACGAGGTAATTGAATTCAACAATTCATCGTTACAAAAATATAGGGAATAACTGTATTTCTAAAAATTATCTGATTGGTTTCTTGAGAATAATGGATCTAAAGATATCCAGTCAAAAGTTTTTAGTGAATCTCCGTATTGGATATCGTTTTTTCTTAGCATGAAAATAAAATAATCAAGATGTGGATCATGTCGTGAAATGGAATTTGTGAAAATAGTTGTTAATCCCATATTTCTAAACAACTCGGTATAGAAACTCGTTAGAAACGGAATACTCATATCATTAGTGTTAATATTACCGTAAAATTCTTGTCTTCTCTTTCTCCACAGTTCATTTTTCTTTTTTAATTTGTTAAAAAAAAACGGTTTTTTATTTACCAAAAATATTACAATCGCTTCGTTACCTATCAATTTTCCAACATTTTTTATCATATCAAAATGTTCACAGTACTCAGAGGAATTTTTTCCAGTACCAAAAACACTAATAGGATTATCAATCATAATTAAATCAAACTTTGAGGTGTTTTGATACTGGCTCAATCTCTCAATAGAATTACAAATTTCAATTTTAGCATTCGGAAATTTTTTTTCAAGTTTGGGTTTTAATTTCCCATCAATCTCCCAAATTTCAAATGTTTTAACGCTTTTTGCTACAGCAATATCATTTTGTCCAACTCCACCAAAAATTTCTATTGCATTTAGTTTTTCTAGCACAACATTCTTAGTTTTTAAGAAATCTAATACCTGATTGATTCTTAGAGAAAACATATTATTGTTTGATATTGTTTTTGCTATGTCTTTCATTGATAAATAGGAATTATTGTAGTATAGAAATCTCGCTATTAATTCTAAGCATAATTTATGTACCTCAAGACTAGATAGCAACATACTAATGAAAAAAACTGGTCAGTGGAAAATTCCTTTGTTCAAAATTAATGTTGATTCTTCTGATGTTAACGCTGTTACTAATGTGATTAAGCGTGGTACTGATTGGGCAGACGGGGAAGAAATTACACATCTTGAAAAAGAGTTATCAAAATATATTGGATGTAGATATTGTCTGACGTTTAATTCCGGTACATCAGCAGGGCATGCAGTTTTGATTGCTTTAGGTTTGCAAAATAAACAAGTGATGATCCCATCATTGACTTTTATTTCCACAGCTAACTGGGTTGTAATGACTGGTGCTCATCCAAAATTTATTGATATTGAAGAAGAAACATTAGGCTTAGATCCAACTAAGATTGAAGAGAAAATTTCCAAAAATACCCAACTTATTATGCCTGTACATTATGCTGGTCTACCGTGTAAAATTAATGAGATAAAAAGAATTGCTGCGGAAAATAAAATTACCATGATAGAAGATGCCGCAGAATCAATAGGCGCTACTGTAGGGAAGAAAAAGGTCGGTACTTTTGGAGAAGCAGCAATTTTTAGCTTTGCAGCAAATAAGGTTTTAACTTCAGGAGAAGGAGGTGCTGTTTTAACTAATTCCAAAAGGATGTTTGAAAAATTAAAATTAATAAGATCACACGGAAGGTTAATCAAGGAAAATTATTTTTCATCAATTCAAAAACCAAATTATGTGACATTAGGTTATAATTGGCGCATGTCTAGCATAACAGCAGCTTTAGCATTATCTCAACTTAAAAGACTTGGTTATCTTATAAAAAAGAGACAGGAAAATGCAAAATATCTAACAAATAAACTGAGAAAATATAATGAAATTAAATTTCATACAGCACCTAGAGACCATGTTCATGTATATCAATTATTTACTATAATGTTACCAAATCAAAGAATTAGGGATAATCTCATTAAATTTCTTGCAACAAAAGGAATCATGTCTAAGGTATTTTTTGTAGCAATACACGAAACAAAATTTTACAAAAAATTAGGATATGATTATGGTGACTTGACTACTACTGAAAAAATCTGCCAAAGAATTTTGTCATTACCAATGTACCCAGATTTATCAGAGACCGAAATGGACTTTATTTCTGATTCAATCGGAGAGTTTTTTGATTCGTATAAGAATAACTGAATAGTTAGAATTATTATTACCGTTTAAAAAAATATATCAAATTGAAAATTCTAATAACTGGTGGTACTGGTTTTATAGGCTCACATTTAACGCAGTTTTTAAAAAAAGACAATGATATTACAATTTATGATGTAAAAAAACCTATTGAAAAAGATGTTAAATTTATTTTAGGTGATATTCTTGATGAACAAAAAATTTTGCAATCTTTTCAAGATTTTGATGTGATCATTCATCTAGCGGCTACTGTGGGAGTTGAAAATACCGAAACAAATCCAGTCTTAACATTAAACACCAACATATTAGGAACAAAAAATATTCTCGAAGCCTGTAAAAAACATAATATTAAAAAAGTAATTCTTGCTTCATCTTCTGAAATTTATGGCGAACCAAGAAAAGTTCCTATAGACGAAACTCAAACTCCTATTCCAATTACAACTTATGGGATAAGTAAACTTGCAAGTGAGGAATATCTGAAATCCTATGCAAAAACTTGCGGTTTTAATTATTCAATTTTACGATTTTTTAACGTGGTAGGTCCTAAACAATCTTCACGTTTTGTTTTACCCGAGTTTATCAAAAATGCCTTGAACAACAAACCTCTTGCCATTCATGGAAATGGTCTGCAGATTAGAGCATTCTGTCATATTGCAGATATTTGTCAAGGAATAGAAAAATCAATTTGTAAAGGCGATGGTGAAATTTTTAATATTGGAAATGATCTTGAGCCAATAACTATAGAAAATTTAGCAAAAAAAGTCATTTCGGTTTTAAACTCTCAAAGTACTATCAAATACATTTCATTCGAAAAATCTGGAAGAAATAGAGAACAAGAGATAATGACTAGAATTCCTAGCATACAAAAAGCCAAAAAAATCCTTTCATATCAACCTGAACATAATTTAAAGGAAATTATAAACAGTATTGCGGAACAGCAGAACATTGTAGATTTCGAAGATGATTCTCAATCAATCCAAGATACTTGAGTGATAATAAATACTAAATTTTCTCAATAAAAGAATCACTGAATAGTTAGAATTATTATTGTCGCTTAAAAAAGTATTATAGATTGAAAATACTTTTGCTTGCGGCTCATCCCGATGATGAAGTGATAGGAATGGGGGCAACTATAAAAAAACTTAGTAAAAAGAATGAATTTTGCTTATTAGTACTTACCGAGGGGGTAACATCACAATATACTGAAAAAAAAATGTTACAAACAAGACGTAATGCTTGTTTAAAATCATCCAAAATGCTAGGAATAAAAAATGTGTTGTTTTTAGATTTTCCAGATAACCAGCTGGATTCTGTTCCACAGCTAAAAATTAACAAGAAGGTAGAAGAAATAATAAGAAAATTTAGACCAAGTGTGGTGTATTCTCCACCACCAAACGATCTGAACAAAGATCATCAAAAAGTTTTTGAATCATCTTTAGTTACCACAAGACCTTTTTCAAGTTCTGTTAAGAGTTTGTTATGCTATGAATTACCAGGTATGGTAAGAAAGCCATTTCATCCTTCTATATATGAAAATGTTGAAAAAGAGTTTTCATATAAAATTAAAGCTTTTAAAATGTATAAAAGTGAAGTAATGAACTTCCCTCACCCACGTTCAATTGAGGCAATTCAAAACTTAGCTATACAACGTGGCGTAGAAAGTTCATTAAAAAAGGCCGAAGCTTTCCAACTAATTCGTAGTATTAAAGAATGATCGATGCTTCCAAACATAATATTTTTTCTAATTGATGGACTAAGAGCAGATCAATTTTATGGGAACAATAGAACTTGCAAAACTCCAAACATTGACTACTTAAAAAAACGCGGCACATATTTTACACAGGCTATTAGTTCAGCAGATGGAACTTTTACTTCATTAAATTCAATTTTCACAGGAAATTTTCCATTTAGAAATGGTATTAGAACAAGAAAAATACTATTAAAAGAAAACAATTTTCTTGACATTTTTATAAAAAATGGGTATAAAATAAATGGTTTAGTTCCCAACATGACGTCATTTCATCAACTAGTTAGTTATTTTCAAAACAATGATAAAACCTATAATTATTTTGAAAATAATGATAAAACTTCTGGACCGAGTATTTCTACTGAATCTCTTTCAACTGGTTTAACGGATAAAATTATAGATTTTTTGAAAAATAGAACGATAAAGATGCCATGGTTATACTATGCTCATTTATGTGATTTACACCCAATAAGGGAAAAAAACATTCCTCCTGGAATTGAAAATTTTAATAGCGAGAAATTTGGTGCGAGTATTTATGAAAGAGTTATTTCTTCTATTGATCATCAATTAGGAAAAATTTTTCAGTATGTAGATTTTGATAACACCATATTAGTTTTGACAGCAGATCACGGTGAAAGGATCCCGCATGGGGATGTTAGAGATATTGATTTTGAACCAAAATTAGAAACCGTTGTAAAATTAGGAAAAAAAACCCTACCAAAATCTACACAAAAAATTGGTGGTAAGTTTTTATCAAAATTACGTTACAATGTTGGTAAAAGAAAATCAAAGAGTGAGAATAAAGATCTAACTAATATTCAAATTCGTTCAAGAGACACTTATTTTGCTTTGTCATTATTTGATGAGATGTTACATATACCATTATTTCTTGCCACCAACTCAATTAATCCAAAAATTATTCCAGATTTTGTGCGTAGTGTTGATATTTTTCCCACACTATGTGATTTAGTTAAAATTAATTTTGAACAAACAGTACATGGTAGAAGTTTGATTACACTAATCCAAGGCAACAAAATTGAAGAAAAACCAGCGTATCTTCATACAGCACCTTATCAAAAGCCTCATCCAACTGATTCAGTTGGAATCAGAACTAGCAATTACAAGTATTTCCGTTCGAGTCATAATATAAAGGAAAATGTTAATCTGTATGATCTAAAAAATGATCCTTTTGAAAATAACAATATTGCAGAAACAAATATGGAATTAGTGAAACAATTTGAAAAAATATTAACGGAAATGCAAAATGATAATGCTTCACAGGATGAGAATCAAGAAAATACGGAAGAGCAGCAAAAAATTGAATTTGAATTGAAAAAAATGGGATATATTTAGCAATAATGTTGTCAAAAAATATTATAGTATTAATGATTGATGGAGGGAGATTAGATCGAGCAAAAAATTCCTCCTTTTTCAATAAAATAAGATCTAAGTCTGTCTTTTTTTCAAATTCTATAACGTATGGTCCGCATACAATTGCGGCAATGCATGCATTTTTTGCTGGATGCTATGGAATAAGAACTGGAACTAACAGTTATTGGTCTACGTACAAATTCAAGAAAAATAAATTCAAAACCCTAACTGAATATTTAAAAGAAAATGATTACTATACATGCGCGGATATAGTTAGTGAAATTGTTATACCTAAACAAGGTTTTGATGAATTCCTGATTCATGATGAAAAGAAAGATAATTTGTCAGATCGTCATATAAGATTATTAGAAGCAATGAAAGAAAAAAATGCTGTAGGGCATAATTTTTTTCTTTTTCTTCAATATAGTAGTATACACTCAAAGATTTCAGAGGAAGTTTTGAAAGTTTTTAATAATTTTAGCAAAAAGTATTTTGAAAATAGAGAATTAAACGAGGAAAGATATGATAAGCAATTCAAAAAAGCTGAAAATTATCTTATGAACATTCTTAAAAAAATCACTTTACTGGATCTGAACAAAAATTCCTTAATCCTAATAATGTCGGATCATGGAATAAGTGTTGGTGAGAAAGTTGGTGAACGTGCTTATGGCGCATTTTGCTATGATTACACACTTAGAACATTTGCTTATTTCTTAATACCAGATTTTACTCCATTAGAAATTGCACAGCAGGTTAGAACGATTGATTTCATGCCTAGCATTTTAGAATTGCTGCATTTACCTTTAGATAAAAACTATTCAGAGTTAGACGGAGAATCATTAATACCGTTAATTAAAGGACACGAAGTTCCAGAAAAAATTGCATATTCTGAAACAGGAAATCCATTAGAAGAAAAGAAACCACCTAAAACACCTAACACAAAATCTGTTAGAACATCAAAATGGAAATTAATTGTGAATGAATATGATAGCTCTAAGGAATTGTATGATTTAGAAAATGATCCTGATGAAAATACAAATCTTATTGATACAAATTTAGAAATTCAGGAAACACTTTGGAAGAAATTTTTAGAAATTCAATCAACAAAAAATAAATTATAAATCAATTTCGAATTTTTGGATATTTTTTCTTACTCTTTCAAGATCTTCTGGCGTATCAATTTCATACCACTTTCCATTTATTATTACTGGTTCAACTGAAAAACCTGAATCAACTAATTCCTGTATCATATCAGTTAAGTATGCTTTTTTTATTGATGCGGCATCATGGAATTTTCCCCTATGAAATTTCGTTAAGTCATTAAATTTTTCAATAAAAACTTTTGCACCATTTTTTGATAATTTCATTAAACCGACAAATTCGCCTAAATTATGTTTAGAATAATGATCCATCATATTCTTTTTAATTTTTAGTATTTTGTTTTTTTCCATCAAAACATTATCGGCTTCACTCTTTGGGTGTTGTGTACGATTTACATAATTTTTTTCCCAATTCAAATCCACTGCAATTCCTATGTCACCTTTAAAATCTAACATTGATTGTAAAATATTTTTATCAAAAATAATATCAGAATATGAAATCAGTATATCATCATTCATTATTGATCTGGCTGCCATTAGAGAGCCCAAAACATCATGATTTTGAAATTCATAATCTTGGATATAGTTCACATTTTTTAATTCAAATTTCTGTTTGTCTGGACCTGTAATTATTGTAATATCAGATAATTGATTTTTTTTGAACAAGTCTAATTGAATCTCAATTATTGATTTATCATTAATTTTCAACATACCTTTGGGAATATCCAATGTTTCCTTAGCTAGTCTTGTTGATGAACCAGCAGCAATGATTATCACCTTCATAATTTACTGCATAAAACTTTCTTTCATCTCTACAGGTTCGTATCTAACCCTTCCGCTTCTTTCTCTATTGCTTTGTTGAATTTTTACTACAATCATTATCGGTCCTTTCAATTTTTTTATTTTGAGAAGAATTTTTTCAAGATTATTTTCAGTTCTTACCGTGAATGTATAGTTATAATTACACGCTTTTGCTATTTTTTCAATACTAACAGAATTAGTGTTTGTTGGTTGACTTCCAGTTGATTCATGAACAGAATTATCAAAAATCATATGTACCAGGTTTTTTGGTTTTAATGTCCCTATTGTTGTCAGTGAACCCAGATTCATTAGAATATTTCCATCTCCATCAAATACAAAAACCCTTGTTCTTGGATCTTTCAATGCAAAACCTAAACCAATCGATGAGGCTAATCCCATTGACCCAATCATGTAGAAAGTTGGTTTGGCATTGGAAATACTAGCCAAATCTCTGCTGATAAAACCATTAGCAGAAATTATTCGATCATTATACTCTACATACTTCTCCGCTATTGCAATTGCCTTTTTTCTAATCAATAAATTTCCTCGGTATAATTAATGCACATGATTTTCCCTCTCTGATCAACTTTAATGCCCAATCACAAGATTTTTTCCAATCTTTTTCGTCTAGAATCATAGATTGTAAGGATAATGCCTGAAGCAACTTTGGTTGGATCTTTCCAATTTTCATATGTTCTGGAGCATCATTTTCTTGAAACCCCCTCCAACCTATCAAAAAAATCATTGGTATTTGATATAATTGAACCAGAGATGTTATTGTGCTTATAGAATTAGCAAAGCCTGCATTTTGCATGAAAACTAAAGAATTGCTTGGATACTTTGAAATTAATTCATTATGCTTTATCATTTTTTTTTTTGGAGTTTCCAAAAATAAACTCATTCCAGCAGCAATTCCAATCGCCTCTTCTTCTCTTGTCGCTATCAATATTTTGTTCCGTTTTAATCCTTGATCAATGAAGTATTTCAGCGTAGAATCTGGTACTCCAACGAAATTAAAAATTTTATTTTTTAATAAATAATCAAATATCTTCCTTTGATGTATTTCTTTCAAGTAATGTAACCTAATTTTCTTAATTCGTCTTCTAATTCTTTTTCTTTTTCCTTGATGTTATACATTTCCTGTAAATTAAAAATATCTTCCATCGAAGAAATTTCCTCTCTTACATCACTTAAACTATTTGAATTTATCATTTGTTTTAGAATTCTAGACATTGAAGCGTGAGCAGCTCGTAATGTTTGATTTGCATAAATCACCATCTTAATTTTATGCGAAATTAACTCATCAATTTTTACAGAATCATATGTTGTAGGTATTACAATAATAGGTAAGTTACCCTCCCATAAATCAGCAAATTTGAAAATCTCTTCAGGTGTTTTTTTCTTAGAATGTATTAAGATAGCGTCTGCTCCAGCATTTTCATAAGCTGAGGCTCGCTTTAGTGCTTCATTCATACCAGCTCCAGAAATTAATGCCTCTACTCTAGCTATTATCGTAAAGCTTTTGTCTTGCTTTGCTTCTTTGGCTGCAATGATTTTGGCGACAAATTCTTTCTCAGAAATCAAGTCATTTTGTCCATTTTCAAGCAAACTATTCTGTTTTGGAAAGATTTTATCCTCTAGAGATATACCTGCTATTCCGGCTCTTTCATATTTTTTTACCATGTGACTAACGTTACTTGGTCCTCCGTATCCAGTATCACAATCAGCTATTACAGGAATTTTACATGTCTCTGCCATACTAGATGCAGCATCAAAAAATTCTGTCATAGTTAAAATGCTTGCATCAGGAACTGCATGTGTAGCTGAAATTGCAAAACTGCCTGCCCAAACAGCATCAAAACCATATAATTCCACTAATTTAGCAGACATTGCATCAAATCCACCACAAACTTTTACAATAGGTTTTGAATTTAGTAATTCGACTAAATTTTTGGCTTTGGACATATTTCTAGTTAAGAAATACCAAGTTATAAAAAATATACCACCAACTATTAACTACACTTGTTCACTATAAAACAACCACCAACTATAATCTTTGGTAAATACTCTGCGCGAGATTACAAGATTCCTAAAGATTCTTTGATAGTAACTTCTTCTGGAGCTAAATCTAGAAACTGGCTTGAATACATAGGATTAACAGATTCCTATGTTTATGATAATGTTGAATCTAATCCTTCAATAGACACTACTGAAAAAATAATATCAGAATTTTCAAATTCAAATTTTTCTAATGTTATAGGGATAGGAGGTGGTAGTGTATTGGACGTGGCTAAATTTGTAGGTTATAAAATGAAAAAAATTAAGATTATGATTCCGACAACATTTGGAAGTGGGAGCGAAGTAACCAGGATCGCAGTACTCAAAATTAATGGAAAAAAACAAAGCTTTCATAATGATGATATCTTTGCGGATATAGCTATTGTAGATCCGTATTTTATACACGGCACTTCAAATATTATAATAAAAAATTCAGCCATAGACGCTTGTGCACAATGTACTGAAGGATATGATAGTAAAACTAGTAATTCTTACACAAAATTCCTTTGCCAAAAAGCATTTGATATTTTAGAAAATGCAATTTTAAATGAAGAATATGAAGACTTGGCATATGGTTCGTTATGTGCAGGATTAGGATTCGGTAATACTTCCACTACATTAGGCCATGCATTATCTTATGTATTTTCCAACGAAGGAATTTCTCATGGTCATGCATTAGCATTTACAACTACTGTCGCACATAGATTTAATGACTCCGCATTTTATAATAGGTATAAAAATTTAGTAAGAAAGTTAAACTTTGAAGAAATTAACTTAAAACAAAATCTTGAGAAT
>CEPX01053121.1_pt1 | contig 10440 bp, 12 predicted proteins | sample 361361 | NCBI WGS metagenome assembly CEPX01 (sample SAMEA2619974, study PRJEB7988) | marine metagenome | biome: marine biome (ENVO:00000447); feature: mesopelagic zone (ENVO:00000213) & marine oxygen minimum zone (ENVO:01000065); material: "saline water (ENVO:00002010), including plankton...
TTTGGGAGAAATACCAAAATACTTAACTATTTCTAAATACGATGTATCGGTTAAAAAAGAATCGAAAGATAAAATAGATTCTATTGCAAAAGCTCACATTATAGTTGATGGTCAAGAAATTGTTTGTGAAGGATCAGGAAATGGGCCAGTTAATGCTTTAGATAATGCAATAAGATCCAATGTAGACAAAGTTGGAAAATATTCTAGATATTTAAAAGATTTGAAATTAGTAGATTACAAAGTAAGAATTTTAAATACAGGAACGAATGCAATTACGAGAGTTTCTATAGAAAGCACGGATTCAACAGGCAAGAATTGGTTCACGATAGGAGTATCACCAAATATTATTGAAGCTTCGTTTAAAGCATTAATTGATAGTTTGGATTATAAGCTTTACAAAGAAAAAGCTCCCGCCAATATCTAATGAGCTATTCAAATGTTCATTTTGTATTATTTAAGCCACAATTAGCTGAAAATATAGGAGCTTGCGCAAGAGCGTTAAAAAATTTCAATTTTAGTAAATTAAAAATAGTTTCTCCAAAAATAAGTTTTCCAAATGAAAAAGTTTTTGCAACTAGTGTTGGGGCCAAAGATATAATTAATTCGAGCAAAGTATACAATAATTTTGAAGATGCTATTAAAAATATAAATTGTGTAATTGCAACGTCATCTAGGATAAGAAAAAAAAACTTTAAACATCTTCCATTAAGCGAATTAAGAAAAATTAATTTCAAACAGAAAATAGCAATTGTCTTTGGTCCCGAAGCATCAGGGTTAACAAACAATGAGCTAAGCTATGCAAATTATGTGATAAAATTACCAACTAATAATAAATTTCAGTCATTAAATTTATCTCATTGTGTAATTTTACTTTGTCATGAGATATTTAAAATCTTGAATAAAAAAATTAAAAAATTTGACTCAAGATATAAAAACAAAGAGATTAACAAAGAAGAACTAAACAAGTTTGTTAATTTTTTGGTCAGTTCATTAGACCAGATTGGATTTTTGCAACCAGATCATAAGCGTAAAAGCATGATAGAAAACATACGTACAATTTTTCATAAAATGGATTTATCAGATAAAGAAATGCGAATTTTATTGGGGATAATTGGTTCTCTAAAAAACAAAAAGGTTGATTGACAAACTAGAGGTAGTGGCTATAAATCTTCAAATTAAAAATGACAAAAAGACTTACTTCAAAACATAAAGTAGATAGAAGATTGAAAGTAAATTTATGGGGAAGACCAAAAAGTCCATTCAATTCTAGAAATTACTCTCCCGGTCAACATGGCAATAAAAGATCTGCTAGACCATCTGATTATGGAATTCAACTTCAAGCTAAACAAAGATTGAAATCCTATTATGGAAATATGAATGAAAGACAGTTTAGAAATTGTTATAGAAAAGCAATAAAGAAAAAAGGTGATACGGTAGAAAATTTGATTGGATTATTGGAAAAGAGACTAGATATAATTGTGTATAGAGCGAAGTTTGCTTTAACAGTTTTTTCATCAAGACAATTAATTAATCATGGTCATATCAAGGTAAATGGAAAAAAGGTTAATATACCAGGTTATCTACTTAAAGAGGAAGACGTAATAGAGTTGAGGGAAAAATCAAAACAATTAGCGACGGTAGATATTGCGCTTGCTAGCAAAGAACGGGATGTTCCAGAATATTTGCAAATTGACGAAAAACAAAAAAAAGTAACCTTTGCAAGAACGCCAAAATTTGCCGAAGTTCCTTATCCAGTTTTGATGGAACCAAATTTAGTAATAGAATATTATTCTAGATAATTAATAAATTTTAAGTAAATAATCTTGATGTGAAATAATTATTTTTTTATGTAGTTTATTGATCTTTCAGAAAATTTTTTTTGTAATTCTCCTGATTCATACATTTCTTTAACTATATCGCAGCCACCTAAAAATTCTCCTTTGAGGTAAAGCTGAGGTATTGTAGGCCAATCACTAAATGTTTTTATTCCTTGTCTTAATTCTTCATTTTCAAGAACGTTGATACCTTTAAAATTCACTTTCAAAATTTTTAACATATTTGAGATTGCCATTGAAAAACCGCATTGAGGAGCTTCTGGTGTGCCCTTCATAAACAAACATACATCATTCTGTTCAATTTCATTTTTAATTAAATTATTTATAACTTCGTTCATTATTATTTTTCTTTTGTTTTTATTGATAACGCATGCAATTCATTTCCCATTTTACCTTTTAAAGCATTATAAACTAGTTTGTGTTGTTCTATTTTACTTTTACCTTTGAATAAAGATGAAATTATTGTTGCGGAGTAATGATTACTATCTCCTGCTAAATCTTGTATATCAATTATGGCATCAGGAATAGCTTCCTTTACTAGATTTTCTATTTCAATTAAATTCATAGGCATAATAATTCTATCTTACACCGTTCAATTAAAAACTCTATTAAAAATTAAGCCTATTTTTTTGATATGATAGCTTAGATCAAAAATTTTTTCTAATTTTTTATTATCAAAACATCTACAAATTTTTTTGTCACTTTTTAAACTTTCAATTAGAGAAATATTTTTTTTTTGTGCGTTTACAGAATGTTTTTGTATTATTTTGTATGATCCTTCTCTTGAAAATCCTTTTTTTGTTAATTCAAGCATTACTCTTTGTGAAAAAATTAACCCCTTGGTTAAATTTAAATTACTGGACATCTTTTTTGGATAAACATTCATATTCTTTAAAATATTTCTTAGCCTAAAAAGTGCAAAGTCTAAAGTTATAGTAGAATCTGGTCCAATATTCCGTTCAACGCTAGAATGTGAGATATCTCTTTCATGCCATAATGAGATATTTTCTAAAGCAGGAATGACGTAGCTTCTCACTAGTCTAGAAAGTCCAGTAAGATTTTCACTTAAAATCGGATTTGTTTTATGGGGCATTGCAGATGAGCCTTTTTGATTTTTTGAAAAAAATTCCTGAACTTCTTGTAATTCAGTTCTTTGTAAGTGTCTTATTTCGGTCGCTACTCTTTCAACAGATCCTGCAATTATTCCCAAAATAGAAAAAAAATAAGCATGTCTATCTCTAGGTACAATTTGTGAAGAAATAGGCTCTATTTTCAGCTTTAATTTTTTAGCAACATACTTTTCAATTCTAGGATCAACGTTTGCAAAAGTTCCAACGGCGCCTGAAATAGCACATGTTGAAATCTCAATTATTGCTTGAATTAATCGTTTTCGATTTCTTTTAAACTCTTCGTAAAAATTTGCCAGCTTTAACCCAAACGTAATTGGTTCAGCATGCATACCGTGGCTCCTTCCAATACAAATAGTAAACTTATGTTTGTTTGCTTGTTTCTTTAAAACTTTTAAAATTTCATCAATATCATTTAATAAAATTTTTCCCGATTGAGCCAATTGAATATTAAAACAAGTATCCAAAACATCAGAAGAAGTCATTCCTTGGTGTAAGAATTTTCCTTTTGGACCAACCTGTTCTGTTATTGATGTTAAAAAAGCAATTACATCGTGTTTAACTTTATCTTCAATTTTGTGTATTCTTTTAATATTAATCTTAGCTCTGGATTTAACTGTTTTTGAAACTCCCTTAGGAATTAAATTAATCCTTTCCATTCCTTCTGCGGCAGCCAATTCAATATCAAGCCAAATTCTGTATTTATTTTTTTCTTCCCAAATATTGGATAATTCTTTTCTTGAGTATCTTTTAATCATAATAAGTAAGGAGGTTGAGTAAAGTTTTTATCTGATTTTGTAAATATTTCAAACCCTTCATTTGTTACACCTACAGTATGTTCAAATTGTGCTGATAAAGTTTTATCTTTTGTGACAGCTGTCCATCCATCATTAAGGATTTTAATGTTATACTTTCCTTCATTTATCATTGGCTCAATAGTGAAAGTCATTCCACTTTCTAAAGTTATTCCTGAATTTTTGTTTCCATAATGTAGTACATTTGGTGGTTTGTGAAAAACTGTTCCTATTCCGTGGCCACAAAAGTCTTTTACTACCGAGAATCCTTTTAATTCAACGTAATCTTGAATTGTTGCTCCAATCTCACCCAATTTTATACCAGGTTTAATTATTGATATTCCTTTCATCATAGATTCATAGGTCGTAGATATAAGATTTTTACTTTTAACCGAAACATCTCCAATACAAAACGTTCTACTTGTATCTCCATGATGCCCATCTACGAACGTGGTAACATCAACGTTCATTATATCTCCATCTTCAAGTATCTTTTCACATGGTATTCCATGACAGACAGTATGGTTAGTTGAAGTACAACATGATTTTGGAAAACCTCTATAATAAAGCGGAGCAGAATTTCCACCATGATCTTTTATATATTCATAACATATTCTGTCTAATAAATTTGTAGTTACACCAGGCTTAATAAAAAATGTAAGTTCATCAAGAGTTTTTGCAGCAAGTTTACCCGCAATATGCATTTTTTCAAATAATTCAGAATAATTTTTTTTCATTTGCAACTATAGAATTTTAACAAGCTTATTTACTTTTATCTCTTGAGGACTCAATTTACAATTATAGCAAAGTATTTTTACACCTTTTTTTTTAGCTTCAATAAAAGCTTTTTTGTATTCAATATCAATATTATCTGCAATTTTAAACTGGCTACAGTCTTCTCTTTGAATTAAATATAAAATGCAGCTTTCATACCCTTCTTTTTTGGCTCCAATTAACTTTGTTAAATGTTTAGTTCCTCTTGAGGTAATAGCATCAGGAAATTCTGCAATATTTTTTTTTATTGAAAGAGTAACATTTTTTACTTCTAAAAAAACTTTTCTGTTATTTTTATTAAGGAAAAAATCAAATCGAGTATTTGTATCATAAACTGCTTCTGTTTTAATGTTTTCAAATTTAGAAAATTCTTTGATAGTTTTGTTAGTTAATGCTTCGAGAATAATTTTATTGGCAAAAATTGTGTTTACTCCAACTAAATTATCTTTGACATTAATTAATTCTAAGGTGAATTTAAGTTTTCTTTTTGGATTATTTGATTGTGAAATCCATATTTTATTATTTTTATCAAGCAAACCTAACATTGAACCAGAATTAGGGCAGTGAGCTGTAACTATTTGGTTATTGACTTTAACATCAACAAAAAATCTCTTGTATCTTTTGATTAATACTCCGGATATTAAATTATCTGTAAATTTCATAAAAAAAATATAATATTAATTTAAAGATGAATAACAAATCAAATAAGGTAAATGCAGCAATAATAATTATTGGGAATGAGATTTTATCTGGCAGAACCCAAGATACAAATCTTGCATATATTTCCAAATGGTTAAATACTCATGGTGTACAAGTTAAAGAAGCGAGAATTATTCCTGATTTAGAAAATGAAATCATAGATAATGTTAATGAATTAAGAAAAAAATTTAACTATATTTTTACCACCGGAGGAATTGGACCTACTCATGACGATATTACCGCCAAGTCAATTGCAAAAGCCTTTAACCTAAAATATGAATTTCATAATGAAGCTTTCGCTATATTGAAAAAATACTATAAGGCTGGAGAATTTAACGAGAGTAGACAAAAAATGGCTAAAATGCCCAACAATGCAAGATTAATTTTCAATCCATCAAGTGGAGCTCCCGGGTTTATTGTTGAAAATGTTTTTTGCCTGCCGGGAATTCCATCAATTCTTCAATCAATGTTGGGTGATCTGAAAAATGAAATTTTGGGAGGAAAAACACTAATAAGTAAAACAATTAAATTAAGGACGGTTGAAAGTGAAATAGCTATACCCTTAAAGGAAATTCAAGAAAAAAATGATAAAGTTGAAATAGGTAGCTATCCCTTCATTAAAGCAGGTAAAGTTGGTGTTGCAATTGTTTTAAGATCTGAAGATGAATCCAAAATTAGTATTTGCAATGAGCAGATTTTAGAATTAATAACTAGTAAAAAAATTCAAATAATTAATAAAGATTAGTTAATGTTATATTTTGCATACGGCAGCAACTTAAGTCATGAAAATATGAAAAAGAGATGCAAGGATTCTTATTTTATAAAAACAATAAATTTAAAAGATTATTCACTTACATTTAGAGGCAAATGTGGAGCGGCAGATATAGAAAAAAATAAAAATTCAATAGTTTTAGGTGCCTTGTATGAAATTTCCGATTCTGACGAGAAAAAACTAGATGTCTATGAAGATTATCCAATTCTTTATAAGAAAATGTATTTTAACTATTTTGGTAAAAAAGTAATGACTTATATAATGCCAAAAAAAACAACATTTAAAAATCCCACCACTCGATATTTAAATATTATTATACAAGGATATAAAGATTGCAAACTTGATGAAAAATATTTAAATAAGGCTTTAAAGCCCTCGTGGTGAAATTGGCAGACACAAAGGACTTAAAATCTACCGACAAGAGATTTGAGTCTACAGGTACTACTTTAGCGTAGCCAAATCGCATATATTCCAAGCCTTTTAATTGAAATGGTCGTTTTGTTTCAAAGGCTACGCTAGGGAAGAGACTAATGCACGAATGCACGAAGTCTACTTGCTTGCTTGAATGGTTTGTAAAATTGTTTTATTTAAGATATTTTTAACATTTATGTTAAAATAACTTAGTGCCCTCGTGGTGAAATTGGTAGACACAAAGGACTTGAATTGAAAAATTTGAGTGCTTCAGAGGAAACTCTGAGAGTAGAACTACGTAAATTCGGTGGAGGCTTAACTGCTAATGCCGAGCCAAGCCAGAGAAAATTTCTGGAAGGTGTAGAGACTAGACACGTAGCGCCGTATAGGTGAAGGTATAGTCCAGACTGCAAACACTCTTTAAGAGTGGCTACGAAAGTAGTGGTGGTATGAAAATTCTTGCCCATTAGGGAGTGCCGGTTCGAGTCCGGCCGAGGGCACCAAAAATTCAATTAAACATTCAGTCGGGCTAGTGATAGAATAATTTATATCAAAGAGATTTAAATGATTGAATTTAACTCAAGTCCAAATCCCACAATTGGTGTTGAGATAGAACTTCAGCTAGTTGATAAAAAAACTTTAGATCTAAAAAATATATCTTCCAGAGTTCTTGCAGATGTAGATAAGAAATTTTCAGATAAAATTAAATGTGAGCTTGTCGAATCGATGATAGAAATTAATACTGGCATCTGCTCAGATATTGATGAAGTTGAAAAAGATATTAAACAAACTTTAAATCATCTTGAAAAAATTTTAACAAATCATAGTGCTGATTTTAATTGTACCAGCCTTCATCCTTTTGCCAAAGGAAAGAATCAAATTGTTTCAGATAACCCTCGTTATAAACGGATAATGAAAGAACTTCAGATCGTAGGAAAAAATTTTATATCACAAGGGCTTCACGTACACATAGGCATAGATGATCGCGAAAAAGCAATGCAGGTAAACAATACATTAAGGATATATCTGCCATTACTTCTTGCACTTTCTGTATCATCACCATTTTTTGAAGGAGAAGATACCGGACTATACTCTTATAGAACAAAACTTTTTGAGGCCCTACCTCTCGCTGGTATGCCAGATTATTTAAAAGACTGGAATCATTTTGTGCAATTAACTGAACAATTGCAAAGAGCCGGCATTATAAAATCGGTCAAAGATCTTTGGTGGGATGTCAGACCTCATCCCGGATTCGGTACAGTTGAAATAAGAGTTTCTGATATACCTATAAACTTTAAAGCAATTCTTGCTTTGGTTGCCTTAATACAGGCGCTAGTCGTAAAGATAAAAAAAGAAAACTTTTATTCTGGTACTCATATTCAGATTCTACAATCAAACAAATGGCAAGCTGCAAGATATGGTCTTGAAGGTGTGTTTGTTGATCCAATAACTTATAAAAAATTAAATATGAAAGAAGCAATTAATAATCTTTGCAACTATGTAGAATCAAGCTCAACTTTCTTGGGTTCATCCAAATACATGAAAACAATACAAGAAATATTAATTCAAGGAACTGGAGCTGCAAAACAAAGAGAATTGTATAATAGTTCGAATAATTTTGAATATATGCTGCAATGTTTAAAAAAATTATTTTACGCATAATAACTTTATATAAAAATATCAAATTACAATATGAAAATATATGACTGCATAACTTACTTTGATGAGCCAATGTTATTTGATTTGAGATTAAATATTTTAGATGAATATGTGGACAAATTTATTGTAATAGAAGCAAGACATACCCACAGCGGAATTGATAAAAAATTAAATTTTGAAATAAATAATTTTAAAAAATTCAAAAATAAAATTATCTATAAAGTTATAGAAAACCAACCAAAGGATATTATTGAAATCAATAAAGATGACGAACCAGGAATTCAAAGTGCAAATAAAAGAATGAATAGTTTAAAAAGAATTGAATTATCCTATGATACTGCCCTTGATTGTTTGATTGAAGCAAATCCAGAGGATTTATTTATTTTAAGTGATAGCGATGAAATTCCTAATCTTGAAAAAGTGAATTTTGGTCAAATAAATAATAAAATATTAATATTCAAACAAAAAATGTTTTATTATAAATTTAATCTTCATTATGATTTGGTTCCATGGTTTGGTTCTAGGGCATGCGCAGTAAGAAGACTTGTTACACCAACTTGGTTGAGATATATTAAAGCAAAAAAATATTCTTTATTGAGAATAGATAGTTGGTTTTCTAAAAGAAGATATAATTCTGTTAAAATTATTGAAAATGGTGGATGGCATTTTTCAAATGTGAAAAATCCAGAAAATATAGAAAAAAAATTATTTAATTTTGGACATCATAATGAAGTTGAAGAGAGTGAAATTGATCTTGAAAAAATAAAAGAAATGGTTAGAGAAAAAAAAATTTACTACGATCATTTAGTAGATAAAACTCAACAAAAACATAGAATAGAAGGTTATGAATTAAAAAAATTAGATTTTTCAGAATTGCCCAGTTATTTAATTAAAAATTATGAAACCTATAAAAAATGGTTTGATAATTAAATTTTATGATAAATAAAAAACTCCATTTTGTTTTTGATAAAACAAATAAAGCAAATCAGCAAAAAAAAAAATTACTAAAAAATTTTAAAAATTATTCTCTTCATAGAGCGGATATTATCGTTGTGCTAGGCGGAGATGGATTTATGCTTCAAACACTAAAAAAATTAGGAAAATTCAATAAACCGTTTTATGGAATGAATATGGGAACTTATGGTTTTTTAATGAATAAATTCAAAACAGGAAAATTTATGGAAAATCTTTCTAAATCCAAACCGGTAACTATTTCAGCCTTACAAATGATTGTAAAAACTAAAAATAATACCACCAAAAAAGGTATAGCGATCAACGAAGTTTCCATGTTTAGACAAAGTAAACAAGCTGCAACCATCCAAATCAAAAAAGGAAAAAAAATAATTATGAAAAAATTATATTCAGATGGAGTATTGGTGGCCACTCCGGCAGGTAGTACAGCTTATAATCTTTCCGTTCATGGTCCTATTTTATCTCTAAACTCGAAAAAATTAGCGATCACTCCCATTAGTCCATTTCGTCCAAGAAGATGGAAGGGGACTATAGTATCTGACAAGTCAGTTATAAATATAAGTAATTTAAATATTAAAAAGAGGCCAGTCAGTGTGGTAGCCGATAACATTGAATTCAGGAATATAAAGAATGTTAAAATTTATATTAATCGTAAGATCAAATTTAATTTACTTTATGATTCAAAAAATAGCTTGAATAAAAAAATAAAAATAGAACAAGTAAGAAGAGAAATAAATTAAAAGTATAGTTATATGGAAAAAATGAAATCTCATGCAAAAGTTGTGATTATAGGCGGTGGAATTTTAGGAGTTAGTCTGTTGTATCACTTAACCAAAGAAGGTTGGAAAGACCTAGTTTTAATTGAAAAAGGAGAACTAGCCTCAGGTTCAACCTGGCATGCCGCTGGTCAATGTCCGCATATGGTTGGAAGTTATAATTTAGCAAAAGTTCATTTACATTCTACAAATCTTTACAAGCAATTAGAAGAAGAAACAGGGCAAGCAACTGGTTTCCATGAATGTGGAAGTTTGAGATTAGCTTACAAAAAAGAAGATATCGATTGGTTCCATTACGTTAAAGGAATTATGGATAATGTAGGATCTCCTGCTGAAATACTTTCTCCAAATGAAATAAGAAAAGTTCATCCTTTTATTAGATTAGACGGATTGCTCGCAGCATTTCACACTCCTGAAGACGGACATACAGATCCTACAAGTACTACAAATGCTATGGCAAAAGGAGCTAGAAATGGTGGAGCAAAAATTTACAGAAAAAATAGAGTTACAGATATAAAACAACTTCCATCAGGAGAATGGAAAGTTTTTACAGAAAATGGAGATATAGTCTGCGAGCATGTTGTTAATGCAGCAGGAAGTTTTTGTCCTGAAGTAGGTGCA
>CEPX01198066.1_pt1 | contig 10436 bp, 4 predicted proteins | sample 361361 | NCBI WGS metagenome assembly CEPX01 (sample SAMEA2619974, study PRJEB7988) | marine metagenome | biome: marine biome (ENVO:00000447); feature: mesopelagic zone (ENVO:00000213) & marine oxygen minimum zone (ENVO:01000065); material: "saline water (ENVO:00002010), including plankton...
GGTGGTTTATGCTCAAGGAATCATCCTCTTCATGGGATACCTGGTAGCTGAAACGTTTCTATCTCAATTAGACAATCAGGGAACCGCAGCTATTCTAGATCCATTTGGATTTGGCGCACTTCAAGTAACCACTCAATACTGGACGGTGGCGGAGCAAAATAGTTTGCTAATGCCTTTCAGTGGATACATCCTTACCAATAGATTAATCTGGTTGACCGTAGGCATTGCCTGCCTGGTATTCTTATACATCAGATTTGATTTTAATCTGGCTGGTAACGCTTCCTCTAAAACCAAAAAGAAAGGCAAGAAAATGGCCCGAGAGATCAAGGAAGAAGTATTAAATCCGGTTGTTAATCAACTATTTGGACCTTCTGCCCAAATAACCCAATTAAGAAGCCTTTCTTTTTTCTATTTCAAATGGATCATCAAACAGCTTCCTTTCATATTTATTGCCCTGGCCGGAGTAGCCTTCGTTTTCATCATTTCTTTTGCCGGAGGAGAAGGTAGCTATGGGATAGAACTTTACATGACCTCTTCCAGAGTTACTCAGTTCATTGGGATCTTCAATTTGTTTTTCATCATCATTATCGTGTTTTATACTGGTGAGATCGTTTGGAAAGAGCGTGATGTCAAAATGAATCTGATTTATGATGCATTGCCATACCCAAACTACATCAGTATGGCCAGCAAATTCCTGGGAATGATCTTGATGAGTATTTCTCTAATGATTCTACTAATGTTCTGCGGAATACTTATCCAATTGATAAGTGGATATGCAGATATAGATTGGAATTTGTATTTCACTGAGTTATTTGTGGATACTCTGGGAACAATGATTCTCTACTTGATGCTTGGATTATTCATTCAGGCTGTGGTGAATCACAAGTTCATCGGATTTGGATTAATGTTTGTTTTCTACATTTCCATGGCTGTAATGCGAGAGCTTGGAATCGAGCACACCATGTTCTATTTCGGCAGAACTGGATTAGGAGGATATTCTGAAATGAATGATTTTGGTCATTATTTCCAACCTTTCTCCTGGTTAAACATTTACTGGTTTGGATTTGCAGTTATCCTCTACGCAATAGCCATTCTATTTACTGTCAGAGGTATTGATTCCAGCTTCTTCATTCGTTTGAGGCTCGGAAAACAACGAATCAATGGACAACTCGTCATGGTCGTTGTATTGGCATTGATCGTATTTATGGGTAGTGGTGGATTCATCTATTACAATACCAATGTCTTGAACGAATATCAAAACTCTGATGATAGCAACGCAGATCGAGCAAACTATGAACGATCGTTGAAGCAATACGAGACACTTACTCAACCTAAGGTTATCGGAACAAAACTGGATGTAGACATTTATCCAAAAGATCGGGATTTTAAGGCTTCAGGTTATTTCTTATTAAAAAATAAGAGCAATGATACCATCCCTGCGATTCATATTCAGAAAGCTGTTGATGATCAGGTATTGACCAAAATCGCATTCGATCAAGGGGTATCCGAAGATACTTCAAACAGTGAATTCAAGTACGTGATCTATACATTGGATGAGCCAATGCTTCCTGGGGACACCATTCAGATGAACATTGATATTACATTCACCACGACTGGGTTTAAGGAAAGCGGATCCAATACAGACGTCATCTATAATGGTACTTTCTTCAACAACTCGGCGTACTTCCCATCAATTGGCTACAATGAGGGATTTGAGCTGAGCAGTGATGATGACCGCAAGGAACAAGATCTGGAACCGAAAGAGCGTATGATGGAGACCGACGATCCAAGAGGTATTGCTCAGAGTCTGTTTGGTGACGATGCAGATAAAATTACTTTCGAAATTGTGATCTCTACAGACAGCAGTCAGATTGCTATTGCTCCGGGATACTTGCAAAAGAAATGGAATGAGGGTGAGCGTGTATACTACCATTACAAAATGGATACACCGATGGTGAATTTCTACTCCATGATCTCGGCAGATTATACCGTAATCAAAGACACCTGGCAACCTCCGGTGGATTCTCTACCTGAAGTGGCTTTGGAGATCTACTACAACAAAGGTCATGAGTACAACACGGACAAGATGATGCGTGGGATGAAAGAGGCCTTGACCTACTATACCGAGAACTTTAGTCCATATCAATTCAGGCAACTGAGAATTATGGAGTTCCCAAGATATAGAAGCTTTGCCCAGTCGTTTGCCAACACGGTGCCATTCTCTGAAGGAATTGGATTTATACAAAACATCAAGACAGACGATGTAGATCTACCTTTCTATGTGACGGCTCACGAAGTAGCACACCAATGGTGGGGGCATCAGGTCACTGAGGCTGGAGTAAAAGGAAACGCCATGTTATCTGAAACTCTATCACAGTATTCTGCTTTGATGGTGATGAAGCAGAATTTCCCTCCAGAGATCATCAAGGAGTTCTTGAGATATGAGTTGAATACTTATCTGACAGGAAGAACATTTGAGCAGAAAAAGGAAATGCCTCTCTATCAGGTGGAAGGTCAAGGATACATTCACTACAGAAAAGGCTCTTTGGTGATGTATGCTCTTCAGGATTACATTAGTGAAGACAGTGTGAATGCCGCATTGAAGCGATTTAATCAGGATTGGGCTTTCAAAGAAGCTCCATATCCAACTTCCAAAGACCTGATCAAATATTACCGTGAGGTGACTCCCGATAGTCTACAGTACATTATTACAGACATGTTTGAAACCATCACCCTGTTTGAAAATAAGACCACTGAGGCGGAGTATGAGAAAATATCGGATTCTGAATATGTAGTTGACTTAACGGTCAATACGATCAAATATCAAGCAGATAGTTTGGGTAATGAGGAAGAGCAAGTGCTAAAGGATTGGATTGATATAGGTATCTTCACCGAGGACAGCAAAGGGAAGGATAGTCTTATCTATCTGAAGAAACATAAGATTTCACAGGAGGAAAACTCGTATACATTGACTATTGGAGCGAAGCCAACCAAAGCGGGAATCGACCCCATCAATAAACTGATAGATCGGAATCCGAAAGACAATGTGAAAACAGTTGAAGAAAAGGAAGAAGAAAAACCTGAATCATAAAACAAAAAATCCCCAGCTGAACGGCTGGGGATTTTTTTGATATCCTGCATAAGCTTACTTAATACACTCTTGGTCATAAGTGAATACATGCTCATTGAAATTACTCCAGCCTTTCTTTTCAGCATTCAATACTGACTCACAATCAGACCAGAACTGTTCAAAGTTTTTGTTGTATTTCTTTTTCTCAAACATTTCAGCAGGACCATCTCCTTTTTGAACAAAGTATGACTTTGCAATACCTCCGGCTAAAGTAAAACCACCAACTCCTACAGAAGCTGTTTCTTTTGCGAATGGATCATGGTACACTTTCACACCACCACTAAAGGAAGGGTTAAGCAATTGCATGAGCATGGTCATAGTCTTCTTCTTTTTGATTTGTACCTCAGTCTGCTCAAAGTAAGCTAAACCTTGATTTAATAAATCTCTGTTTAACTTCTCGTTTGACCATTGATTGGCCTTATTCACAAACTCAGTCACTTTCATCATATTGTCAAGAGCATTAGGAGGCAAATACATGAAGCTTACCTCAGATGGCATAAGATCCCTTTCTACTCCGTCTACTTCCACTCTGATAGATTTAATCAATCCCTTTTTTCTTTTGATTTTATCTACTTTACATACGAGTTCAGTTCCGTCAGTCAAAGTGATGAAGGCATCTTTTTGATGTGAAAACACATTAGAGGGCGTAACAAATTCCTGAGATTTTGCAGAATAAGCAAGTAGCATTACAACTGCTACAAAAGTTAATCGAATTACGTTTTTCATAATTTGGTTGTTATATCATTAAGGTGCTAAGATGTTAAAATTGCTCACAACTTTATCAGTTATGTCCATTTAATTATTAATAAATTTCAATAACCCCAAGCAACTTCAAACCTTCAACTCACTCTATTCCAACTATATACAACTATTAAATTTTTCTTTTTCGAAAGGAGAGAAATAAAACCCCAAGAAATGCATAAAAAAGCCCTGACTTTTCAGCCAGGGCTAGAACATTATTATTAATCTTATTTATTCATTATCCCAACCCTCTGGCCGCTTCCATCTCACCGGAGGAGCTGGCTCTGGCTTAAGTTCAAACTCGCCCTCCTTTTCTAATAATTTTAGAGCTTCCTCTACACCTTTTTCCAACTGAGGATCATGACCTTCCAGAACTAATTTAGGGTCCTGTATCACTTCCACATCTGGAGCAATTCCTTCTCCTTCTACTGCCCACTCTCCATTGATGTCATAAAAACCTCCTCTTGGAGCAACCATTCTACCACCGTCAATAAATCTTGGAGTATCCCAGGTACCAACCAAACCTCCCCATGTTCTTGTACCTACCAAAGGTCCTAAGTCTTTAAACTTGAACATGTAAGGCAGTAAATCTCCTCCTGATCCAGAGCGTTCATTGATCAGCATAACTTTTGGTCCCCAAAGTCCTGAGATCGGTGTGGTCCATGGGCGATGATCATTTGCCTTGCTATTGAAGTATCCCATTGGTTCTCTCGTGAGAATGTCAATCATATAGTCAGCGGCGGATCCTCCTCCGTTGTTTCGCTCATCCAGGATCACTCCTTTTTTATCCTGCTGTGCAAAGAAGTATCGATTAAAACTATAAAATCCACTACCTGAAGTATTTGGAATATAAACATAGGCCAATTTTCCACCGGAGAGTTCGTCTACTTTCCGTCGATTTCCTTCTACCCAATCCACATATCGTAGCATGTACTCGTTGGAAACAGGCTTTACATTTATAGTCTTTGCACCAGACATCCCTGGCTGACTATTGACTGAAATCGAGATTGTTCTACCTGCCGTCTGCTCCATCAGTTCATAGACACTTTGCTTAGCAGTTAATGGCTGGCCATTAATGGCTACCAGGTAATTCCCTTCTTTTACACCAAGTCCAGGTAAACCCAGAGGCGATTCGATATCTGGATTCCAGGTTTCCCCGGTATAAATTTTGTCAATCACATAATAGCCATCTTTGATTTCATAGTCAGCACCCAGCAGTCCTACCGGCACTCTGTCAATATCCGGCATATCTCCGCCAGAAACATAAGAGTGCCCGATTGCTACTTCTCCACTCAAGATGTCTACCAGGTAGTTGAGATCTGTTCTGTGCTTCACATATTTCACCCAAGGCTGGTACCAGGAATAAACTTTGTCCCAGGGTGCACCATGTACATTATTCACATATAAAAAGTCACGCATGTATCTCCAGGCTTCCTTGAAGATTTGAGCATATTCTTCACCTGGAGCCACTTTCATCTGGGCGGATACAGTCAGCTTATCTTCCGATTTTGGAGCAGCTGTAGATGAGGAAATACTCCAACTACCATTAGCCTGCAAAAGGATATTCTCTGCGTTGGAAGATGCAACAATCGAAGAAAGACCAGTGGTCAAATCTTCGCTCTCACCTTTTTCCACGTCATATTTTATCAGCTTCAAGCCGTTTTCATTCGGAATAAATTCTGCAACCAAAACGTTCTTAGCTTTACTTGGCACCAAAAAAGCGTAATTTCTAGGCTCCATTTGCAAGCCAACAGCCCTACTCATAATTCCTGCAAAATCAATCTTTACAGAGACATCTTCAGGTTTATCCTCATCTTTATCCTTGGATTTCTTTTCCTTTTTAGTGTCTGGAGAAGATGTGACCTTTTTAACTTCTTCCTCTTCATCACTTTTCGGTAGTCCTGGAGCTTTGCCGTCTGCCGTGAGCACCAAAGCATAAAGGTTTCTGGTTAATCCGGGATCATATGAACTCATATCCAGCCAGCCAGTTTGCAAGCCATAATCGGTACTTGCCAGGAAGTACAAATACTCTCCTGACTGATCCCAGACAGGGCTGGTAGCATCAGCAATTCCATCAGTGACCTGCTCAATTGTTCCTGTCTTAGAATCATAAACAAAAATGGCTTTGAAATGCGACTCTTGCTGCTTTTCATAAGCCAGGAATCGACTATCCGGAGACCAAACAGGATTCATTGCGCGATTGGGATGAGCATATCGATCGGTATCTACCATGGTCACCACTCCTGTACTCAAATCAATCCACCAAATATTGTAGTCAGTATCCGTGTAAGCAATCTTCTTTCCATCAGGAGACCAATCAGGCCTGAAGTAAAATGTTGGATTCTTAAGCACAAAAGACTTTTGATTTTTTCCGTACTGATCTGCCACAACCAACTGATACTCCCCGCTCGCATCAGAAAACCATGCGACTTGATCACCTTTTGGAGACCAAATAGGAGAACGATCAGCGACTCCACTACTGTTGGTCAGATTTCTCCAGCTTCCTTCCTCTTTAGGAAATGTAAAAACATCACCTCGATATTCGAAAATAGCTCTTTTCCCATTGGGAGAGAGATTGGGATTAGAAACATTACTGGCAGTAACACTCTCCCACCGTTCTCGACTAAAGTTTAGATCCCCAGTCACATTTATATTAAGTTGACTAGACTGTTTCGCGGAAGGGTTGAGCAAATGGAGATAGCCTCCTTGCTCATAAACAATTTGGTCTCCTGCGGCATCAAGACTCTTTACATCAAACTTTTTATGAAAAGTGATTTGTTCTTCTTGTTTGGTATTGATGTCAAAGCTCCAAATATTGGACACATAATCTCTTTCTGAGGTGTAATACACCTTGCTTCCAATCCATACTGGATACAGGTGTCTCTCCTTATCCAGCTGTGGTGTTCGAATCAAATCTTTGTTCTCCAAATTCACGATCCAAATAGGCATAGCCTGTCCTCCTCGATAATTTCTCCATTCTGGATCCCAGAAAGTAATGGGTGTATAGGCAATGTATTTGCCATCTGGAGACAATTCACCATAGGCTGCTCTTGGCACATCTACAGCTACAGGAAGGCCTCCATCTGTTGCTATTGTAAACAGTTGATTTAAGCGTGTAGGCTTACCATTTCTTGAGGATCTGAAAAGCACCTCCCCTTCCGGTGACCAGCCTTGAACCACATCTGCTCCGGGGTGAAAAGTCAGTCGTTTTGGTGTGCCTCCACCTGCAGGAATAACATACACATCGGTATTACCATCATACTCCGCGGAGAAAGCAATCCATTGCTCATCTGGACTAAAATGAGGGAATGATTCATACCCTTCTCCTGAGGTAAGCCTGGCAGCGTCACCTCCGGATATGGGAGCTTTCCAAAGGTCATTGGCGTAAATGAATACGACACTTTCTTTAGACAGGGTTGGTTCACGCAAAAGCATCGTTCCTTGTGCCGCAACTCCAAAAATCGAACAAACTCCAGTTAACAGTGATAATAAGTATTTCATAGATAGAATGTTTTCTTTCTTAAGTATTCAAATTACGCAATTCAGAATTCGAATAAAAGATTATTCAATGACTGGTCAGGAACATATTCAAAAGGAGAGAAACTACTAACCCAGCTAAACCTTAAGGTTGTGATAGACTTTAGCAATGAAGAAAACCCACCCTACATAATATATGAACGGCACAAACAGAACAATCCAAATGATTTTCATCACGACATTCTTACTCTGCTTTATTCGATGAGTAAATGCAACAGCCCCCACAACAATCCCAAATCCAGATAAAATGACAAAAAAGAATACTGATATATAGTAGGCAGTTGATTCATCCCATCCTCTAACATGAAACAATGTGCTCATGAACCCAATATTCAATAGGGTCAGTATGGATCCGATAATTAACTCAGTCCTTGTTAGCGGTTGCCTGATGTATTCAATCATAGATCAGCTAAAATAGCTTTTTTAAATTACTCCCCTTAAAGCCTGAATCTGTTGAAAATAAATACCATTACGTTGTAACATATTTATCAAACCCAAGTCTTTTTAGAATAGTCAAAAACTCACTTATGAAACTCATCCTAAAAGCTTTGAAATACTTCGGCATTTTAATCCTCATTGTAGCAAGTATTGCTGGAACATTTTTTTACTGCTTCTTAACGATTAATGACAGCATCTATCTGGAAACCACTCAAGAGCTAACTGCCGAGTTTGGTGAATTTGAGGAAGGAGAAATTCTCAAAAAAGAACGCATTGCGCCATTAAAAGTATGGGTGATTTCCTGGATGGGAGTAATAAAACCAGAGTTTAAAAGACTTAATAGAACCAACCTTTACCGGATTGCCTACAAAAGTGATGGTCTAATTGTGCATGGATTGATGGCAGAACCGAAAGCTGAAGGGAGTTATCCATGCCTCATCTACAACAGAGGAGGAAACAGGAATGCCGGTAGACTTAGTTTCAGACAAGCTACGGAGTTTATGATCCCGTATGCCGACAATGGGTATGTTGTGATTGCATCCAATTACAGAGGCAACAATGGAGGTGAAGGTGCTGATGAATTTGGTGGGTCAGATGTAAATGATATCATGAACCTGATCCCCGTTCTAGCTGAATTAAAAAATGCCGACACCTCAAGAATAGGACTCCTTGGTCATAGTCGTGGAGGAATGATGACTTATTTAGCCCTGAAAAATCATGGTGTCTTTAAAACGGGAGTGGTAATTGCCGGTTCAGCAGACAAATTCAAAGCGATTGAGCACAGACCAGAAATGGGCCAATATGTTTACGCCGAAATGATGCCCAACTATGACACCAATAGAGATGAAGTATTGGCGAGCCGATCAGTAGTTCGATGGCCAGAGAAACTTGATAATGTTCCTCTCCTACTACTTCATGGCACAGCGGATGACAGGGTATTGTATGAAGAAGCTGAATCTGTAGCTTTCAAACTTGATAGTCTAAACAGAAATTATCAATTCGTCTCCTTTGAAGGTGATGATCATAGTTTGAGAAACAATTCAGAAAAATCCAAAGCTTTAATCAATGACTGGCTGGATAAGTATCTAAGAGATGCCAGACCTTTTGATGAAAGTGAACACAGGATTACCATTCCAACTAAATAATTCGCAAACTGTACTCAATCAATCATACTCAACGTTTTTACTATCACTTTTTTACTTTGATTAGACACATTCGAATCTTCTGCGAACTCACTCCATCTGGCAACAACATCTCTCACTTCATCAATTATCAATTTGGTTTTCTTTAGTTGAAACTTCTCACCCAGCTTGATTAACTCTTTAGTTCCTGGACTTCTACCCTCTCCCATCACCATGGAAGAATGTTCTCGACCGGGCCCATAAGAAAAAGTCAAATCGTAGGCAGGGGCAAAAGTCCAATTACCTTTTGTGTCCATTATGAATGAAAAGTTCTTACTGTGGTCATCACGATTATGAGCGAAAACATTGAAAACAGCCAATCGAAATATTTTTTCTACTTCTGTGACATCTCTGGTCAATGCCATAGCACCGCGCATCAGGTTTTCATAATCCAAACTTGGAATTCGGTGATCTGCATGAAACAATCCAGCAGCTGTATGCATGTGTACTCTCTGATTTCCTATTCGATCGAAACGCTTTACTCCAAAGTAAGATGTTCCTTTTTCACCTTCAAACAGCTTGGTTTCAGGCATCTCGATTCCGGCTTCCTTCGCCATTAGCGAATAAGCATATTCAATGTTCGCTATGTCTTTTTGATCTAGAGAAGATGGAAACTTGACCATCCAGTGTTCATAGTTGTCAGGCAAATCAGTAACTCCATGAATCAGGTGATTTGTCTCCGGGTTAAACCCAACCAATATTTTCGGGCGAGCTCCTGCTGAGCTTCCACCAAGCTCTAACAATTCTTGTAAAATAGCAGTCGGTTCACCCTCTATTACCTTATTGACTTCCTGTTCTAAAGCAGCCAGGTTTATATGCTCTTCATTTGTTGACAGTTCAGAATAATCTGGTGAATACTCCAGTGCACCCATTGCGTGATGACCCACATGTGCCAGACGATCAAGTGGGGTTAACCGCTGATGGGGGATTCCCTTGGCCTGTACTGCCCTATCTAATAGTAAACGCCCCCAGCCATCGGGCAACGAATCATTGAACACCCCAAAAAGTCCTTCAAAAACATGTTCCTCGGAAGTAATGGCACCTTGCTGGAGTGGAAGCTTAAAAGGTGATATTTCTATCCTCTTATTCAAAAACTCAGAGTTGTATTCAAAAAATATCTGGCCACGATATAAAGCCAACCTTCCCACAGCATGTTTGATATCCGCCAAATGGATGGATACATTTAGTACGTCTACAGGATTTAACTTCATCACCTACTTTGCGCTTTTATGATATCATCCAGAGTTTTTGGCGTCTCTTTTTGGATAAACAATTTTTCAAAATCTCCTAGCACTCCAAGAACAAAAGCGATTTTTAACAGTGACTCCAGCGAGATTTTACCTGTGGTCTCAAATCGCTTAATACTTCCAAAAGAAACACCAGATTTCTCGGCAAGCTCCTCTTGACTA
>CEPX01415011.1_pt1 | contig 10435 bp, 8 predicted proteins | sample 361361 | NCBI WGS metagenome assembly CEPX01 (sample SAMEA2619974, study PRJEB7988) | marine metagenome | biome: marine biome (ENVO:00000447); feature: mesopelagic zone (ENVO:00000213) & marine oxygen minimum zone (ENVO:01000065); material: "saline water (ENVO:00002010), including plankton...
AAATTGCAAGATCTGGCAAATGTGGATAATCCAGTAGTGGTCATGAAAATAGGTGATACCCCAGTAGATTTATTGGAAGGCCATGAAGCAGGTGTTGGTTTGAATATTGGAATTACTTGTGGGGCATTTACTTCCGAGGAACTGCAAAAATACCCTCACACTCATTTAATCAGGACATTGGACGAAATTAAAAACCTTTTGTAGTCGTAGTGTTTGTGGCTAAGAGTTGACCATCAGAGATTAAGTGAAATTCATTCATTACCTGGTATACTGTTGCTAAGAGTAGACGTGGTTCATCATCACCATTAAAAGGTGTATAACCTCTCCATAGCACCTGATTATTGTGACTATCGTATATGGAGATATACAGAGATGGTCCTTTAATTCTTTTGACTTGAGATTTGGCAGGTTGATTGAAGGCGGTATATTCCATGTTATTTAAATAATGACCCATGGAAGGTTGTTCTAAGGTTTTGATCTTATAGGAATCATCATACAACTGATAATGAACCAATAAATCAGGTTCAGGTTGACCTGTTTGGTAGCCTAATGCACTCATTCGCTTTGTTATGGCATAGCTAATGACATAGTTTTCGGTTTCTGACAATAGTTCATTGTCGATTACTTGAAAGGAAGAATTCGTTATACCAGCAACTTGATAATCCGATTGGACAGCTTTTACAAGAATTCCACATGAGTGAAGTAACAGAGCTAAGAGTACATAGATTATATTTCTCATATTATGTTAATGTTACTTAAATATAACCAATATATTATGAATGTTAATTGTGTATTTAGATGACTTCCCTTGTTATGTCGATGATGTTTAGTGAAGCTGGAATAATCCTATTGTCATGTTTCGGCATATCAAGCTGATTTATAATGGTTTTTAGCCGTCTGTGGATTTTGAGAGTCATTTCAAACTTTGCTTCTATACTTTAGTTGGCTCGTAAGAAAAACTAGAGGATATAATGAGAGTAAACATTAAAGCAATCGGGCTGATGGCGTTCCTGGCTTTCACCATTGCAATCACACCCGCTCACGCTCAACTCTTCGGAAAGAAGAAGAAAAAAGCGGCTACAGAGCAACCTAAAAAGAAGGACAAAGGTCCGTTCAAGTCGTATTCAGAAGTGATCACGGATAAAGCAGTATCAGATGAGGGTTTATTTACCTTCCACAAAGTGGATGACAAGTACTACTTTGAATTGCCAACAGATTTGTTAGAAAAAGAGATTCTTGTCGTTTCTAGAATTTCTGGTCATGTAAAGGGCTTAAATTTTGGTGGGGCAGGAATGAAGTCCAGACCACAGCAAGTAATTCGGTTCCAAAAGAAAGATAACAACATCGTCGTGAGATCCGTGAGTTACAATTCTGTGGCTAGCGAGGAAGATCCAATTTACAAATCTGTTGTGAATAACAATTTTGAGCCGGTTATCCATTCATTCAAAATTGAAGCTCAAGGAAAAGACTCGGCTTCCTATGTAATTGATATAGAGGATTTTTTCACTTCTGATGTTCCAATGATTGGAGCTCTGTATGATTATCAAAGAAAGAGTTTCAAGATTTCTACGGTAGATAAGGGTAGATCCATGATCAATTGGGTAAAAGCCTTCCCTGAGAACGTAGAAGTAAGACATGTCTTGACTTATAAAGGATCTGAGTTGCCGGACAATCAATTGACAGGTGCCTTGTCAATCGAAATGAATCAATCATTCATATTGTTGCCGGAAGATCCAATGGTTCCAAGAAATCATGATGACCGTGTTGGGTATTTCTCGTTGAGTCAAATTGATTATTCTCTGGATGAGCAGCGAGCTGCTCGAAATAGATTCATTACGCGATGGAGATTGGAGCCAAGTGATTGGGATGCTTTCAACAGAGGTGAGGCAGTTGAGCCGGTAAAACCAATCGTCTATTACATTGATCCAGCGACACCTGAAAAATGGAGGCCATTTATTAAGCAAGGTGTAGAAGACTGGCAGCGATCATTCGAAAAAGCTGGATTGAAAAATGCGATCATAGCTAAAGATGCTCCAACTCCTGAGGAAGATCCTGATTGGAGTCCTGAAGATGTTCGTTATTCTGTGATCAGATATATCGCCACGGATATTCAAAATGCACAAGGGCCACACGTTCATGATCCGCGCACAGGGGAGATTCTAGAGAGTGATATCCTTTGGTATCACAATGTGATGAACCTGTTGAGAAACTGGTATTTCATTCAGACAGCAGCGATTAATGAAACTGCCCGAAGCATAAAGTTTGAGGATGAGGTGATGGGTGAATTGATCCGTTTTGTTGCTGCACACGAAGTAGGTCATACTTTAGGATTACCTCACAATATGGGTTCATCCGTTGGTTATTCTGTAGACTCACTACGCTCTCCATCATTTACCGCGAGTCATGGTACCGCGCCATCTATTATGGATTATGCTCGTTTCAACTATGTAGCTCAGCCAGAAGATGGTGTGACCAGCTTCTATCCAGGTTTAGGTGAATATGATGATTGGGCCATCTATTATGGCTATCATCCAATTGCCAATGTTGAGTCACCAGAAGATGAAGAAACCACATTGAATGCATGGATTCTTGAAAAAGCGGGTGATCCATTGTATCGATACGGTAGACAAAGGTTTGGGGTGGTAGATCCAAGTGCTCAAACCGAGGATTTGGGTGATGATTCGATGATTGCCTCAGAGCTTGGGATTAGAAATCTAAAGCGAATTAAGGATAAATTGATTGAGTGGGGTACAGAGGAAGGTGAGGATTATGATGACCTTCAAGAACTTTACAACAATATTGTAGGACAGTACAACAGGTATTTAGGACATGTGACTGCCAATGTTGGTGGTGTTTATGAGTATTTTAAAACCTCTGAACAGGATGGATTGGTTTATACCCATGTGAGTTTAGATAAGCAGAAACGCGCAATCAAATTCTTGAATGATCAGCTTTTTGCAACTCCAGATTGGTTAGTAGATCCCGAGATTTTGGGGCGTATTGAACAAGACGGAATAGTAGACCGAATCAAATCATTACAAACTCGCACGCTCAATCGATTGATGGATGATGATCGCATCAAACGGATGATTGAGAATGAGGTGTTGAACGGTAGGGATGCTTATACGGCATCTGCAATGTTCAGCGAATTGAGCAGTGGAATCTTTAGTGAACTAAGATCCGGTAGAAAGATTGATACTTACCGAAGAAACTTGCAAAAATCCTTTGTAGACACTCTTGGAGAGCTAGTTAATACAGAAGATGATGATGTACGATCAACGGACATTCCGTCACTTGCGTTAGGTACGCTCACTACATTGAAATCTCAGGTTTCCAGAGGTGTCTCTTTGCAGTCAGATTCCCTATCGAAATACCACCTTCAAGATATATTAAAGAGGATAAATGAGGTTTTAGACCCTAAATAAGCCCGTTCACCTAAAAAGTTTGAAGTATAGGCATACAATTCACTATATTCGTCGGCATTATGGCTAGACTATCTGTATTGGTTGTATGCCTATTATTTTCATACGCCATCAACGCCCAAATTCACCCACTTTCCAGAAGTGATTCTGGTATTGTGGTTAAGAGCCTTGCAAAGTACGAAAGACTCAAAGCTGAGAGTGACTATCGAGGTGCCTCATCTGCTTTGAATGATGTTGCTTTTATCTATTGGAACAACAATCATTATGCGCAAGCAGCATCTTATTACGAGCTGTCTCTTTCCTTGAACAAGCGAATAGGAAATGAGAATGGAATTGCTATGATTAACAACAACCTGGGTATGCTCTATTCAGACCTGGGTAGATACAACGAATCGTTACAAAAATTCACTGAAACGCTTGCCGCCAGGCGATCGGAAAAAGAAACAGAAGGGATCATTTCAGCACTGATCAACCTTTCGGTCGTTCACAACAATCTTGGAAGCTATAATAAATCGATTGAATACCTCACTGAAGCAATTGATTTAGCACGTGAAGGATATGATCAGGAGCGTATGCGTAGCGTTTACGGGATGCTTTCTGAGACCTATGAGAAAATGGGTAATGTGGAAAAGTCTTTGGAATACTTTGAGCTTTATAAGACCTTCCATGAGAACATTAATCGTGAGCAGATTGACAATGTGAACAAGGAACTAGAAGAAGAGCGCTTACAGAAACAAATTTTGATTGCCGAGAAGGCGCAAAAAGAAAACGAGTTACTCAAACAAAAACTGGAATTGTACGAAAAGGATGAACAAATCCAGGTAAAAGATTCACTTAATGAAAGCTTAAATACGAGTTTAACCAAATCCCAATTAGAGCGAAAGGTATTAGAGCAGGATAAGGAACTAGCAGAAACGAAATCTGCAAATCAGGCCTTAGAAAATGAACGACTAACTGAGCAAAAAGCACAGCTTCGAAATGTCCTGATGATAACAATCATTGCGGTGATCATCATTGGAGGTCTGATTTGGATGGGCCAACGAAGAACAAAAAGGCACAACGAGAAATTAGCAGCCATTAATGAGTCTCTTGAGAAGAAGACTAAGGAGTTGGAAGTAGCAAATCATACAAAGGACAGAATGTTCTCTGTTATTTCGCATGACTTGAGAAGCCCGATAACATCCCTTCAGGGATTCTTCATGGCTATCGATGAGTTCGAGTTGCCAGAAGATTTGAAAATAGCACTTGGAAGCGTGGAGTCGCAATTAGCAAACAGCGCAACATTGTTGGATAACTTGCTTGTTTGGTCAAGATCACAACTGCAAACTGACGAGCCAAGTATTCAAGAATTTCCTTTGGCAGATCTTGTTGACCACAACATGCGTTTGTTACAGCAGATGGCAACCACTAAAGGAATCATTCTCGATAATGAGGTAAATCCTTCAGATAAAATTAAGAGTGATCCGCAGATGGTCAGTATTGTTGTGAGAAATTTGATGCAAAACGCCATCAAGTTTACTCCTAAAGGAGGTAAAGTAAAAGTAGGCTTGGCTCATAATGGCGTAGCTTCTTACCTGAAAATTTCTGATAATGGTGTTGGGATGAGTCAGGATAAGGTTAACTCATTATTTGATATCACCACTAATAAAACCACTGACGGAACCAACAATGAAAAAGGAACTGGTCTAGGATTAGTTATTTGTAAGGAGCTTATAGAAAAAGTAGGTGGCGAAATCTCTGTTAGTAGCGAGCAAGGGCAAGGAACTGAGTTTTCATTGAAGTTCAAAAACTAGACTCTTACTCACCTACATCAACCAATTATCATAATAATGCTGAAGAATTTGTTGTTTGTCTATCTGGCAACATTGTCCATTCTTACTTTTTCCCAGGAACATCCGTTATCTAAGAGTGATTCAGGTATTGTTTTCAAAAGTCTTGAAAAATATGAATATCTAAGTGAGAATAAGGATTGGCGTGGTGCATCTGAGGCTCTTAACCAGGTAGCCTTTGTATACTGGAACAACAATCATTATGGTTCTGCTGCGGAGTATTATGAACAATCTCTTGAGCTAAACAGGAGAATTGGTAATGAGAATGGTATGGCCATGATCAACAATAATCTTGGAATGCTCTATGCGGATTTGGGTAGATATGAGGAATCCTTGGAGAGTTTTAAAAAAACATTGGCCTCCAGAAAATCTAACAAAGAACAAATCGGAATTATTTCCGCATCAATCAATATGTCTGTGGTGCTGAATAATCTTCAGAGATATGATGAGTCCATTGAGCGACTGATGGAGGCGCTGGATATCGCCAGAGAGCTATACGATGAGGAGCAAATGAGAAGTGTTTATGGAATGCTCTCAGAGACGTACGAAAAGGCAGGAGATGTGGAAAAGTCTTTGCAATATTTTGAGCTGTACCGATCATTTCACGAGGACATCAATAAAAGAAAGATCGCGGAGGTTAATGCGGAGTTGAGTACTGAAAGAAAAGAAAAGGAGCTTGTTGAGGCTGAAAAAAATCGTCAGGAAATCGAAGCCCTTAAGAAACAACTAGAGCTATACTCAGAAATTGAGTCTCAGGATTCTCTAAATCAATCGTTATTCGGTAAGTTGACCAAAAGGGAGATGGAGATGGAGCTTCTTGAAAAGACGAAGGAGCTTGCTGAAATAAGAGCAAACGAGGAAGCAAGGCAGAATGAAAAACTTCAAACACGCCAAAATTATCTGACTATCATCATTGTATTGGTGGTGCTATTCTTCATTGTCTTGACGGTGGTTATTGTCAGGTATAATCGAAGAATTACACGCTACAATGAGAAATTGAAATCTCGAAACTCAGAGATTGCCAATCAGAAAATAGAATTACTCACAGCTAATAGAACTAAAGATCGGATCTTCTCCGTGATGAGTCACGATTTGAGAAGTCCAATAAGCTCACTTCGAGGGTTTTTTCAGTACATCGATGAGTTTGATGTAAGTGATGAACTGAGACAGGCTCTTGGAAGTATTGAATCACAGATTTCCAATAGTGCCACACTTCTGGATAACCTATTGGTATGGTCAAGATCTCAGCTGGATAATTCAGATCCTCGAGTTGAGGATTTCGAAATTTCTCCGGTCGTTGATCAGAGTTTGAGATTACTAAGCCCTCTTGCTAAAAAGAAAGGTGTTAAACTAATAAATCAAGTAAACGACGACCTATTGATTCATAGTGATGAGCGATTTGTAGACATTACACTTCGCAACCTCATTCAGAATGCTATAAAGTTCACTCCAAAAGGGGGCGAAGTTAACGTGGTATTAGAATCAGTGGATAATATATCAGTACTGAAGATTCGAGACACTGGGGTCGGAATGAGTCCGGATAAAATCAAGACATTATTTGACATTACTACCAATAGAACCACCGATGGAACGAACAACGAAAAAGGCTCAGGTTTGGGGCTTATCATTTGTAAGGAGTTGATCGAGAAAGTAGGTGGGTTTATCGAAGTTTCAAGTGAACCGGGTGCGGGAACCGAATTCTCGCTTAAATTTTACAATTAATCACCCACTCATATAAATTGTAACATGAGGTCATTTTTATATACTATTCTGGGACTATCCAGCATCGTTGCTTTCGCTCAGGAGCCAACACATTTTGTGGATTCTACGGGCACACTTTATTGGAAAAAGTCACATCCGGTTTATTTGTTTGTTTCAGATAATCCTGAAGGAAAGGACACTGAGCGATTGAAAAGCCAATCTACTCCTCAATACGCTGATCCATTTTATTTGGATACCGAAGGTGTCAATTACATACGGTCCAGGGAGGCGGTAAATCCTGAGACGATGAGGCCGGTACCTGATACGGAGGTTTTATTTGAGATATATGCTGATGGTATTGCTCCTGTGAGTAGTATTAAAATAGATTATGCCACCAAATACCAGGGAGAGGTTATCTATTACTCCAATGAAGTGGATATCACCTTAGAGACCAAAGACAATCTAACGGGAGTCAGCCGCTTGATGTATTCCATCAATGGATCAGAAGAGGAGGAATACAAATCTCCTCTGAATTTGGATTCAAGAGAGGTTACGCTGGAATACTATGCAGTGGATAACGTGGGGAATGCCGAAGAGAAGAAAACAGTGAGTTTTATGGTGGATTCGGATGTTCCATTCAGTGATCTAAATATTAATGGAATTACTGATGATAAAGTGATCTCATTAAACTCAAAACTATACATTCAAGCCTATGATTCGACTTCTGGAATTGACCTGGTTTATTACAAGTTTGATGGGGGTGATTATGTGAAATATGCAGGTAAAGGACTTAATGCCACAAGCCTTTCTGAAGGTGAGCATACGGTGACTTATTATGCCAAGGATCGAGTGGGTAATGAAGAAGAAGCAAATTCGTTTACCTTTTATTTAGATAGATCTGCGCCATTGATGGTTGCGGATGTTTTGGGCGATCGATTCATTGTTGGGGATGAAATTTATTTCTCTGGTAGAACCAAGTTGAAATTAACAGCTGTAGACAACAAGGTAGGCGTAAAAGAAATTATGTACTCGATTGATGGTGAGGAGTTCGTTGAATACAATCAACCCTTTTATTTGCCGAGCGTAGCAGGACTTCATAGCATCAAGTATTACTCAGTAGATAATTTGAATAACTCTACTGCGGACCAAAAGAAAAGTAGATATCTCGGTCAAGGTGGTTATGAAGAGTACAAACACAATGTGAATAAATTCTATGTGGATTTAACAGGGCCACTGGTGGATCATGCTATCTTGAATCACTCCTTTGTAAGAGATGATACCTTGTTCATAGGGCCTCATACAAAGATTAAGTTCTCCGGTAGGGATTCTGAATCAGGCTTAAACAAGTTCGCATACTCTTTCAAATCTGAAGTTGGAGAAACTGATTATGCTGAGCCATTCTCCATTACAGATGAAAAAGATGGGTACTATACTATGGAGTACTTTGGATATGACAATGTGAATAACAGAAATGTAGCTGAATTCTCATTCTTCTATGATGCTACCTTACCAGAAATTTTCACTCAGTTCAACACGGGTAGTGTAGAAGGTTCAAAGATCCCAACTTACCCAATAACCTCCGGTTTGTTTTTATCTGCAACAGATAGAACCTCTGGAATTAAGTCTCTGACCTATAATTTGGACGGCTCAGCCTTTGTACCGTACAGAGGATTGATTACTGGATTCAGTAAGGGGAAACATGAAATGACAATACGAGCGGTAGACTATTTGAATAACACTCAGGAAACAACGATTGAGTTTAAGATAAAATAAGAAAAGCGGCTTTTTGCCGCTTTTTTTCTTTGAGTTCGATTGGGTTATTTCATCGATTTGAAAGTTCTGAGGACTCCAACTACTCCAACTACAATTCCTAAGCCAAGGCATACATAATACCACGGTTCAGACATGGTGTAGCCACCTGATACGGCGTTGCCCACAACTTGTCCAAAATCTTTAGGAGAGTGAGATTGTGCCCAATACACTAAAAAAATTCCTGCAGCGATCAATACGATGCCACGGATCATGCCACTTTTCATAGTTTCGATTCGTTTGTTTACTTATAACTAATCAATTTCTAGAGAAATGGTTTAAATTTTCCTACATCCAATCATTCGATTCCACTCTCTTTTTCATGTCTTCCATCACACTTTTCCAGTTGGATTCAGAATGTTCATAAGTCTCTTTGGATTCAAAACCCTGTTGAATTATTTCCAGCATAGTACCGGTGGAGGTAGGTGATACCTTCATGGCAATAATGGCTCTGTTTTCTGGTTTATCTTCCAATTGTGAAAAACTACTGATGTAATCATATTTCAAGATTTTCTCTGATTCAATCTCCAGAATGGTTCCTTTATCCACATAAGGGGTGCCTTCCCATTCACCTTGAAATTTCAATTCACTTCCCTCTTTCCAGTCGCTTATCGCTTCTGTGCCAAAGAAGTACTTTTTGATCTTTTCAGGGTTGATAACGGCATCCCACACTTTGGAAATGGGTGCTTCTATTTCTAATGAAACATTCAGTGTTAGTTCTTTATTGATCATAATTTATTTGGTTTGATTTGAAATTGAATAGTGTTTGATTGTTGATGGATCCACAGGTTTCATCAAAGCAAAATAGGCTTGCGCCACTTCGTAGTTTTTACATGATTCCATAGCACCCTGAGCAGCCTTATCGGTTTCCCAATAAATGAGATCCACCCATTTATTATCTCCTTCATGTAGCAACTCCCGTTTGATAAAACCCGGTTGTTGTAGCAAAAACTCCTTTTCTAATCTCATACTAACATTGAAAAGTTCTTCCTTGCTAACTCCTTCGGACAACTCAAATGGTGCCCACTCCACAATTGTTTTCTCTGGATATTCTGGTTTGAAATATGGGTTATAGATCAGACCTATTACATTCTGCCAGGGGTCTTTTACCAGAGCAACTTGTACACCATCACCCACATCTTGTGGAGACTCCAACTCTGTTGCCCCATTTGAAATCATGATGTCATAGGCATCGGTGATGTCTAAAACTCCCCAATAAGAAAGAATATTGGTTGTTTTCGGAGCTTCTGATTTTTCAGGTAGAAGCCCCAGTTCATAACCTCCAATATTAAATCCAACATAAAATGGTTCGTTGAAATATGGAGTTATTCCAAATGCTTTGGAGTACCATTCGGTGGCTTTTGCCAGGTCATCTACCTTGTAGATGGTGGTTCTGAGTCCTTTTGCGTCTATGTTCATGGTTTGACTTTTAGCTTGATTGATTCCAATGCACAAGAGGCATTGGATGAGTATGATTAGTCTGAGATTCATTTTAGTGAAACCTGGTATCTGATAATTGTTTTTAATTTCTCAGGTGCAACACGTCGTGGGTCATTCAGATAGATTTCCTTGTGATACCCTGAAATCTTGTAGCCCTGTTCATCAATAAATGCATGCAATTTTTCTATGTTTGGACCTTCTTCATCATAAGATCCCAGGTGAAGAATCTGAGCA